>ENA-OREN01001789-OREN01001789.1-marine-metagenome-genome-assembly--contig:-NODE-1789-length-23759-cov-3.546744_pt1 | contig 23759 bp, 20 predicted proteins | sample MGYA00248624_ERZ508555 | MGnify/ENA primary metagenome ERZ508555 (study PRJEB26222, sample SAMN06267773) | marine metagenome | isolation source: Saanich Inlet, British Columbia, Canada | place...
TTGATTTCAGGCGTCGCTTCTGGATCGGCGCCGTGTTTACGGTCCCGCTTCTTGTGCTCACCATGGGGTCGTTCATTGGTCTTGGGTTTATCCGTGAAATGATTGGTGAGCGGTTAACGGTTTGGATCGAGCTTGCGATCAGCACACCGGTGATCCTGTGGGCAGGCTGGCCGTTTTTCGTTCGGGGGGTGAAGTCATACATCTCGATGAACCTCAATATGTTCAGCCTGATCGCCATGGGTGTGGGTTCGGCGTACCTGTTTAGCGTGGTTGCCGTGCTCGCGCCGGGCATATTCCCGGAAGGGTTCCGGGATATGGATGGCAATGTCGGGGTCTATTTCGAGGCAGGCGCCGTGATTGTTGTTTTGGTTCTGCTTGGGCAATTGATGGAACTTGGTGCACGCGAGCGGACAGGATCGGCGATCCGTGCTCTGCTTGACCTCGCTGCCAAGACCGCCCGCGTGATCCGTAAAGACGGTCAGGAGGAAGACATTCCACTGGAAGATGTTCAGGTCGGATATCACCTGCGCGTGCGTCCAGGAGATAAAATACCGGTCGATGGCGTGGTGGTCGAAGGCAGGTCATCCATCGACGAGTCCATGATCTCCGGCGAGCCGGTTCCGGTCGAGAAGGTCCAGGGCGATAATGTTACAGGCGCTACGATCAACGGTACCGGCAGTTTCGTCATGGAGGCCAAGCGCGTTGGCAATGACACCATGCTCAGCCAGATTGTCGAAATGGTCGCCAGTGCACAACGCAGCCGCGCACCAATTCAAAAACTTGCCGACTCGGTGGCGGGATTATTTGTTCCAGCGGTGATTGGCGTCGCTATCCTTGCATTCGTCGCCTGGTCAATCTGGGGGCCAGTCCCGGCATTCTCCTACGGCCTAGTGTCGGCTGTCGCCGTTCTGATTATTGCTTGTCCTTGTGCACTTGGTTTGGCGACACCTATGTCGATCATGACGGCGACGGGCCGAGGGGCACAGCTTGGTGTGCTAATCAAGAATGCTGAGGCGCTGGAACGCTTTGCCAAGGTTGATACGCTGATTGTTGACAAAACGGGCACCCTGACTGTGGGCAAGCCAAAGCTTGTTGCGGTGCTTCCTGAGGCTGGCCACGACGAGTCCGAGGTTCTTCGGCTGGCCGCAAGCCTTGAGCGTGGCTCGGAACACCCTCTGGCGGAGGCGATCGTCGCTGGCGCTGAGGAACGTGGCGTCGCCATTGCCAAGGCCGACGCGTTTGAGGCGATAACAGGAAAGGGTGTAAAAGGCGTCGTCGACGGCAATCCGGTGGCGCTTGGGAATGCCAAACTGGTTGCTGATATGGGCCTCGATGGAGGCAGCCTCAACGATGTTGCCAATGCCCGGCGTGATGAAGGCGAAACCGTGATGTTCGTGATGGTTGGCTCCGAGATTGCGGGCCTTGTTTCGGTGGCCGATCCGGTGAAGGAGACCACGCCAGATGCCCTGAAAGCACTGCACCAAGAAGGTTTCCGCATCGTCATGGCAACCGGCGACAATGAACGCACAGCAATGGCGGTGGCCGCAAAGCTGGGTATTGATGAAATTCGTGCTGACGTACTGCCCGAGGACAAGGCGCGTATCGTCAAGGAGATGCAGGCAGAGGGCCGAAAAGTCGCCATGGCTGGTGATGGTGTGAACGATGCCCCTGCTTTGGCGCAGGCCGATGTGGGCATCGCCATGGGAACCGGGGCCGATGTGGCAATCGAGAGTGCTGGCTTCACCCTGGTCAGTGGTGATCTCAATGGCATCGTCCGGGCGAGGCGCTTATCACGGGCGACCATGCGTAACATCAAACAGAATCTGTTTTTTGCGTTGGTGTACAATGCGGCCGGGGTTCCTATAGCAGCTGGCGTACTCTATCCGGTTTTCGGGTTTTTGATCTCACCGATGTTTGCAGCAGCGGCCATGAGCCTGTCATCGGTTTCTGTGATCAGTAATGCCTTGAGGCTTCGAACAACCAGGATATAGGGATCAAGTGTCATGACGGTAAGACCATGACTACCGTTTCACGTGTTCTAGCCTTTAAGTGGGCCGTTGCCGTTATCCTCGTCGGTGTCGGTGTTTACGTGGCGTTTATTGGTTCGTTTGAGTTTATCTCGAGCCCCGATGTGATTCGCGCGGCTGTTGAGGATGCTGGAGCCGTCGGCCCTTTGATTATCGTCGTTTCGATTGCCATCGCCGTTGTCATTAGCCCGCTACCCAGCGCCCCTTTAACGGCAATATCAGGCGCGGCTTATGGCCACATTTGGGGCACGGTGTATGCACTGATCGGTGCGCAGATCGGCGCGATGATCGCCTTTTTCATTGCACGGAAGCTGGGTCGGGTGCCGGTTGGCCGGATGGCGTCGAAATTCGACCTTCCCAAAGGGCTGTCATCCCCAAATACCCTTACGATCAGCATATTTTTGGCGCGCCTTGTCCCGGCAATTTCCTTTGACGCCGTAAGTTATGTGGCTGGCGTAACCGCCATATCCACTCTTCGTTTCTCGCTAGCAACGCTTGCCGGCATGATTCCCATGACCTTTCTGTTTTCGCATATGGGAGGCCAGTTTGCTCTCGGCGATAGCGGCACAGCAGGTTGGTTAACGTTTCTTGCAGCCTTCAGCGCGGTTATCCTTGGGATTGTCTGGGCAACGATTCGGCAAAAAGGAAAACTCGGGAAAAACCGAGTTGAGGAAAGGAAAGGAAAGAAACATGATGGACACCGGTAACGCATCAAAGATCGCGGGCCGTCCCGTGAAGATCGTCCGGATACGGCGACGATATAGGCTTGATTGTTGCTCAGCGATGAGGGGCGCCATTAAAGATTTCAGTTTAGTCGGCCAATGACTCCAAGGAGACTATTCGGAATTTTTGCAATTTCGACAATTCCCAATTTGTGGCATTGATGCTGGGACAGTAAGCTCAGTCCTTACACAAAGGTTGGATCAATGAATCGAAATCAGCCTCCGCCAGTAATGGTTTTGGGGTGCGGGCGAAGTGGCACCTCAATATTTGGAGAGATGTTTGAGAGCCTCCCGATGTATCATTACTCCAGCGAGCCATCTTTCACAGATGTCTTAGGAGCAGACTTTTCCTCTCCATTGGCATTCAAAGTACCTCGCGAGGTAGCTGCTTTCGAAGCAGCGCCAGGGTTATCCTTTCCATTGACCGAAATGCAAAGATGCGAACCACGCATGAAGTATTTCTGGGTCGTGCGCCATCCACTGGATGCCATATGCTCACTTCGTGTTGGTATTTCACAAGAATGGGGGCATCACCCTAAGCCACCCGATTGGGAGGTGTGGTTGCGTCGGCCTCTCATTCAACAATGCGCCCACCATTGGGCTTTTCTCAATACTTTTGGCTTTGAACAGGTTTCAGCATTCGCCACAATCATTAAGTTTGAGAACATGATCTCGGAACCTAACGCCGTTGCGAAATCTGTATGCAAGGTTCTTGCTCTGAACTTTCACACACTTGAAACGTCGCTCAGCCAATGGGCCGACCGTGTTCAGGATACAAACAATGATGAATTTGTTGAGGCAGAAACATCGCGCGCATACTCACGCCTCGATCATTCTGTACGAGTAGGAAGATGGCGTGAGAACCTATCATTGGAGGAAATTGAGAGTGTTTTACCGATTGTCTCCGACCCAGGCGTGAACTTTGGGTACAGTTGTGATGATGCCTGCTGATGCCGGTTTATGGCTATTCTCGGGGCTGATTATCAGCCTTCAATTACGTCTGCTTTCGTGGCGGGCACTCTTTGATTACACTCGATTTCGGACCGCTGGATTGTGGTCATAAAATAATAAGGGTGGAGATCAATGAGCTACGGAATTTATGTGGGGAAAAACCATACGGCGGATGGCATAGCCTACCTGGCCGGATATGGTGACGAGCCATCAAGCCATTCACTAACAATCGTGCCGCGTCTGGAACATGCACCTGAAAGTACAATTACGGTTGGCGTAACACCGAGTGCTGGCATGCCGGGTATCCTGTCGGAAATTCCGCAAGTTCCGGAAACAGCGAGACATATCTGCGTAAATTACAGCTTCTATCTCGGCGTCCCGGCCCCCCTGACCAATGGTGGATTGAATGAATATGGCGTAGCGGTTCGCGATATCTGGTCGAGTTCTCGCCAGGAACTTAAGGACATGACGCCCATGACACAGACCGGGCCAAACTACAGTGATCTGGCCCGCATTGTCATAGAGCGCGCTAAAACGGCGCGTGAAGGGGTTCTGCTTATTGGATATCTGATTGCCGAGTACGGCTATTCAACCTACGGCGGGAACTCACACATTATCGCAGACCCGGACGAAGCCTGGGTGGTTATTGAATTCGCGGGTGGTCAAGGGCTGTGGGCTGCCGAACGGCTTGGCCCCGACAGCATTCGTGCGTCTCGCCCAGGCTACATCAACGAAATTCCCGTACATAATGCCGCACATGACGACTATCTCTATTCACACAATCTGGTTTCATTTGCCGTATCGCAAGGTTGGTATGATGCGAAGGAGGGCACCCCGTTCAACGTTAATGATATCTATGGCGATGGAAAACACCGTTGGGATGGCGTGCAGTGGATTGAAGAAGAAATGGCGAAAAGAGCGGCTCAATCAGAAAAAGTCACAATCGAAGATATGATGTGGGCCGTTCGATGCGAAAAACTGACCGGTGATACAGCAGGTTACGGCCAGGTCGTACCGTTGTATAATCCCAGACATCCACAATTACGCCATTTATGGCATACCCAGGTTGGCGCAATTGCAGCCCCATTTGTGCCCGTCTACATGGGGTGTGAAACCGTTCCTGAAGAATTCCGGGAACACCGTTATCTGACAGATTCTGAATCGTCCCGTTTTAGTAACCTGCGCCATGAAGAAAGCCTGTCGACTATACCGCAGGGTATTGAATCAACACGGTCCGCGACAGCCGTGTTTAAACGATTGATGTATTTGGTATTCCAACACGCTGATAAATTTTTGCCGGAAATTACGGAAGTTTGGGAAGCGCTGGAAAAACGCTTGTTGAAAGAACATTCAGATGTTTCCGTGGTCGCTGAGACTTTGCTGGACGCGGACAAAGTCAGATTGGCTCAACAACACCTGACATATTACAGCACCACTGAATTATTGAACGCCCTGAACCTGGCTGAAACGCTTGCGTGCAGCATTGAAGCCCGCACCCGTATTTTGTACGGCATTAGTGATGATATGAAACACAAATCTCCTGATCAGATTTGGTAACTCTTTCTAGGCGTGTAAAGATACGCTGTGAATTTGCCCGGCTAGTAAATTTTTTCGGAAAAACCGATCATTCGCCAAACAATAATGGGGCCAATGAGAACGAGCCCTGCAATCGCCGCGAAAGCTGCGATCCAGGCGAGTGGATCATGCTCGCCACCGAACCCGTCGAGTACCATACCGAAGATAACCGGGCCGATGAATGCGCCGGTGAAACCCACCAGAGAATAAAGCGACATGGAACGCCCCTTGTGCGCCGGGTCGATAACACTGAGAACACCCCCGGTGATGGCCGAGGAGTCGGCAGCAATTGACATGCTAAACACAAAGGCGAGCAAGACAACCGCGGTGTAACCCCAGGTCGGGGAGTAGGCGAAGGTGATGGCAACGGTGACAGAAACGACGGCCACGGCCACGATCAGCGCCTGCCGGCCAACGCGATGGGTGATTTCGTTAAAAAAGATGCTGGCCGGAAGCGCCGCCGTTGAAACAAAGGCCGCAATAATACCGAGAGACCATCCGGAACCGGACGATGCAGAAGGCTGCAGCGTCTGGCTATAGGCCAGAAAAGGGACCAGCCACGAGGAGAACGCAATTAATTCCATATTGTGGAGGCCATAAAGCAGGGAGAACCCTATGGCTTTTCGGTTTTTCAAAGCGCCGCTGAAATCGAAGACCTTAACCGGCGTATTGCCCTCTTGCGGCGGTGGGGGAGAGGATGGAATAGTTTTCCAGGCAACCATGAGACCAACAAAAGGCCCCAGGGATGCCAGGAGGAAGCTTGTCTGCCACCCGAAAAGTGGTTCAGTCTCAAGGGCTAGAAAATAGGAAAATCCGGCGGCCAAATAGTAGGTCGCTGTATAAAATGAGGTGCCACGGCTGCGATATTCGGGCGGAAGGTGATCCGTGAGTATCTTCAGCCCAGGCATATAGGTTGCGCCGAGGGCAAAACCTTGCAGGAACCGCCATGCGCCAGCAGACCAGAACCCCGTCGCGATAAGGAACCCGATACCACTTAAGCAACCGACGAATAGTCCGATTAAAAATATGGGGCGCCCGTCCCATCTGTCCATCATGGCCGAGAGCAGGGTTACGCTGATCAGTTCACCGGCAAAAAACAGACCACTAATCGTTCCTGCTTCCGTATTGGATAGACCCCAGGCATCCTGAAACACAGGAATGAGTGATGGAAAAGTCGATAGGGTCAGCATGCTCAGGGTTTCAATGAGGCAAGCGGCGGCAATCAAGCCCATAGGCGAAAGTCGGAAAATCACTGTTTAACTTACTTCATTGTTGGTTATTTGACGGTCGGTGGAGCAACGTTTAACCATGCAGCCGATGACTTCTTATTTGAATAACAATTCATCCAGACCACGTACCAAACCTTTAACCGTTACGGCTTTTCTCGCAGCTAGCAAAGTGCCGCTCACGTATGGTTCGGCACTTTGCCCGGCCTCGTGAGTGATAGCCAAACGTTCTCCCTTCATGCCGAAGATCGCCTCGCAACGCAGCGTGAATCCCGGAGAGCGTATACAGTGGACCTGCACGCCATTTATTTCCGCACCACGTGTTTCTTTCGGTCCATAAAGCGTGCTGACGGGACGGGCTTGAATCGGTTTTTGTACATCACCCAGTTTTTCGGCTAGCTCACGGGCAGTACCGCTTGGCACATCTTCCTTTTCGGCCCATGCGCATTCAAGAACCTCAAATTGTGGAATGTGTTCGGCGGCAATCAATGCCAGATGTTGCATCATTGTCGCGGTCAGACTGAAATTTCCACCACCAACAACACCAACGCCTTTTTCCTGTGCCCGCTGATCTATTTCGTCATAATCAGCAGCTGACAGTCCCGATGTGCCAACAACAACGGCGACACCCTGCTCAATGGCATACAGGACATGATCTTTGACAGCTTCAGTCGAAGTATAGTCAATTAGGACATCGACGTCGGCGTGTAGTGCATCTTGAACAGTGGCACAAATCTCAATACCGGTCGGCTCTTCAAGTCCCAATACGTTGGCAACATCACGACCCTCGGCCGTTCGTGAGACGGCAGCGGTTAGTGTCATATCCTCACTAGCGATGATGCCACGCGTGATTTCTAACCCTGTCCATCCGGTAACACCCGCGACGCAAACTCTGACACCCATTTCTTAAATTCTCCAATATCCGGTTAGTCTTTAAGTCGACCCAAAACTAACCAGTATTTCCATCACTGGAAAGGTTTCACTTAAGCGGCTGGTTGTGTGGAAATGGTTGTTTTAATGGAATTCATTGGCACATTATCCGCTTTGCCATGGTCACGGATTTTATGCGGAAGATCACGTTTTACTCTTTGGTCCTGCGGGATTGAATAAATCAAGGGACAACAAAAGATTGCTCAGGTTTTGTATGAAGTCTTTATCCTTGTTGAGCACAAAAGCTTTATTTGCAGGGCCGGGCTTAGATAGAGAGCCTTCCTTGTGGCTCGTAAGGATGATGAACGGGGTGTTTGCCGTCGCGGTAATCGCTTTGAATACTGCCGCAAGTTCTGAACCTGGAAACTCCAATAATTCCTGGCCTGAAAGAATAACGTCAGGCTTGATAGAAAGCGCCAGTTCAATGGCCTGAGATGGCATATCAGCGAACGAGACATCGAAGCCAGTAGAGGCAAGGTCCAACCCGATAAGTTTACGTTGAAAATTCTTCTGCATGACAAGAAGGAGTGTTACTTTCTTGCCTTCTTTGGTTTCAATCGTTGAGTAAGCGCCTTTTGGTAAGGCGTTCAGAACCTTTTCGATTCCGGCCTCATCCAGTTCCTCTCTCGATTCGATGATATCTCTTATGGCATCAACAAATTTCTGAACCTCTTGCCAGTCATTTGCCGATAAACGGCGTTTTGATTCAACATAATCTTCAAGTCTATGAGCAATTATTGATATTGAATTGAATCCGTGGGTACCTGCGGACCCCTTGATGCTGTGAATTTCCCGCTGAACGTCGAGATAGTTTTCTCCTCTCCGTCCTTTATCCTTGGAAAAGTGAGTGACGGCGGTATCGACAAAATCAAGCTTATCTATGCAAATATCGATAAACTCTGCACGTAACCGCGCCAACATTTGTTCAAATTCATTACTCATGTCAGGTTCTGCTCATTACGAGTTCTGGCTTTTCTTTAGCCGCTTTTTGAATGGCTTTCATCTTTAACTTTAATACGCAAAATGCCCGGAGCGTACAAGAGTTCACCATTGATAAAGAGCTTTTTTACCGTGCGTGAAATTTGCAGGGGACGTTCCGGACGGAGTCAGGCTGATCGGGCCCTCCACACTATCTTGACTCTCTGCGCCCGACGTTGTCCCCTAAATGCACATCGATTCATGCATAACAAATGAGAACTACAGCGATATGACACGCGCATTTATATTCCCCGGACAAGGATCCCAGGCCGTTGGTATGGGCAGTGAACTGGCCGATGCCTTCCCTGAAGCCCGTATGGTATTTGAAGAAATTGATGATGCACTAGAGCAAAAGTTGAGCCTTCTTATGGCCGGAGGTCCGGAAGACGAATTGACGTTGACCGAGAATGCTCAACCGGCGTTGATGGCCGTAAGCATGGCTGCGTTACGGGTTCTGGAGAAAGAGGGCGGGCTTGATTTGGCGTCAGCTGCGTCTTGTGTTGCCGGGCATTCGTTGGGCGAGTATTCAGCGCTGGCGGCCGCTGGCACGTTCACCGTGGCGGATACGGCTCGATTGTTGAAGATACGCGGCAAAGCCATGCAGGCAGCGGTGCCGGTGGGCGAAGGTGCTATGGCGGCTCTGTTGGGGCTTGAGATGGATGATGTGCGTGCCATCGCCGAAGAAGCGTCCAGCGCAGGCGTGTGCAGTACGGCCAACGATAATGCATCGGGACAGGTGGTGATCAGTGGTGAGGCCGCGGCAGTGGAGCATGCTTGCGAGTTGGCTAAAGAAAAAGGCTGTAAGCGCGCAGTTCTATTGCCGGTTAGCGCCCCGTTCCATTGTTCCATGATGGCGCCGGCCGCCGATGCCATGGCCGAGGCGCTGGGTAATGTTCAAATGCAGGCACCTATTGTGCCCGTGGTTGCGAACGTCACGGCCAGCAAGACAGTCGATCCCGATGAGATTCGTGAATTGCTGGTGGAACAGGTCACGCACATGGTGCGCTGGCGCGAGAGCGTTCTATATATGAAGGATCAGGGCGTCGATACGCTGGTTGAAGTGGGGGCGGGCAAAGTACTGAGCGGATTAACCCGCCGAATCGACAAGGAAATGACGTCGGTCAACGTCGGGACTCCGGCAGACGTGGAAACTTTTTTGGCGTCGCTATAATTCAAGTTCAGGGAGAGAGTATATGTTTGATCTGAGTGGCAAGAATGCCCTGGTGACTGGCGCATCAGGTGGCATCGGTGGCGCCATCGCCAAGACCCTGCATGATGCAGGTGCCGTTGTAGCGCTGTCGGGTACACGCAAAGATGCACTGGATGCCGTGGCCGCGGATCTGGGTAACCGGTGTCACGTGGTGCCGTGTGACCTGAGTGATCCTGAGGGGCCGAACAAGCTGATCAGTGATGCAGCAGAGGCCATGGGCAGCGTTGATATTCTGATCAACAATGCGGGGCTGACGCGCGACACACTTGCCATGCGCATGAAGGATGAGGACTGGCAGGCTGTTATCGACGTAAACCTGACGGCCACATTTCGCCTTAGCCGGGCATGCCTCAAAGGCATGATGAAGGCGCGTTGGGGGCGAATCATCAACATTTCTTCCATTGTTGGCACCACTGGCAATGCGGGCCAGGCCAATTATGCCGCGTCGAAAGCCGGTATGGTTGGGATGTCAAAAGCCATGGCCCAGGAAGTGGCGTCGCGCGGCATCACGGTGAACTGTGTAGCACCGGGTTTCATTGAAACGGCCATGACCGATGCACTGAGTGATGATCAGAAAGCAACACTACTAACGGGTGTGCCGTCTGGACGGTTGGGTAGCGTGGCCGATATCTCGGCCGGTGTGGTATATCTGGCCAGTATCGAGGCCAGTTATGTGACGGGCCAGACCCTTCACATCAATGGCGGCATGGCCATGATTTGATGGGGATCTGATCACGTTTTGTTACGTTCAATTTCAGCGACGCAGCAAGTGCTTGCGGTGCATACGTAATACATGATACCCCGCACCACATTAAGGGCTGAATACGGCGGGTGACCGCTGGTCATCCCGAAAAAAGTGTGTTACCAAAATGTTGCCTTTAGCACCTCGTGTGAATCCTTAAACCGGGCCATTACAGGGGGACAAAAACAGGGCAATGAAATTCGAATTTAACCTCTTTTAGACACGGGGAATATGAGTATGAGTGACGTCGCCGAACGCGTAAAAAAAATCGTTCTGGAACACTTGGGTGTGGACGAAGCAAAAATTGTAGATAACGCAAGTTTCATCGACGATTTGGGCGCAGACAGCTTGGACACAGTCGAACTGGTTATGGCTTTTGAAGAGGAATTCGGTTGCGAGATTCCTGATGATGCGGCTGAAAATATTCAGACCGTTAAGAACGCCGTTGATTTCATCGAATCACAAGCTAGCTAAATCCGGAAATAATCGGGCGCGAATCCTGTTCCGCCCGATTTCCGAGATTTTGTTGTACTGCTCTGGTGCGTTTTCTGGTGCGATTTTTGGCCGCCTGGGCTCGCAAAGGGGTTGATCCCTTTGCCTTGGCACTCAAACAGGCGATGATATCGGGATGATGAACAGATGAAACGTGTTGTTGTTACAGGCATGGGTATCGTCAACGCATTGGGGTGCGGGATTGACGAGAACTGGCGTCGTATTCTCAATGCAGAATGCGGTGTTCGCGAGATAACTGGTTTTGATGTCTCAGATATTCCGGCAAAGATCGCCGCGCGAGTTGATCACAGCGAAGGTGCGTTTAACCCCGACGACTGGGTGTCTCCCAAAGACCAGCGCCGGATGGATAATTTCATCATCTATGGTATCGCCGCGGCGCAACAGGCGGTAGAGGATTCAGGCTGGCAGCCGGAAGATGAAGAATCACAATGCCGGACCGGCGTCTTGGTTGGATCAGGCATTGGTGGTCTGTCAGAAATCGCCGAAGGTTCCGTCAAGGTCGAAGCTGGCAATGTGCGAAAGCTCAGCCCGTTTTTCATTCCGGCCAGTCTGATCAATCTCATATCCGGGCATATTTCAATTCGGTACGGATTCAAAGGCCCGAACCACGCGGTGGTGACGGCGTGTGCCACAGGCACGCACGCCATTGGTGATGCAGCGCGCATGATCATGCTCGATGACGCTGACGTGATGATTGCCGGTGGTGCAGAAGCCGCTTGTTGCCGTGTGGGCATGGCAGGGTTTTCGCAGGCACGCGCGCTTTCAACGAACTTCAATGACACACCAGAACAGGCATCGCGGCCGTGGGATAATGGCCGCGACGGTTTCGTCATGGGCGAAGGCGCTGGCGTGGTGGTTCTGGAGGAACTGGAACACGCCAAGAAACGTGGTGCCACTATTTACGCCGAAGTGGTTGGTTACGGCATGTCTGGTGACGCCTATCATATCACGGCCCCCGCCGAATCCGGTGATGGTGCCTATCGTTGCGTGAATGCCGCCATGAAGCGGTCCGGTCTGAATTTTTCAGATATCGACTATATTAATGCGCACGGCACCTCAACGCCGCTTGGAGACATGATTGAGTTGAAGGCCATCCGCCGGGCGTTTGGTAGTGCGCTGGAAAACGCTTCCATGTCGTCCACCAAATCTGCGGTTGGCCACCTGTTGGGGGCGGCTGGTGCTGTTGAAGCGATCTATTCAATCCTGGCAATCCGTGACAATGTGGCCCCGCCCACGTTGAATCTGAACGATCCGTCAGAAGGCTGTGAAGGTGTGGATCTGGTGCCCCATCAGGCCAAGGAACGCACCATCAATGCGGCGTTATCTAATTCCTTCGGATTTGGTGGCACCAACGCTTCGCTCGTCTTTAAAGTCCCGGATTGATAAGCTGGCCTGATGACAGGCTATCGTATCCTTGCAGTGATCATGGTTTTGGGCGCGATCACCGTGCTTGGTGCTGGTGGCGTATTTCTGTGGGGTAAAAGCCAGTTTGAAGCTGAAGGCCCACTCTCCCAGGAAACAATCACGATCATACCCTCAGGCGCCGGAGTGAAGGCCATCGCCCGGCAATTGAGCAGCGATGGTATCGTCACGGATGCACTGGTTTTTGAACTGGGAGTTCGCCTGACCGACAAGTCCGGCTCCCTGAAGGCGGGTGAGTACGTCTTTGCCGCCAAATCCAGTGCTAAGGAGGTTCTGGCGGTTATTCGGTCGGGCAAGACGCGCCTGCGCCGCTTCACCATTGCCGAGGGCTTGACTAGTCGGCAGATCGTCGATCAGATCGCGGTCACAGACGGCCTTAAGGGATCCATCTATTTTTCCGTGCCACCTGAAGGCAGCTTGTTGCCTGAAACTTACTATTTTTCCTACGGTGAGGACCGCCAGGATGTGATCGCGCGCATGGCACGCGGGATGAGCGATCTGGTGAATACCTTGTGGTCTGGTCGAGCGGCGGGTCTACCATTGAAATCACCCGAGGAAGCCCTGATCCTTGCATCAATCGTTGAGAAAGAAACCGGCGTGGCGGGGGAACGGGCACGGGTTGCTGCCGTATTCATCAATCGCTTACGGCTGGCCATGCGGTTACAGTCCGATCCCACGGTCGCATACGGCATCACGCTGGGTCAGGCTCCATTGGACCGGGCGCTCACGCGAGGTGATTTGAAAGCGGAGACCCCCTACAACACCTATACCACTGCTGGTCTTCCACCCGGACCCATCGCCAGTCCGGGCCGGGCCGCACTGGAAGCTGTATTGAACCCGGCGCAATCGGGTGATCTGTATTTCGTCGCCGATGGTACCGGTGGGCATGCATTTTCCAAGACTCTGGAAGAGCATAACCGAAATGTGCGCAAATGGCGCAAGATCAGGGACGCTGCGGCACAATAACATTTAATTTATGGAGAGCAGTATGAGTTATGTAATTTCACCTGAATCACGCCCGGCGTTGCCGGTGAACGGATCGAGCCAGACATTCCCGGTACGGCGTATTCATTGTGTGGGCCGCAATTACGCTGATCATGTGCGCGAAATGGGTAACGATGAGCGCGATCCACCGTTCTTTTTCAGCAAACCGGCGGATGCCATTCTGCTTGATGGCAGCGACTTTCCCTATCCGCCGCTATCCGAAGACGTACAGCACGAGATCGAGTTGGTGGTGGCCATTGGCACAGCCGGGCGCAGTATCGCCAAGGAAGACGCATTGAACCACGTATATGGTTATGGTGTTGGTATTGATATGACCCGGCGCGATTTACAGGCCAAGGCCAAGGAAATGCGTCGACCCTGGGACGGTGGCAAGGCGTTTGATCACGCTGCACCCTGTTCGGCGATCACACCCGCCCGCGATATTGGACACCCGGACAAGGGCCGAATTTGGCTCAGCGTCAATGATGAGATCAGACAGGATGGTGACCTGGACCAACAAATATGGGGCGTGGCGGAAAGCATATGGTGCCTCAGCCAATCTGTTGCTCTGGAACCTGGCGATCTGATCATGACCGGAACGCCAGCTGGTGTCGGACCGGTTAAACCCGGCGATACCATGACAGGCGGGATCGAAGGGTTGGGCGAACTGAGAATTCAGGTCGTCGACGGGCTTTTTTGAACTAGCCTTATGCCGATGCAGAGCAGACGGGCAGGGCGATGGTCACCGTCGTGCCTTCGCCAACAGTGCTCTCAATCGTCATGTGACCATCATGTGACTCGGTGAGCACTTTTACAATTGATAAGCCGAGGCCAGTGCCGGCCTCGGCCAAATGGGGATTGTTCCGAGATTGAATGAAGGGTTCCGTAATCGAAGGCAAAATGTCTGCGGGAATACCCAAGCCGGTGTCGATCACTTTGATTTCCAGATCATTGCCGTGTGGCACCGCAGAAATGGTTATGGATCCGCCTTGTTGTGTGAACTTGATGGAATTGGATACCAGGTTCAAAAATATCTGAAAGATAGATCTTTTTTCGACAAAGATCATAGGCAGGGCATCCGCAGCCTCCAACAATAGATTGATCCCCTTCTCCTGGGCGAGGTGCTCGAAGTGACGATAACACTCATCCAGCGTGGCGCGCACATCAATGGCTTGCTTGTCGAACTCGCGTTTTCCAGACTCTATCGCTGCAAGATCGAGAATGTCATTGGTCAGGGCCAGCATGTGCTCACCACTGTTGCGAATGTCCTCCACGTACCCTTCATAGTGCTTGGCACCGAGTGGACCGAAGTACTGTAGGCGCATCATATCGCTGAATCCAATGATGGCATTCAACGGCGTGCGGAATTCATGGCTCATGGTCGCCAGGAACTGAGACTTCGCCCGGTTAGCCTCCTGAGCCTCCACCAACGCAATTTGTAAATTTCCTTCAGCTTCTGTTACGCGGGTCATGTCCTGTACAACTTCATGAATTTCGGTAACGATTCCCCGCTCGTCAATGAGGGGGCGGGCTATTGAATTTACGTACCTGACCTGGCCATCGCTGTTCAAAAGTCGGTAGGTGGATTCTATGGTTTCGCCACGAATTACATCGGCCAACATCTGTCGGACGCGTTCACGGTCATCGGGGTGTGTAAAGCTAAACTCGCCATCCAATTTCGCGGCGTCACGGGCGAAATTGTCGGCTGTGGTGCCATGGATTTCTGCATAAATACCCGAGCAATAAATACATTTATCCTGGGTAGCATCCCATACGAGATAACCAAGCCGCGCGAGCCGCATACTCTCCTGTAAAAGCCCTTCACTTTTTCGCAAGGCGTCTCCCCGGCGGATACGTTCCGAGATATCTTCATGGGTGGTGATGATTTCGGTCCAGTCATTCTGGTGATCATCGGGAACCGAATTGACACAACTAACATACGTTTTAGTGCCATCAGGACCGATATCCATGACGTCGAATGAAGAAGAAATTTGGCCGTCCGCTAATGCCAGGCACACTTTCAGGTAATATTCTCGCCATTCATTGTCTTCCCAGTTTACGCCAGTCATCTCCTTGTCAATGGTGTCCTGAAACGTATCTTCACCAAAGATTTTCACAAAGGCTTCGTTGACGTCAAGAAGCCGAATGCCGACAATAGCGGCCTTCAAATCCTCCGGGTGATTTTCAAAGTGGTTTCGAAGATCATGAACGCCCCTACGTCGTAACCTGTTGATAATTTTTTTGGCTACCGAAAAATCTTCCAGCGAAATCCCAAGGGGAGAGTGATGATAAAGGAGCCGAAACCGCTTCTCATTCCCACGTAAAGTAATCTGACGCGACATCGTCAACCAGATTAGGAACCCGGTTGTGACCGATAATATAAGGCCTGTGATCAGAGTGACTTCATCAACGATAGAAGTGTTGTGTTCGGTCGTCGATGTCAGAGACACCGACCATTCTCTGTTGCCTATTTTGATCAAGTGTTTGACTGTATTCGGATGCTCCAACCCGGGCGTGGTGTCTGTGCAGCAAACGAATGCATCGCCGTCGGTGATTGCCAGTTGATGGTCATTGTTCAGATAGCCGGGAATGGCGCTCTCAATCAGCGGTTCTGTACGGAAAACCATATTGAGAAAACCATCTGAAACGTTATTTGTCTTCAGAGGAATATAGGCAACGAACCCCCGGCCTCCCTGGGCAAGGTCGATGGGAGGGCTGATTTGCATTTGGCCAGTTTTTTCGGATTCTAGTAGAATGGCTTCAGGGATCGGTAGCTTGCGAAGATCAAGACCTTGCGCCGCTTCATTTCCCTCTGGTGGGCTAACCCATTGAATGACACCCTGTGGGTTCACCCAGTTGATGGCCTGGACATCTTGAAATAGCTCAAGTGCAGAGCGGGTGTACGCTCGAAACTCATCATAATTACCGATGTGTTTGTCAAGCCACTGGCTTTTTAGGTAAGTGCCTACATTCAACCGTGTTTCAATATGGGCCTTAATGCGTGCTGCATTGAGTTGCCCTACGCTGAGTAATTCTCCGTTAGCACGTCGCATTTGGTCTGATTGGGCTGATTGCCAAATGGCTGTGGCGATGAACATCATCGCTATTGTCACACCAACGGAGATACCAATTGAATATTGGGATAGCCTCGAATGGTTCTGTGCAAAGTTCGTATTTGGGTCACGGTTTTTCATGTGAGCACACCATGATAGGACAATGGTGCGTCGTCAATAATGAACTCAAGTGCCATGGGGGCGATCTTTATATTTGACACGGAGGAAGCATCCATAAGGGTCATGTTTTTGATGGTAATCGAGTTAGGAATCGATCCGTTAGGGATGGTGGCAAGCAGGCCACGAGCCATGCCGCGAAGGCCATAGGAACCGGGAATGCTATACGGGCTTTATTTTTTGATAAACCACACGCAATGATTCGTGCCGCCTTGTCTGCGGTCATTATCATTGGCATCGAGAAGTTATTTGCGTCCGTAATGCGGCTTTCAATAAATCCCGGCATCACGACGCTCAAACGAACATTATGGGTCGCCAGTCGTGGGCGTAGCGCCTCGCCATAGGCTTTGACGGCTGCTTTGCTGGCGGAATAGGCCGGTGCGGAAGGCATACCCCGAAACCCGGCAATAGAACTGATAATGGCGATCTGGCCGTGGCGTTTTTCTGTCATTGGCGGAATGACCGGCAAGACTGTGTTCAACACACCCGCAATATTGATCGCCATGATGTTGCGGGTGGACTCGTCATCAATCACCCTGGATCGGTCTGTGGTGCTGGTACCGCCGGAAATGCCCGCATTGGCGATGACCAGGTCGAGGTTACCGGATTTGCGCATGGCGAGTTGGGTCCAGTTGGCCATGGCATTCATGTCGCCCGCGTCAACCACCACTTCATAAACCTCGGCCCCCCGTTCACGGCATTGGAGGGCTGTTTGGGACAAACGTTCTTTGTTTCGCCCTGAAATGTGGAGTGTGACCCCTGATTCAGCATAGTACCTTGCCAGCGCCGCACCCAAGCCGCTTGAGGCACCGGTTATAAGGATACATTTGGGAGATAGCTTGATCATGGGACACTATACCGTCGAATTTCGCGATGAGTAGCAATAGCAGCGGTTGCCCCCTATAAAAGGGGCTGTATGATATGAACCAATTTAATGAAGTACAAAGCGAGTAATTACATGCCCCTGTCATCCATGACCGGTTTTGCGCGTAGTGAGGGTGAGGCAGGCGAGGTTTCCTGGGCTTGGGAGCTTAAAAGCGTCAATGGTAAGGGGCTGGATGTACGCTGTCGTTTGCCGGGCGGTTATGATCGCCTTGAGGCTGATGCCCGCACCCAGGCGCAAAAAAAGATGGCGCGTGGCAACGTCAGCATCAACCTTAATATCACGAAACAGGCCACAGAATCACCGCTTCGAATTAACTGGCAGGTGCTTGATCAGATTATCGCTGCCGTCCCTGAAATCGCCGCAAAATGTCCCACAGCCACCCCGCCGGGTATTGATGGTTTAATGGCCCTTCGCGGCGTATGGGAGGCCGCTGACGATGATGTGGACGAGGATAGGCAAATTGAAATCGACAAGGCTGTTCGTGACGGGTTCGAACAGGCGTTAGCGGGACTGGTGGAAAACCGGAAAGACGAGGGTGCGCGGCTTGCGGCGGTTCTCACTCAACAGGTCGTAACCATCAATGACTTGCGCATGCAGGCGGCAGCACTGGCATCCGAACAGACAGATCTGATCGCTGAACGTATTCGCAGCGGTGTTGCCAGACTGTTGGAAAGTGCCCCACCTTTGAGCGAAGACCGATTGGCACAGGAAGCGGCAATCTTGCTGACCAAAGGTGATGTGACAGAAGAACTGGACAGATTAGAGGCCCACTGTCAGGCCGCGTCAGATTTGTTGACAGATGATGGTGCCGTGGGGCGAAAATTCGACTTTTTGTGTCAAGAATTTAACCGGGAAGCCAATACTTTGTGTTCAAAAGCTATCGCGCCGGAATTGACACGGGTGGGCTTGGAACTCAAAGTTATTATTGATCAATTGCGAGAGCAAATTCAGAACGTTGAATGAGGTAGCTGTGAGCGCGTCCCCGTCTGTATCCCCTGAAATCCGCCGCCGCGGCCTTATGCTTGTGTTGTCTTCGCCATCGGGTGCCGGTAAATCGACCATTGCCCGCACTCTGTTAGCCAATGATGGCAACTTGACCATGTCCGTATCGGCGACCACCCGTGAAGCCAGACCGGGTGAGGTGGATGGCGAACACTATTATTTTGTTACGCGCGAGACGTTCGACCAGATGGTTGCTGACGATGAATTTCTGGAGCACGCGACCGTCTTTGGCAATTCTTACGGCACACCCAAAGCACCAGTGGAAACGGCGATGGAAGCTGGTCGTGATGTTTTATTCGATGTGGATTGGCAAGGCGCACAGGAAATTCAGCAATACGCGCACGATGACCTGGTATCGGTCTTTGTGTTACCGCCATCGATTGAAGAACTTGAGCGTCGCCTGTTTAACCGAGCCCAGGATAGTGAAGATGTGGTCCGTGGGCGCATGGACAAAGCCACATCAGAGATGAGCCACTGGGACGCCTATGAATACGTGATCATCAATGATGAAATTGAAAAAAGCGTCTCGAATGTGACCGCAATTTTGGCATCTGAACGCCTGAAACGCCGCCGCCAAAATGGACTGCTCGGTTTTGTTCGGGCACTCGGTGTTGGACAGTAAGTGTGGGCCAATAGCGGTCTAGGCCTGTAGCCGGACCGCTTCGGCGATGCGGCAGAACTCCTCTACGGACAATTCCTCGGCCCGCCTCGTGGGATCGATATCCAACGCCGCTAAATTGACACCTGTTGATTTGAGGCTCGCCCGCAGCATCTTGCGCCGCTGCCCGAATGCCGCTTGTGTAACCTGTTCCAGATGTCCAAACGTGGCGGGCGCAAGAGGCGTCGCCCGTGGTGTCAACGTGATAACACTGGAGGTAACTTTCGGCGGCGGGGTGAACGCCTTCGGTGATATATCGAATTCAAAACGCGCGTCGCACAGCCATTGGGTAATCACCGACAACCGGCCATAGGTTTTGTTGCCCGGTTTGGCGACGATGCGTTCGGCAACCTCACGCTGGAACATTAAGGTCATGCTTTCAATGCTGTCCACCTGATGCAACCAGCTTAACAACAAAGGTGTGGCCACGTTGTAGGGCAGGTTTGCAACAATCCGCCTCGGGGCTGTTCCAATGGTTGGGACGTCCAGTTTCAATGCATCGGCTTCAATGATGCTGAGGCGGCCACCAGATGCGTCGGCGATGATTTGAGCCGCGCGTACACACCGCTCATCCCGTTCAATGGCATGGACGTGGCGCGCACCGGCCTGTAATAGCGCGCGGGTGAGGCCCCCGGGCCCTGGGCCGATTTCAATGACGTCGCACTGATCAAGAGGGCCAGCCGCTTTAGCGATGCGGGCCGTCAGGTTCAAATCCAGCAAAAAATTCTGACCGAGGGATTTCTTCGCGCGAAGGTCGAACTGGTCGATGATATCGCGCAACGGTGGCAGGTTCTCAATGTCAGTCATTGCGGGTCGCTTGATCCATGGATCGGGTGTACGCCAATTGGTCTGCCATACGTAAGGCCGCGATAAAGCTTTGGGGGTTTGCTGTACCAGTGCCTGCAATATTCAGGGCCGTGCCGTGATCCGGCGACGTGCGAATAATGGGAAGCCCAATGGTAACGTTAACCGCATTATCCACATCCAGCGCCTTGATGGGAATCAGGGCCTGGTCATGGTATTGGCAAATCGCGGCATCATAGGTGTCACGCATGCGCGGCATAAACAGGGCATCTGGTGGTACAGGGCCGTCCACATGAAGACCGTCGTTTCGAAGCGTCTCAATAGCGGGCAGAATAATGTCGTTTTCTTCATGGCCTAGATTGCCATCTTCACCCGCGTGAGGATTGAGGCCCGCCATGGCCAGTCGCGGCGTCTCGATACCGAAATCCTGTTGCAGGGCGCGTGCTGTGATGCGTGCTTTGCTGATGATTGTTGCGGTGCTCAGGCTATCGATTGCCTTGGACAGCTGTTCATGCATGGTGACTGGCACAACGCGTAGCATGGGTGAGGCCAACATCATGACGGGCTCATGATTACCGCTCAGATGGGCCACGTATTCAGTATGTCCGGGGTAGGCGAAACCTGCATCGTACAGTGTGTTCTTTTGAATAGGACTTGTGGTCATGCCACGCGCTGTTTTATCCAGGCAAAACTGAACAGCATGTTCTATAGACGCACATACAGCGGCCGCTGATTCCGTGGACGGGTGTCCGGGATGCGTTGACACTGAATACCCGACCGGTAGCACAGGAAGCCCTTCGCGAAATGCATCTGCTGTTTCGTCGGGCCTGGAAATTTCAATAACGCGAACACCCATATCCAGCTTAGTACTGATTGATTGCAAGCGATCGGGGGCATCAATGACAAAGTAGGCGGGGGTGTCCTGTGTCCGGCCTTTCCACGCAATAAGGGCGATTTCACCACCAATACCCGCTGGTTCACCCATCGTGACGGCAATGGGGGCTTGGCCCGGTATGTGCGTGGAGCCCGGCATTTGCGGCCTACCTAATGTCTATATAGGCGGCTCGCCGGAGATCGCGCATAGCCTGTCTGGCATAAACGGCGAGTTTTTGCCCGAAGAGTTGCTGTTGAACTCGAGCTTTTTCGACTTCATCTGATGGGGCTTTGGGCTCTATACGCTCACAAACCATGAAGACAACAACGGCGTCGTTCGTGCGAATAGCCTTGCTTGGTGTATTGATTGCTAAATCCTGCACCAAACTGGAAAGGTGCTCTGGCAATTTAGAGAGCGCGATTTTACCTAACCCACCCGATAGGGGCGATCCCGCCTGTTTGGCAGCGTCATTGAATGCTGCACATGAACGTGCGCCTTGCGTCTTATCTTTTGCCGTTTGCATGTATGATTCAACCGTTGCGGTGCTGGCATCACCCGGTAGTTCCAAATGAAACTGGTTCAGATCGACCACAGTATCGGCCACCTTATCATCTGCACTGGCGCGCACCTGTCGCAAATGGACGATGACATAGGCTGAGGGCAGGGATATCTCGGTGGATATTTGTCCGGGTCGCATGGTTTGAACAATCTGCGCAATCCTGTCCGGCATTTGATCCAGTCTCGTCCAGCCCAGAGCACCCCCATTAGGGGCAGATGGAGATTGCGAGAATGCCCGAGCCAGAGAGTCAAACTTGGCACCGTTCTTCAGTTCCTGAATCAACTGCTGTGCCTGTTTCCGAACCGTTGCATCTTTGGATGGGTTGTCAAACGAAAGCAAAATTTCTGACATCAAGAATTGCGGTTGATTGCGAAGGTTCGCAGCTTTAGCCATGGCCTTGGTAATATCGTTGTCAGTAATTTCAACATTGCGGCCATACTTCATGGGGACAATACGGCTCCAGGCAATTTCTGATTTGGCCTGCATGAGCAACGATTCGATCCCTACGCCTGTTTGGTCAAGTGTCTCGATCAGCTTTTCAGTTGATATTTTGTTTTGTTTTCCGGCCATGATGAGCGCGTTGTCCATCTCTTGCTGAGATACCGTAATGCCAAGTCTTTCCGCTTCCTGTAACTTGAGCGTTTCATCAATCAGCATACGCAAAATCTGCGGCGCCAACCGATCAACGGTCTGTTGGTTTCTGGGCAGTTTCGACAGCACGATCACCAGCAATGTGCGAGCGTGGATGTCGAAAGCTGAAATAATGTCGTCATTAACCACGGCAATGATCTTCAGCGATTCCTGTGCCTGAGACGGTGTCGTCATGACGGGGGCGCTGGCGACCAGAACGCCTGCGGCCACAAACAGAGTGCCCATGAACTTTGATGCTTTTTTTAACAAGGTTTCTATCATCAGTAATTTGCCGTTACTTCACCTAATGTTTTGAATGCTACCCGGAACATTATAGCATCCACGGGCTTCAAATCTCTGTCTTCAAAAAAGGACCTGGTCAAATTGGCCGTGTAGACCAGACACTCATCCTCGTATCGCGCGCCAAATTGTAAGCTACGCGTAGCAGAGGCTTCAATATCACGTAACATATTGAAAGAGGCTGACCAGTATTCAGATAATTGCGAACTGATGCCAATCGTCAGGTCCTCACGATCGCTGAATTCACTGTCTTCCTGTGCTTTGAACATTCGGTACGCTGTTGAAGCCTTCAGGAGTGGTACGCCAGCAGACATGTTGAGTTCACTTCGATCAACGGTGAAATCCTCTTTGCCTATTCGAGTACGATAGAGCAGAGAGAAATAACTGCTAGGCTCAATTTGTACTTTTGCAACAAAATCTGAAACGTGCTCTTCCAAACCTGTACCCGCTCCGAATGTGTTGTCTTCGCGGAAGCGGTAACTTTGCCCGGCGAACACGCTGGTGTAGCCACCGTTATCGCCATAGACACCCCATTTGGCCCCGTAATCGATCCTGCTGCCGCCTTCCACTCTGTCATGACCAGCAAATCTGCTGTTACGGAACAGACTGGTTTCGTCAAACTCAAACTCCTGGCTGTCTTCGTTAGGTATCCTGACGGAATTGCCGCCATTGGGCGCGATGATAATTGAGGCCATAGGCTCAAACACCTGTTGAACCTGTTCACTATTTCGAACAAGCGGCAATCCCCAATCAAGTTTGGCTTGCGGGAATAGCCGTCCCGTGGTGCCGGCATATTCTGATGAGGAACCTTCGGGCGTGAAATCACTAACGTAGTACGTGTCTGCATCCATGCTAAGACCCAATCGATAGGTTTCGCCGATTTTCGATACGTAATTGGTTTCCCACTCTGGTCGAATGGAGGCGCGGTAGGAATCCACACCGTCTTTGCGCGATAACATGACTATGGATGCGTCAACATTGGTTCTGCCGCCGAACTTGCCGGGTGTTCCAACATGATAGAAATCAACGAGCGGCGCGACCAGGGGAGTATTGTCATTGTCCACATCGGGACGTAGGCCCTGAAAAACATATCCCTCAGCGCGGAAGTAATTGTCTTTACGGAATCCTTCGGCGAACAGGTTGCTGGTCAGGGTGCGTTCACTGGCAATCCCGTAACGGCGTTGGTAGGTGTCATCACTTGCGCGCTCTACATCTATGCCCCAGCGCCAGGTCTTGTCGATGTTAAATCTGCCAAAGCTGTCGATGTGACCGCGCGCGCCCAACTCATCATCATTGGCGATACTACCCGTCAGTTCAATTTCTCCATCGATGTACCGTTCCCGGTACTCCGCTTCCAGGCCAACGCCCTGTTCCGAATAAACCGCTGGTGTGAACGTGGCATCGGCGTACGGGGAAATATTCCAAAAATATGGTGTTTTGAATGTGGTGCCCAGATCAGATGAACTTCCAAAAATTGGCGTCAGCAATCCACTTTCGCGTTTCACCGTAGGATCAGGATGGGTAAGGAAGGGCGTG
>ENA-OREN01001793-OREN01001793.1-marine-metagenome-genome-assembly--contig:-NODE-1793-length-23686-cov-3.428565_pt1 | contig 23686 bp, 26 predicted proteins | sample MGYA00248624_ERZ508555 | MGnify/ENA primary metagenome ERZ508555 (study PRJEB26222, sample SAMN06267773) | marine metagenome | isolation source: Saanich Inlet, British Columbia, Canada | place...
CTTCTTTTTTGCTTTCATGCAAGCTCGTCCGCCTGCGCCAAGAAGAACTAATGCCGCAGCAATTGTGATCACAATCTTTGACCATGTTGCTGGAGAAACCCATACTAATACAATGATCAGTATAGCCATCAAACCACTACAAGGGAACGGTCCCCCTGAAGTTGGGCATGTCATCTCTTTCTCTTTTTTCTTTGCCATGTTTACAGAAAGACGAGACGGTATAAAAAGCTTATGGCATTATTTCTTATTTTTTCTTGCTCTTCTTTGTAAAATTGCGAAACCATTTGAATTCCTCTAGAAGTTCGGGGATTGTCCAAAGCATTGCAACAAAACCGATTATGAAGATATACAGGTTGTAGTTTTCCTGGGATGCGCCTAGGAAGGGTTGGCCAGTGAGTGCAAAAAAGATTAATGAAACTCCTGCATAGAGTAAGATAACAGACAAGAATTTTCCGATAATCTCTTGAGGTTCTCTGATGATCCTCTTTTCTGTAATCAGTACAGCTAAATAATAAATCACAAAAACTGCAATTATAATCAGGTATTCTGCGGATATCATTATTGTCTTAAGTGCTAACTGTTTATAAATTTTTATCAATCAAATTAGAGTTTTATTTTCTAAAAAAGATTAAACTTATTGCGTATCCTAAGACTACTCTTGGAAGCTCTACGAGCACGGTCCAACCAATAACTCCGAAAGGTACCGTCGCTGGGAAGATATGCATTCTTTCGAAAAGCGCCATGGTTGCGGTTAGAAAGATCGCCCAGTAGACTATCATTCCAATGACCTGATTCCAATCAACTCTTTTTTCGTTTTTTGCCATTCTTATATTATTAGGGATATTTGATATAAATAATTATCTGATGAGAGATTTTAGAAAATTAATAGGAAGAATTCAACGAGCTGTGGGTTCTGGTTCAGGTAAACAAGAGTGATTTGCAAGTTTCAATATATAAAGATTGTTGTGATTAATTATATTAATTCCAAATCCTAACTAAACATTCCTCTTCTTGCCATGTAAACGGCAAGTAGACCGATGAAGAGGAGTACTCCTAGAACGATTAGAATGATTTGCTTAAGTTTTCTCTCTTTCTTACCTAACTGGTTCCATGTTTTATGGTTTTTATCCCATTTATCCTTGTGAGCTAGCCCCACAGTCATGTAGGAGGCCCCCAGAGCGATAAAAACGATTCCAATGGTAAGATTTGAGATTATCATAATAATCCCAAAAGGAAGCCAGATAACGCCCATAACGAAGAGGTTGTAATAATCTGTAGGCCTTTTTTTGCCTTTTTTAGCCATGAGGATTGCAATTACTCCAAATAGAATTAATAATGCCAAGATTAACCAAATCAACCAATTTATCATGGAGATCATAGGGATTAAAGATTTAAATAATCATCGTCGAATTAAAAGAATATTCAATTATTTTTTCTTCTTAACTTTTCTAAAGATAATAACTGCCCCGGTTCCAATAAGAATCAAGATGATAAAGTATCCTGCAATTCTTAGTCCTGATGTTTCTCCGGATCCTACAACTGCACCAGTTATTGCTGCCAAAGCTCTTCCTATCAGTCCTTCAGGTTCTTCTGATGAAAAGGCTTGTTGAAGATCAAGACTTGAACTTTCATTACAAGATTGGCTTAAATCTGGTCTTTCAGCAAGAGTACCACAACGGTTTTCATCAATACAACTTCTCAATTGAGTTCCATTTGAACAGGAATCCCATTCTCCACAAGACCAATTAATAATACATCCTCCACTGCTAGATCCACCACCGCCACCGCCAGAGGTTATAATTACTACAGGTATTACTGGCTCTTGAACAGGACAAGTCATTCCGAAATTAGACGTAAAAAGGGCAAGGTCTGTGTCAGTAACATTTCCATCCTTATCTATATCTGCCCGATTACACCAATTGTTATCTGCTGAACAGTTTGTTGTGTCATTAGTATTGTCAGAATTAAAAATTTCTCTAAAGGCTATGAAATCCGCCATGTCTACCTTTCCATCAAGATCAAAATCAGTATCATTACATTCAGCAGTCACAGTAAGTGCCGGATCTTCAGTTCCACTTGCACTACAATTATCTCCATAGTAGATCGCCCAGAAATAGTAATCGTTATCTGTAACTTCTCCATTTCTCGATAGGTCCGCACCGTTACACCAAGCATTGGTTTCATTACAATCTGTCGATCCAAAATTATCTGCCCAGAGAGTATAATCTCCAATATCTACAGATCCATCACCACTAATATCTGCTCTTGAACACATACAAGAAAGTTCTTCATTGATCTCTTCTCCAGTGCTACAATCATATCCAAAGAATGCTGCCCAGATTCCATAATCAGAGTTAGAAACTTCTCCGTCCCGAGTAGTATCTGCACCACCACACCAGTTATTAGTCTCATTACAATCAGTTAATCCGAATTGAACTGCCCAGACAGTATAGTCTGCTCCAGTAACAACTCCGTCGCTATTTATGTCTGCCATAGCGCATAAACAAGAATTTGGACTTACACAAGTCTCTCCATAATATGCGACTAAGAATTGAAAATCGTCGTCATCTACACTACCATTTTGAGTTATATCTGCACGATCACACCAAAAATTAGTTTCATTACAATCATTAGAATTATACTTAAATGCCAATATTGAAAAATCAGCAAAGCCCACAGTTCCATCTTCATTAATATCTGCCTGAGCACAGATATCTATATCACAGGTCTCTTCACTACCTGCAGCACAGGTATCTCCGTAAAACGTCTTAAATAAATCAAAATCCGGGTCCTCTACCATCCCATCCCGGTTAACATCTGCCCCCTCACACCAAGTATTTGTTTCATTACAATCCGTAGAGGTATACTTAAACGCCAATAAAGAAAAGTCAGCGAAATCCACAATTCCATCATCATTCATATCTGCCCTTTGACATAAACATGCTGCTTCGTCATCGATCCATCCTGCGGATGCAATGGCCGAAAATCCAAGGATCATAAATCCAACTAAAAATATCAATGAAATCTTTGATGTGTTACTGAATTTCATTATATTTCTGGTAATATTTGGATTATAAAGCTTTCGATGAAAATTTACTACTGGAAGGTGCGATTTTTCATTAGTTCCTAAGTTTCAAGATTTTCTCTACAAAATCTGGTCGGATGTAATAATGAATTGTTGCGCCATAATCTGTCTTCCACTTTTTCTCACCCTTGGAATATTTTTTGTGGCCGAGCTTCTCAGCGATGTGGGTGAAGAGCTTATCGATCTCGCTTTTGGAAGCTTTTTTTGATTTCTTATGCTTTTTCAAAAATGCCTCTGCTTTTTTTGTTGCGTAGTGGGACCTAACAATGTGGGGATAAAACTCCTCTCCGCAATATTCCTTGAATGCTTTTGAGAAGTCTCTATCTTTTAGGGGTTTTTTAGAATCGTTTGTGAAAATGAAATCAGACTTCTTAGATTTGTTTAGAATCTTTTGTAGGTTTGAGATATATTCTTGGGAGAACTTAGCAGTGATTGTTTGTGGCACGCCATCCTTTGAAATAAAGGAGAAAGTTACCCGTGCGTCTTCTATCCTAATATCTCCTTTCTTTAGGGTCGTCAGGCCTTTGTGTCCGTGAGCCTTGTAATATACTTCATTACCAACCCTCATTTTGGTATCTAGGAGAGTTCGAGTTGCTAGGGCAGTTTTATCTGGCGATTCTTTGATTTTTTTGTTCACTGCCCGATTTATTTTTGAAAGGTTTTTGTCAAAATCGTCTACTGCGGAGAATTTCTTTTTCTTCGCTTTCTTTTTCTTCTCTAAGGTATATAGATAAGAATATTTCCCGGTTGGGTTTTTGAAGATGACATCCCAGTGAGTGTTCGATGTTTCATCATGGATGGTCAGATCATCAGCAAAAAGGGAGAATGCCTTGTCAAGTAGATGTTTGCTTGGGAGAATTGTGATTCGTGCACCAAATGATTTTCCAGAAGGGGTTAGACCGCCTTTTAGGAACTTTGGGGCTTTTGTGTCTACTAACTCTTTTATGAGATTGTTCTTTTTGAAGAGGTGGATGGCGTTGAGGGCTGGGGCGAGATTTGGAGTGGTTTTGAGATGTGGAGAGAGGTTCTTCCAATTTGTTTTGGTTTTGATAACTGGTTGGAGAGTTTTGGATAGAATTCTAATTGTATTTATTGGACTATCACCTTTCATGTAATGGTGGGGGGATGAGATGTTATAAATGTTGGGGGTTTATGGAATGGGGGGCGTAGAAAGCCTTAAAAGTTTCCAAATCCTGATGAATTTGTCCCCTAGGGAATTAGAGTTCTTGATAATATTAATATGGCAACAAATGATGAATTTGGAAAACTCAAGGAGTTTATTCAGAAAAATCTGAGAGCAGTTGGTGCGATTGCAAGTATTCAAAGATGGAATTATATCTCTAGAGAAGGGGATATTTTTTGCTCAGGCGGTTGTTGCGGAGTTAATGCAGCTGCCCTAGATTTTGTCTTGCAGAAAGGAGGATATGATGTTGAAAATGTTGGAACCCCCTACCTTAATTTAGAAACACCTTTTTGTACCACCGATTATCATGATCATCAGTTTTTAGTTGTGCATTTGGGCGATGAAGAAGTTGTCACAGATAGTTCTTATCAGCAATTTCTCCCCCACTCTCTTGGAAACTCAGGGTTATCTCCCTTTATGGTGGCCCGTTATGGGGATTTGAGAAAGATACTAGGAGGTATTGTTGACGTAGTTAAGCAGGACCCGTGTCCATGGGATGCTTTTCAGGCGTTTAGGGAAGAACCGAAAGATTTAGTGATAGATCACTTCATGAAAATTTGGGATTATAAGGCGCCCGTTGAAAACAAAGATGACGGTCAATTTTGGAAATCAAAAGTAGATCGTTCTAAAATAAAATGTGGATATTGGCCTTCACAATCTAAGCTTGATTATTATTTGGAACATGAGTTTAAGTTGGTTCATTGAAAGTGGAGGTTGTTTGTTAAATAATTCACTGAACCCAAGGGGTACTTTCTTCCAGAAAGTTTTAAAAATAGTTTATTGATTGTTTTATCATGACACGAGAAGAACTTGAAAGGAGTTTGAGAACATCTTATGATGAAATAGATGAGAGATTAGAAGGTCTTTCTACAGCGGAACAACAGCAATTTCTTGAAGGATTAGTTTATGCTTATGATTCCATGACCCGTCATGCAGGTCCTGCGAGTTTATCTCCCGTTGAACAACAGCAATTTCTTAGTTCTGCAAAAAGCGGGGCTTACTCAAGGACATTTCACCTGGACTTAGATCCGGAGAAACATATGAAAGGATTAGTTGAGAGTAGTAGAAGAAATGTTGCAGCAGCATATATTGTTGCAAAAGCACTACAAGAGTTAATGGGGATTCCGTTAGATGCGGAACAAGAGCGTCGAATAAGTCAAGTCATTTCAATTGCCGGAGTACCTCAAGGATATTTTGATAAGGCAAAACCTAGTAGTGCTGATAGGACAAATAGGAGATAAGTATAGATTAGAATTCTATTGATTATCACCTTGAATATTTCGGATCCATCACAACTTTCATCATTTCCTCTTCTGGGAGAAGAGCAAGTTCACATCCTTCAACGCTCCAACCATCCGGTGCAGCTTCTCTAGAAAAAACATCTTCCGGCCTAACTAGTTCCCCAGTTTGACCATCAAATAATTGCCCTTCGGTTCCAATTGCATATAACTTCTCATCCCCAGAAAATCCCCCATAATTATAAACTCTAATTGCTCTGCCTGGACGAGAAAGTCTTTTATCGGCAAGTACTTCTGCGAATCCTTCGTGTCCCCGATAAAAAGGCGGCGGACTATTAAAATCGTCTGTCATCTAATCTCGACCAATCATTCGTTTATAAAAATTTCCCTGCTCAACTAGAAACTTATCTTTATTCTAACTCTCTTTCTAAGGTGAGAGTAAACTCTTCAAAACCCATTTTTTTGTAGAAATTGACTCCCTTATCATTTCCCGGACTAACTTCGACCCGGAGTCTCTTGGCATCATTTTCTTTAGCCCAACTCACAGCACTTTCATAGAACATTCTTCCAAGGCCTTTAGATCTATAATCTTCTAGAATGAAAAAATTAGCTAGATCTGCCATCTTTGGTAAATTTCTATAACCTTCTCCCGTTACGATACCTCCAGATAAATATCCTACAATCTTGCCATCATCTACTGCAACAAAGACATAATCAGTTGTCTTAGTTATCGCTTCCATGAGATATTTCTCTCCCTTTTCGCTAAAGGCCCAGTCCAGATCCATAAGTCCATCATACTCATTATGCTCCTTTTCGCAAAGTAGGCTGCATAATCCTTGGATATCTTTTAGGTCTGCTATTGTTGCTTTTCTAATTTCCATTATTTTATTAACTTCCTCAAACATTCCCCAGCAACCTTAAAGTCCGCTCGTCTTTCACTCAACCGCATTACTTGGCCGATTAGATAATTGAGACTTGCATCTTTGCCGCCTTTGAAATCATCTACGACTTTTTGATTTTCGCTGATTACTTGCTTGCAGAGATTTTCGATTGCTGCCTTGTCGATGCTTTGGATTTCGAGTTTGTGATTGCTTATGGCGAAGGATTTTGGTACAAAATCATTCATGATTTGTTTTCCCTTAAGAACTGTGATCTTTCCGCTGTTTACTAGATTGATTAGTTCTGCGAGATGTGCTGGCTTGATGTCGACATCTTCATCTTCCAAGGTTTTGCTATTATAATTTAAGACTCGCAGAAGTTCTATGGTTATCCAAGATAGATTCTTTTTCATGTCTATCCCGCCATCGGCTAGCTCTTCGAAGAACTCGACTAGCTCGAGATTCTTTGTAAGGATGCCTGCATCCTTTTTGTCTACGCTATATTTCTTAAGGAGTTTCTGAAGTTTTTTTTCTGGCATCTCTGGGAGATTCTTTTGGATTTTGCCTACAAGCTTTTTGTCAATTCGGATTAATGGAAGATCGGGATCTGGGATGAAACGATAGTCTGATGCCGTTTCTTTATCTCTCATCTTGATTGTTTTTCCAAGCTTCTCGTCAAATGCCAGGGTCTCTTGTTTCTGCACTATTCCCTCTTTGTGATTTTCTATTTGTCTCACAATTTCATATTCTATTGCTTTTCTAATTTTTTCTAGAGAGTTTAGATTCTTCATCTCTACTCTGTCCCCGTATGTAGAAACATTGACATCTACCTTAATTCCTGCATTCTTTCGTATTGCTTTTATGTAGGAAAGAGAGAGGACAAGGGCCTTTAGCCATCCTATAACTTCTTCGGAGGATTTGAAATCAGGATCGGTTACTATTTCGATAAGGGGGAGTCCTGATCGGTTGTAATTTATCTTTCCAGTTTCTGGATTCCATTGTGCTGGATCTTCTTCAAGATGACATTCTGTGATCCCGATTCCCCGGAACTTTCCTTTTGTTGTGGGGAGTGCCGCATGAGCTCCCGAGATTGTTGTTTGGTATCCTTTTGGATTATCTGCCCAGTTATAGTGCTTCCTTTGCCAGATTAAATCTTTGTGATTGATTTTACATCCTAGAACTAGTGAAATTTGGATTAGTTTTCTCATAGCTTCCATGTTTGGGGCCATTGGCTTAGATCCGGGATATCCAGTGCAGATTGGGCAGACTCTTGAATTAGGTTTGTCTTCCTTTTCTTCTAGATTTGGGCGAGTTTTACACATACAGAATAATTTCTCATTGGTATTAAGATATCCGTGCACCTCTAATCCGATTTTTATTGGGTAAGCTTTCTCTGCCATAGGTTGGTGAAGGATAAGGGATTTTTAATGTTTGTGATGGGAGGAAATGGCCCTTGGGGAGCATTTATAGTGTCATTTAGGGGTGGTAACAAATAGAAAGCTTTATATACTAAAAGTGCCTTTGTAGAGTATGGAAAGAAGAGGTTACCAAGGGAATTAATAATATTACATGGCAGATGAAACAATAAAACAATATGACGGAGTTATACCCACCTTAGATAGAAAAATAGTTACACGAGAAGATCTGGCGAACCTATTTGGAGTTCCTGCAGAGGCAAAGATGGGACGAACTCCCTCTTGGAGCGTTAGACCCTTTTGACCAATCGCGGGGACAGATTTTTGTTTAGAAATAACTAAATGAAAACTAAAAAACAAGAATTTTTGAAGAACATGTCACCAGTAGGTGGTCGACAAGACTTAAATAACGTATTTTTGTGGACACTGACACCATGAAAATTGATCCTTACAACCACGAGGGGTCGCTGACCCGTTGGAAAGATAAGGTGCGGGAATTAGGAGGCATTCCCGACATCTCCAGACAGAACTCGGAGATAATTTTAAAATATATGACCGATATGGAACTCGGAATTAACACATCTCTATCAAGCAAAAAGGGAGCCAGAAGTTGTGTTCGAATCAACACAATAAGGCAGAGGCTTACTTTTTTAGCCAAGAAATTCAAAGAGATACTCGATGTGGACGATATGACCCGTTTAACCGAACAGCAAATTTGCTCATTCTTCGTTGATATGCGAGGAGGCAAGATAAAGCGCCAAGACGGGCGCAGATATAAGGCGACACGAGACTTTGTCAAAATCTTTAAGGCATTCTGGCACTGGTGGCAAAAAGTCGCACACAAGGCAGGAAAAGAAATTGAGGACATAACAATCTATTTGGACTCTTCAGGAGAGAAGCCAGAATGGGTATACCTCAACGAAGAACAAATTAGAATCTTTTGCGATAATTGTAATTTAAAATATAAGGTACTTGTTATGTTCTTGTTTGATACAGGAATTAGGTCTCCGACCGAATTGTTGAATGTAAAGGTATCCGATTTATCTTTGGATTATAAGGAATTAAATATTCGAGATGAAATTAGTAAAACCTTTGGGAGAAGGATTAAGTTAATGCTTTGTTCTGAGCTAATTCGGAGGTATATAAAAGAGAACAATTTAGAGCAAGAGGATTATTTATTTAAATTTAGCCCCTATGTCGCTAATCGTTATCTGAAAAGATTAGCAAAGAAATTATTTGGTGATAAAAAGAGTTTAGCAGGACAAAAATATTCTGATTTAACAATGTATGATTTTAGACATTGTAGTTGCTGTTATTGGCTTCCGAGATACAAATCTGAATCTGCATTAAAATTTAGATTTGGCTGGAAGAAGTCAGATAAGATTCATTATTACTCTGAGATGCTTGGGATGAGAGATACTATTAGCGAAGAAGATTTATTGATCGATGTCACAAAAACCGAATTAGAACAAAGATTGGTCAAGTCAGAAAATAGAAGTGAATTATTAGAAGCTCAGATTGAGGCTATGAAAAAACAATTAGCTACGATAAAGATTGATGTCGACCGGGCTCATTGGGGCGTTAAGGAGGCAATAAGATTGAAACTTCTGAAGACTTGTTAGTTCCATTCTCTTTATTAGTGATAGCCTTCTCTTTTATTATTGTCGAACCACTCCAGGAGATTGAAAAGGGCATCCAAGAATTTCCGAGTAGATTGTTATTTTTTATTATTGATCCAATTTTTATTATTTTCATAATTATTTTGTTTTCAGTTGGATTAATTTTTCTAATAATTTTCAAATATAAATTACATAGAGAATACAAAAGGGTTGAGATAACGAAAAAAGAGATTAAAGAATCACCCAGCCCTAAGACTAGAAAAATTTATTCTGAGGAGAATGAAGATGAAGAAATTAATGGAAAAGACCCAGAAGAAGATATTGAGGATGAAGAATCATGCGAATCTCTACCATTAGAAAATTATCAAAGGAGTGTGAATATAAAAGTTAATTCAAATAAAAGATATTTCCACAAGAAAGACATAAGCAAGGATGAAGTAAAATTCCTTCTGGCTGAAGGCTATCAGATTAAGAAATATAAAAACCTATTAAATTGTAGGATGGAAAATTTTCTTCTACAGCCGAGACATAATGAGAGCCTTACTCACTTGTTTCTAACGCATAATATTTCTGAATTTCTAGAAAAAGAAGGTATTGAGACTGAACTGTTTACAACTAAGAAACCAGATATTGTTTTTGAAATTAGAGGAAAGGGGTTTGCTATTGAAATCGAGACAGGTTCCATTTTTTCTAAGATTAGTAGAATGAAAGAAAAACTTGAAGTTTTGAAAAGCTATGATAAATGGTTTTTTGTTGTAACTGATAGAAATAAGGTAAAAAAATATAAGAAATATGGAGACGCCGTTGGCAAAAGATATGTAAAATCAAGGTTAGATAAGTTTGTAAAATTAGTGAAAAAGAGTCAAAAATAGGACTCTGATTTTTTGGGCTAAAAAGAGGGTTTATCGTCGGAGAAAAATAGCCAGAATTAGCAAAGAGTCAGTCGGCATAATATGTATATATGGGGTAGGTGACTGTATGGTACGTCCTACTTTTTATCCTTGGTTCTCTTCTCGGCAATCTTTTCCTTAAATCGATTAATTCTTTTCAGAACAACATCCTCTTTGATGTCGTAAGAATCTAGTAGCATCTTTGACCAAATATAAAGATCTGCAATTTCATTCATTAAATGTGGGTCCTTTGCTTCAAGCAACTCTCTTAATTCAATAGTATGTTCATCTATTTCTTTAAGCCCAAAAAGAAAATGTTCATCAACACTCCAATCTCCAAGGCTATAATTTGTTAATAGGTCTTTAATTTCTTTATTAGTGTCCATATAAATAGAAAGTTGGTATGCCTTATAAATTTTTAGGAATTGAGAAGAGGTTATCAAAATACAAAACTACTCATCCAGAAATCCAAACTAATCATACTATCAATCCCGTTCAGTATTCCAATACTCATTCAGATAAGTAATCTTATCTTCCTTCATTGTTAAAATCATTATCCCAACCATTCTATTCTCTGACCATTTACCATCACATTTCCACTTACCTTTATTATTACATTCCCACTCCGCAAACCCAGTTTTCTCATCAGCCGAAACCCAACACTTTCCAGTCTTAAATTTTATATCCTTCGTATTTCCAACAACAATCTCATCCCAGAACTTCGCAATCTCTTTATGTCCCCGATATGGCTTAGCCAATGGACTCTCTTGGTAGACACCATTCTTAGTAAAACAATCCAAAATCAATTCAGTATCCTGATTCTCCCAAGCCTTTCCATACTTCTTCATCACATCTTTTATTTGTTTTGTGTTCATATTAACCTCTAAATCTTAAGCCTTCCATCTTATATAAGTCTAATCAAACTCTCTCATTCCAACACCCCAATCTTCTTACCATCAAAAATAATCTTTCCCTTATAGTTCTCCCTCAAAACCTTCTCAATCTTCTTAGGAATTTTCCCCTCAATAAAGAACCCCAAAAAATAAGGCGACTTCAATAAACCAATCTCCTTATGATGAATTATCTCAGGAAACATTCTTGTTGGCCAATCTCTTTTCGCGATAGTCTTAGAATAAGGATAACTTCTCTTCAGCTTCTTCATCCTTTTTCTAGCAATATTAAAAAGCTTTTTCTTCTCAGGATATTTCATTATAAAACTAAAAGCTTCCTCCTCAATCTTCCAAAACTGAAAATAATTCTTCTTAACCTTCGACCCGACAGTCTCGATATATTTGTCAACAACCTTCTCGCACTCGGCATTATAATTCCTTAACTTCTGCAAATACTCAGAATCATTAACACGCCAATAATCAGCAATATCTACATAACATCCATAAGGTAAAGGCTTGGCATAATAATCCGATTCCTTCAAAATCCCCCAATCAAAAATAAGATTATACCTAAATCCATAATTCGCCCAATAATCAAACCCCAGACTCAAGAATATAGAATTATCAATCCCAAGAAAACTCTCCATCAAGGAAGATTTCTTTTCTCCACCATGTTTCTTCGGCAGGCTTATTTTGCCATTCCCTAAAACTTTCTCAAATGTATCCTTATTATGAACTGCATGAACCAAAACAGGATGCCCATATTTTTTGATAAGGGGTTTCATTAATCTTACTCTCTCCTTAAGAACATTATCCAACTTAAACTTAAGCTTCCATAAATCTTTTTTCATCACCATTACTATTATTAACAAGCCAATTATATAAATCTAATCAAACCTAATCAGAATCCTTCTTAACCTTATATCCTCTAACTTTCTCCTTAGCAGCGGCAAACTCCTTTCTAAAATCACCATAAGAAACCTCAGCCCCATGCCTTTCCATAAAATCATAAAGCTCTCTCTCATTTCTAACCAACTCAACATTAGCTCCCGCATATCCAGAATCATCAACGTCTCCCTGCCTCTTCATCCAATACTCCACAGCAAGTTCATTATTATGCTCCCTTCTCCATTGGTTGAACGTGCATCTGTCTTCTTTTGTTTTTGCCTCCGCATCCAACGCTTTATACATTTTTCTTGTAGTCTCATCTTTTTCATCATACCATTCCAGGATAGGATGCCACTCCAAAAATTCACCATTAACAAGAAAATCAATTCCTCCATTTTTAATACCCCTATCTCTCACCTGAAACGTACTCCCTTCTGCAACACGATAACCAGGAATATTCTTCTCAAAAAGTATCACTATAGCACCCTCTTGCATTGAATCCGCATAAAATCTATTTTCGACATGATACTTTTGTTTACGTTTTTTGTCAGACGTTTGAATCCCCGCTTGACGAAGCCTTTCTAAATTTTCCGGAGTAGATAACGCCATCGATATTTTTTCTTTAGTATCCACAGAGCGGCACTTCCCATAACCAGGATGATTCTCTCCGGTTTCATATGTTCGGTTTGCCTTCTTGTTTTTCACACCACTCTTTTTTCGAATCTGCCAAAATTCCTTTCGCGCACTCGACATTTTTCTCTTAGTCTCTTCAGGAATATGTTTTCCATAATTACGATGATTCTCTCCAGTATGTGCTTCAGAATTATTTCTGATAGGAATATTCATTTTATGCATTATTGTCCCAACAGATCTTTTGGTCGAAAAACCAAAACTTTTGCTAAGCTGAGTTATAGATTTATTATTAAATTGATACTCATATAAAAGGTGTGCTGACAGACTTGGAGCAATTCCTTGGTCAATTAAGTTCCTTTCAATTTTAAACCATTTATCATAATGCCATTGGCTCTTAGGGGTTTTGGGAATATCCCCCAAGCTTATTATATCCAAATCTTCAATATCTCTAATATTTTTAAGTGCAGTCATTCCCCACCTCCAACAACTTCCTCAAGCCAAATTCCATAACATGACTCCGATTCCGAAACTTCCCACTCTCAAGCATACGCCCAACCAGACCAAGCATCTTCTCATCAACAGTTACACTAATTTTTTGTTTTACCATTTTAAGCAGCTTCCCTCAAAACCTTACAAGTCTTGACATATTTTTTCTTATCATTGAAATCTTTTCTAAAAGCAGTATAAGAAACATCAGCACCATGCTTCACCATAAAATCATAAAGTTCTCTCTCATTTCTAGCCAGCTCAACATTTGCCCCAGCATAACCAGAATCATCAACTGCCCCTTGTCTTTTCATCCAATAATCGACAGCAAGTTCGTCCCTATGATCCTTTCTCCATTCATTAACAGTTTTCTGCCCCTCAGGAGTCCGCGCATCCTTTTTCAATTCTCTATACATAACCCGAACATCCCGATCCTTTTCATCATAATCCTGAATCGGATGCCACTCAAGAAATTCATCATTAACCAAAAAGTCAATCCCCCCATTATCGATACCACGATCCTTCACCTGAAAATTAACCCCTTCCTTTATCCCTTTCTTGCCAATAACATAATCCTCCAACATCAAAGCAACAGCACCCTCCTCAATAGAATCCGAATAAAATCTCTTATCAACATGGTATTTTTGCAGACGTATCCTCTCACAAGTTAAAATACCATGTATACGATCTCTTTCTATTGCCTCGGGAGTATAATGAGAATCAGATATCTTTTTCTTAGTTTCATTAGATAGTTTTTTACCTAGATGAGATTCAGCTCTGCCCCTTCTCTCTAATCCACACGAATCCATATCACTACAAACAGTACCAGCAGAAGTCCCATTCACCTTACCAATTTCCTTAGTAGTCATCCCCAAATCATTATACATCCAATCATACCTATCTTTTTCTTCCTTAGAAATATTTTTTTGTGTAGACCCAGCGAGACTCCTTCTATCCAGCTCACATACATCCATACGATGACAAATAGTGGTGTTCGAAGAATTATCCACCTTAGCAATTTCATTAGTATTCATCCCCAAATCATTATACATCCAATCATACCTATCTCTATACTTTTCAAGGAAATTATTTTTATCGGCGATAGCCCTTTTCTTTCTAGCCTCAGCCTTACTCCTTCTCTTCAGTCCACGCTTTTCCATTCTTTTACAAACAGCACCCCTTGAAATTCCATCCACCTTCCCAATTTCAGCAGGAGTCATTTCCAACTCATTATGCATCCAATCATATCGATTCTTCATAGTCCATTCACTCATCTTCCACCTCCATCAACTTCCTCAATCCAAATTCCATAACATGACTCCGATTCCTAAACTGTCCACTCTCGAGCATACGCTCAACTGAACCTAGCATCTTCTCATCAACAGTCACACAAATTTTCTGTTTTGTCATAAAAATCATACTTTATACTACCTTTTAAACCTTACTATTTGTAACTACTATAGAATAACACCATAATACAAAGTTATACACCTTTAACAGACCAATCATAATCCTTAATCTTCCCATCTCTCCCAGGCTCCCAATAAGCAATTTCATCATGCCCAAATTTCCCAATCGCCCTCGCCAACAAAATACTCCTCTCAGCCAAATGCAACTTCCTCAACTTATGCTTACTCGTCAAAGTCGGGTCAAAAATCAAAACATTATTCCGCACCCTTCTATCAATATCCGCACCCTTCCTCGAAAACAACGGAAAAGGATTCATCTCCATCGGAGTCAAATTATGCTCACCCCACTGCTCCTTCACAATACCCAAATAAGCCGCAACATCCTGAGGCTGATAAACAATCGGCTTCTTATCTTCATTATTCCCACTACCATACTGAATCTGATGTCTCTCATGCTCAGTTCTCCCATCCTCAGGCTCTCCATTATCATCAACAACAATCGAAGGTCTCAACATTTGAACAGTGGCAAGATTCTCAGGACCCCTTATAATCGGAACATGCAAAAGCTTAAAATTATATCTCGAATGCTTCTTTGTTCTCGAGGGCACAGAAGCCAAAACCTCAACTCCATCAGTCCTCGCCCTAGCAACATCTTTATACTTAGTGTTAACATTCACTCCAGCAGTCATCCTCTCAGCATAAGCAAACAACCTCATCCCAATCGGAGAATTCACAAAAGGAAAAACCCTCGCAGTCTTATCCCCAAACTCAGGCTTCGAATAAATCCCAACAACATTAATCTCATCCTCACTCATTCCTTCAAGCTCCTTAAATTCTTCAGCTCTAATCTGAACAGGAGTCACAGATGATCGATTCGCATCCCCCTTACTAACAGGATAATGCAACTTCATCTTATCCCCATACTTCAAACAAGCCCTCGAAGCATCCGCAGAACTCTCAACATATTTAGATCTAGAATATTTCCCAGGTATAATTTGAGCACGAACAATCAACCCCTCTTCAGCAGGATCCAATCCAACAATCTTATCGATCAATCCCCTCTGCCTATAGACCTGACTAACACCAAGATTCCTTATCTCAGCTACTGACCTTTCCTTAAAAAAAGACTTATCTGCCATAACGACAAAACAAAACAAACCATTTTAAACCTTTCGATTGTAACTACTAAGAAATAGCATCACTCTTTCGTTAATAAATAAGCAAGGAGCCAGTAGAAAACTATTTAATAAAATAATACAATATTTTTACATGGCCGAGAAACTAAAAGATTACCAAAGGGTATGTAACCGATGTAACGAGCCTTTTCGTACAACTTCAAAATCATCGAGGATTTGTTATAAGTGTTCTAAAAACAAGAAGAAGAGTGCTGATTATTCAATAGAAAAGTAAATAGACATATACTCAACCTCGACAATCCTTAAAAACTCTAACCACCAACGACAATTAAACTAAACAAAGTTCATAAACAAAAAATTTAGTGTCCCCTCCCGATGCCAAAAAGGTCAGGTCGACGGCGGGAGCATTTTATTTTCCATTCGGATTTGTTCAAATGACTTCAGTGAAGAAGTGTGCTTGCAATCCGGGGCCGGAGCATTTTATCACAATAATCCTTAAATATGCTTGTAGATTATTTTTATTATGAAAATGAAGAAGAGATTGATTTTTGTTTTAATGGCGTTCGTTTTATTGAGCGTAAGCTTTGTTTCGGCTCACCAGACAGTTAGTTACAATCTTAATTCAGGAGACTTTGAAATCTCTCGGGAAAGAACGGTTTATCATAAGAAGATTGTAGGGAGAGACTATTGGATCGAGGATTGGAATGGGCGAGATTGGAGAGATTATGAATTGGAGAAGAAAGATTGGGACCGGCGAGATTGGAAAAAGAAGAATTATGATAAAGGTGATTGGAATCGCGAAACAGTATTAAAAAAGAAAGCGGCATGGAAGAATAAGGCTTCGTGGAGAAAACAAAATCATTTAGAGTTTACTGGAATAAATTATGATCGGAATTCGGAATACATTTCTAAGTATGTTCCGTATTTAGGTGTGAATAGTGTTAGAAAATGTTACAGTTCTCCACCGGCAGGAAAATTATTTTATATTAAATGTCCAAGGTAGAATTTGAGTTGTTTGTTTCCCTTGCTGTTTGAATCATTTCATCGTTTATGAAATAGGTAGATTTTTTCCCAGAGTGTGTAAGATAAAGAATTTCTTTTGCTCTTGAGATTGCGACATAGAATAATCTTCTTTCTTCTTCCTCTTTATCGTAATCATCAATCTTAACCATCTCTATTGCGGGATGATCTGAGGCCTTACATGGAAAGTTCTGTTCATTACATCCGATAACATAAACTTCTTTTGCTTCAAGCCCTTTTATCGCATGGATTGTTGCGAGGGTTAGATCTCCTTCCTGTCCTGGCTTTGGATTTCTTTGCTCGTCAGTTTTTACGACATGGGAAATATTTCTCTCCCTAAGGATTTGAGATAGTTCTGCCAACTGACGATTAGTTCTTGCAAGCACAAAGATCTCATTCTTTGGGGTGCTTGACTCAAGGATCTTTTTTAGTACGAATCTCCTTTCTAATTCTTCTGACTCGAAATCCAGGATTTTGATTTTTGATGGCTTTGGAATTTGAGGAACGTGATGCTCTAAATCCGGAAGCCCCATTTCAGTTATTGAGTGATTCATAAATTTGACGATCTTATCTGAACTTCGATAGTTTTTGGTAAGGGTTATTACCTCGGATTTCCCATAATCTTTTTCAAATTCTAGAATATAATTTATATCTGAACCTCTCCATCCAAAAATGGATTGTCTTGGATCTCCCACAGCGAATAGATTTTTTGGTTTTAGGAGTTCTATTAGTTCTATCTGCATTGTATTAACATCCTGATATTCGTCCACTAGAACATGATCGAATTGTGGAATCTCTGAGGGTTCTTCCTTGAAGAATTTTATTGCATCTAGAATTTGATCTGTATAATCTCGTAGTCCTTGGATCTCCATATGTTCTCTAAGATATTTTGTTATCTGATGGATCATCTGAGCATTATGTTTATTCTTCCCATCAATATCTTTGCTGAAATCATAAGCGTCTTCTTTCTTTACTTTAAAATAATCTAGAACAGAAAAACAATCATTCATGAAGCTATTTGCAAGTTGATTTCCGTTTTTGAATTTTCTTTGTGAAACTGTGAAATATCTATTTATTGCCTCTTCCATATCTATTCCGAGAGTTGAAAGGGCCATATTCATTGCAAGAATTTTATCGCTATAATTTTGTACCCTAATTGGTCGACCATATATTCTCGCCCCGTGCTTCTTTAGGGTTCCCTCGCAGAATGAATTAAACGTGTGGACATTGACTTCCCTAATTCCAAGGTTGAATAATCTTTTCTGCATCTCTTGTCTTGCTTTTCTTGTGAATGTTACCGCAAGAATCTTTTCGGGGGGAATTCCGCGATATTTTACTAAGAACTCTATTCTTTTGGTTAGAACTGTTGTCTTTCCAGAACCCGCCCCAGCAACACAGAGAATTTTTTCTGCTTCAGAGATTATTGCTTTCTTTTGAGGATCGTTGAAATCTTCTAAGAAAGTGTTTAATGCTTGGAATTTTTCTCGATCTTCTTCTGTGATTTCGGTCTCTTTGTAACTTACCTTGTTCTTTAGTTTCTTTTCATGGAGTGTAGGATTTGTTATTTCGTTTTTTCCTTTTAGGGTTAATCTTAGAACTTTTACGAATCGGTTGTAGTCACTTGCTGATTGATCAACCATTCCGTTTTTTATCAATTTGTCCACCGTTTGGGAGATTTTGTCTTTATCCCAATGAAGGGTGTCAAAATTGTAGAGTTCATCGAGCCGATTTTTAGTTACAGATTTGTTTTTGTAATTTCCATTTAGGAAATCTGCTAAAAGAGTTCTGCCCACAGAAAAAGGGAGTTCCATTAGTGCCTTTAGAATTTTTATATAATCTAGAGAATCGTCCCTTTTGTGCTCTTCAATAACCCCTTCCATTAAAAAACACTGGCTAGGGAGTTTTTAATCCTTACTAACTTGATACAATCATCCGAATTAGATTATTACCTTCCTTAAGTTCACGGATGGTATTTTCCCTATCGATTGTAAACTCTATGGAAGATGAATCGCTTGAAAATAATTTAACATTTTGTGCCTTGAGAGTTCCTTTTGCTCCCGCTTTTATTGCCCCTAAATCGAACTTATGGATTTCTTTTCCACCTGAAGATACAGTTAAACTTGATTCTGAAGAATCCATTAATCCAATGTTTTCTACAGTCACATTAAAATCTAAGTACCTTCCCTTTGTTGAGGCGACCAGATCCTCGATTGATAGATCCGGTAATGCTTCTATAGAGTAAAGCTCATCTAAAAGTCTGACAATATCGGAAGTAACTCTCTGATCACACCTGGAAACATTGAATAAAATATTATTTGGATTTGTAGAATGGTCAAATCCCAGAACGTGAAGAAGTTCATGGATCTCAACAACAGGATAATCACATCTAGGTTCCTCATATAATAGGATTTTTCCTTGCTTGATTATTCCAAACGCGCTAGCATTAATGATCTTTGTTGGACCTCCCTCCCCGGCAACGAAGAGATTACTTTCTATTTCGATATCTTCCTCAGAGCAACTTACTTGGATGTCTGGCTCCCCTTCGGTTTCATAGAAGGAAATAACATTAATCTTATTTGAAAGCTCTGCGAACCCTTCGATCATCTTCTCCTTATTTACGGCAGGACAAGTCTCCTCAAGAGAATAAGAAATTCTGTTATGATCGAACCTTAAATTTCTATAAAGTACTGGAGTTTTACCATAGTCAATAGATCCTGCTTCTTTTCCTGCAGGGAACTCTCCGGGAGCTACTCGAAGTTCTCTAAATTCTCCAGGAAGATAATATTGAAAAGTTAGTGCTGAGAGTGTTACAAGAAGAAATACAAGTAATAATCCGATCCATTTCCACACCATTTTTATTGAAGGCTTGGAGAGTTTTTATATCTTCTTGAAGAAAGAATTAAATACCCTTCGAACCCCTCACCTGCATGATATCTATTATTGCTATCGTAATGGAGGCCCTATTCTTTCTTGCCTTGATTAATCCAGTTAGTAAGGTAGTTGTCGTAAATATGTTGCCTAAAAAGATCCAAAAAAATGGGATTGTTCGGCTAATAATGAAATCTAATCTTATCGCCTTGGCCATGCTTATTTTGTTCGCTTTCGCGGGAAAATTTATTTTGCAAGATTTTTTTCAGATTGATATAAACGCACTGAGAATTGCGGGAGGAATTGTCCTTACCGTGATGGGTTTTAGGGCACTTGATAGGGGACTGTTCTTCAACCTTGATGATGATGGATCTATTTCCGAGATGGCAATTGTCCCGCTTGCCTCCCCAATGATTGCTGGACCTGCCACAATTGCAGCAACAATATTGAAAGCAAGCATCTTGAGCCCACTTTATGTTTCATTTGCCCTAATCATCGCAATAGGAATTAACGCCCTCATATCCCTATTCTCACTTAATATCAAACGTGCTTTAGATAGGTATAATCTAATGGGTGCGATTATAAGAATCACAGGGCTATTCGTAATGAGTATGGGAATCCACATGATAATCTCGGCAGTAAAAACCTACTTCGGATTTTAGAGGTTAATGGCCCCAGATATATCTCTCACATTCTTTGCCCCAATAAGCTTTAACCTCAGCTTCTTTGCCCCTTCGATACCTTTAGTAAAATTCATAGCTTGATACTTTATTTGTCTGAAGAAGAGTTTGTGTTTTATTGCTAGTTTTAGATAATCCTTGAATCCGGCCCTGAGATCCTTTCCCAATAACCTTGCAAAAATTCTTGGATCTCCAATCGCCTCACGTCCAACCATAACGAAGTCGAATGTTTTTAGAAGTTCTTTTGCATTTTTTTCATCAACGTTTCCAGAATAAATGATTGGGACCTTTGAGGATTTTTTTAATTTCTTTGCGAATGCTAAGTCTGGTTCTCCCGAATATCCTTGTTTGAAGGTTCTCGGATGAATTCCGATTGCATCGACATATTTCTCAGCGAGTTTTGCGATCTTAATTGCGTTCTTTGATTTTCTTAGCTTGATGGTAATTGGTTTCTTTGTTGATTCTCTCATTATTTTCAAGATCTTTTCTATTGTTTCTAGATCGTCATGCATAAATGCCCCATGACAAAGTCTTTTGGAGAGTTTTGATGGACATCCGAGGTTAAAGTCCCAGAGCGAGACTTTTTTATCATATTTTTTCATGAACTCTTTTATTCCTTTTTCTGAATTTCCGAAGAGTTGCATGGCTGGTTTATCTTGTAATTGAAGTTTTTGTTTTGATAATGGACTAGTCATCCCGGTGTAGGTTAGTGCTGCTCCAGACTTTTTACATAGAATTCTGAAAGCTATGTCGTTAGGTTCCAGCATGGGTGCTAAGATAAATCTGTTCTTTAGTTTAAGGTTGCCGATTTTATCTTCCATAGAGTTATATATCTTGGCCACTTATTAATTTAATGAGACCCTAAAGTATCCCTTATAGCATCACTATTCTCTCTTCTAAAAGCAGTATACGACGCATAATTGCCCCAGTTACTTATCCCACTCAAAAATGCCGCTTCGGGATTTTTGGTTCTGGCAAGAGTCTTCGCAGCACCCCATAACGAATTCGGCAAATTATACATTCCAACAAATCTCTCAGCATTCCTAGTTAAGTCCTTAGCAGAAAGATTCTTTGGCTTAAATGTAAAGACCGGATAATTATCTTGCATCCAATATGTATCATCAAACAACTTACCCTCCCTTACAAAATCATCGTACACATTGGTTCCAGGGAGAGGCGTAAGAGGTTTCACGTAAGCAGTATCCATCCCAGATTTACCTATAAACCATCTTAATCTATCAAGACTCCTATTGGTATCATGATCCGTGCCATATATAAAAGATCCAAAAACACCGATACCGTGGTCTTGAATTGTTCTTACCGCCCCAGCATAGGCGGCTTCTACTTCAGTATATTCCCCTATAGCAATTGTTTTCCTTGCCTGCCTTAAATTTATTCTTTTACTCATCGCATCCAAAAAAGATTCACTCAATGATTCAAAACCAATATAAAAACCGGCCGCTCCGCTTTCTCTAGCCAAACCCAATATCTCAGGATTATTGGCAATATTTATAGACGTTTGCCCCATCCAGGATTTCAAATTAGCTTTTTTAAGTAACCCCATCAAATTTTTCGCTCTTTGCGCCGACGCTTCGCCAACACCAAAGAAATTATCATCTACCAAAAAGACTCTCCTCCCCTTAAACGGAGCCAATTCCTCTTCGACCAATTCAAGCGGCTTGTATTTATATTTAGATCCATATAAATTAGTAACTGAACAAAAATCACAACCCAAAGGGCATCCACGAGATGTCTGAAGAGTATTCATAAAAGGCTGCCCCATTAGCTCTCTTCTTGGAAGTCTTGATTCGGCCATATCAAAAGATCCAGGAGTATACAATTTTCCTTCTAATTTACCTGTCTCAAAATCATCAAGCAGTTGATCCCAAACAGTTTCACCCTCTCCAACAACAACAGCACTCGCGTATTTCCTCGCTTCTTCGGTCTGCACAGAAGGATGAACTCCTCCAAATACTGTTGGAATTCCCGCTCTCCTAAGTTCCTCAGAAAGATTGTAAGCGTTTCTCGCAGTAACAGTATTTACAGTAATAGCTGCAAGTTTTGTATCTCTTGGAATCTTTTCTCCAGAAGCCTGATTAACAACTACTACATCATAATTATCTGGAATAAAGGCAGCATTGGTTGCCAAACTGAGCGACCCCAGGGAAGCACCCTCCCGGAGGGGATTCTTGGGATTAATTAATGCAATTTTCTTCTTAGGCATAATCGTTTAGAAGAAGAGTGGTTTAAAAGGATTATTATACTGTATATTCAAACACAATATCATTCGGCCCTAGCATAGGCGCTAGGAGAAATCTGTTCTTTAGTTTAAGGTTGCCGATTTTGTGAGCCATAATTATTTCCTTAAGGAGTTTTATTTAAGATATTAATATTGGCTATATTCACTAAGGCAACAGCAATAATTGTTCCAATAAACAATAGAATGATCATCCATGCAAATACTTTACTCCAGTTGATTTTCATATTATCTAAACAAAATTGAACTATTTATGAATATTGGTTGATGGATCATATTATAGACTATTTGAGTAACAAAAGTCATATTTATAAATCGATATTTGTTGCCTAAATTTATAGAGATGATATGATTGATCAAAATGAACGAAAATACACGGAAATATAATGATCTTGTCCGGAAGATTCATCAGGGTTTAGATAACTCCCGTAATCCCCGAGATACGAGAAGATTTATTCAGTTAGCTTGTTCACTTGAACCACTATCAGAGAAAGAGGGGCTCACTACACGTTCTACAAATTTGAATAGTCATCAGAAACTTGAATTCTTTTTAGCTGCAGGAATTAATATCGGAGATGCTTTTGAGGACTTGGCTCAAAGAGTCTTATCCTCGAAACGACAGCCGGAAGTTATCTATGATTTAGGATATCAGGCCCAACTAGATAGTAAAAAGAACCGGAGGGGAGGCAGAATTAATCATGGAATAATTGAAATGCTTACCCCAATTGTTACTGCCCAACTATTATTTGATCCAAGCCATCAATTGACAACAGGGGAGATTTTGCGTAAAACCGTAGAGGTATTGGGGAATACCTCAAGAAAGGATGTTGATTACTTGATTAAGTTGAAGAGGGCAGCCTATGATATAAGCGGAATGTTTGATAGGCCAGTACCCCCACATGGAAGGGCACGGAATGTCCTTGAATATTACGATTTAGATCTTAAAGATACAAAAAGGTATTCGAGTAAAATTTGGGATAAGGAATTTACTTTGGAAAAAATGCAAGAATTTATTGCGCTGTTTTATAATAAATTAAAGAAAGGTGGAACTTGTATTATATTCTTTGATTTATGGAAGATAGGGATTCTCAAAAATTTGATGGAAGAAATT
>ENA-OREN01001794-OREN01001794.1-marine-metagenome-genome-assembly--contig:-NODE-1794-length-23680-cov-29.896115_pt1 | contig 23680 bp, 23 predicted proteins | sample MGYA00248624_ERZ508555 | MGnify/ENA primary metagenome ERZ508555 (study PRJEB26222, sample SAMN06267773) | marine metagenome | isolation source: Saanich Inlet, British Columbia, Canada | place...
GTAGGAACCGATATTTTAAGTAATGCCGGTCGGGACATTCCCAGCCTCTTTCAGGATCCGGATCTGGAGTTTGCAAAGGCTAACAATTTGCATCTGGATGGAGTTCGTAGTCGATACTTAAACAGATCGGTAATCGCTTTAGACTCAGAGGGCAATGAATTGGCACGAGAAGATGCAGATCTTCTGGGGTGTCGCACGGTTGAGTCTTTGGTTGGTGTTGCTCAAAAAGCCTTTGGTTGATCTATAGAAAAATTCACAAAAACTCTCCCCGCAAATTCTAGGGGAGAGTTTTATAAAGCGGTCTCATATTCTACCAATTAAAAAAACACCTTTTAGCCGCACTATTCAATCTTCAGGAAGAAGTTCAAGAATAGATTCGAGGTCTGAAATAATATCTCTTTTCTGTTCTAAGTAGGACTCACGGTCAAACCCTAGAGACAGTTGCAAATTTTTCTTCTTACTTGCTTTCATTTTTTGTTTGGCTCCAGCAATCGTGTAACGTTCTAGATACAACAGTCTCTGAATTTTAAAGATCAGTTCGATATCTTTTTTTTCATAAAACCGTTGGCCTGATTTATTTTTTTTGGGTTGAAGTACCTCAAATTCGTCTTCCCAATATCGAAGAACGTGTTGTTCCACGCCAGTAAGGTTGGCAACTTCGCCAATTTTAAAAAACAACTTATCCGGTATTTTTTGATTCATGCACCAACCGATTAGTAGTGATTAATAGCTGTTGACTTGGTTTGAATGTTAGAACCCTTCTAGCTCTAATAAGAACAACCCCTCCGCTCCTTGGATTTCTTGCGTTTCTCGCCTTTTTATCTCTCAAGTGAAATCCTGCAAAGCCAGAGATACGGACATCATCCCCGCTTGCAAGAGATATTTTAATTTCATTTAAAATAATTTCAACCGCATCCTTAGCTTCCTGGCGGGTAAATCCTACCTTGTTGTATACACACTCAACCAGGTCTTCTTTAACAACCGTTCCACCTTGCTCTCTATTTCTCAAAATCAAACCATTCTAAATTGTTCTCATTTCCACACACACAAATATCATTCAACGTTTTAAACTGGATTTTCCGAATCTTTTTGGCTTTCTTCAATAATTTTTTCTTTTAAGTGCTCCGGCACCTTGTAATAATGGTCAAATTCCATTGTAAACACGCCTTTACCACTTGTCATCGAATTCAAATCGGCCGAGTAATTGAGTACCTCAGACATAGGAACTTCTGCTTGAATATTCTGGAGATCATTATTCGCATCGATGCCCCTAACTTTTCCCCGCTTGGAGTTTAGGTCTCCCATAATATCACCGACAAATTCACTAGGAACAGTAACATCCATTATCATGATTGGTTCCAGAAGAGTCGGTCGACAGTCAGGAATACCTTTTTTAAAACCTATTGATCCAGCAATTTTAAAAGCTATTTCCGAAGAATCAACATCATGATAGGAGCCATCATACAACCGTATTTTTATATCAACCATTGGACAACCAGCAACGACACCTGCATCCATGGCTTCTTTTATTCCTTTTTTAACGGCAGGAATATATGTCTTTGGAATAGCCCCGCCAACAATGTTATCTTCAAAAATGAAACCACCTCCCTTTTCCAGCGGCGAAATTTCTATCCAGATGTCACCAAATTGCCCACGCCCACCACTTTGTTTTTTATGTCTACCTTGTACTTTTGTTGTTCCTTGAATAGTTTCCCGATACGGAACTTTTTGGGTATTAACATTTACTTCTACACCAAACCGACGTTTCATTCGTTCTAGAGAAACATCGAGGTGTATTTGCCCCATCGCTGACACAAGAAGTTCATGGCTTTCGGCTTTACGCTCAACTCTCAGGGTGAGATCCTCCTCACAAAGTCGCTTTAAAGCATTACTGATTTTATCCTCATCTGTTCTAGTCTTTGGAAGAAGAGCTTTAGTTAAAACTGGTTTTGGAAAGGAAACCGCGTCAAATTGTATGGGATTATTCTCTGATGATAAAGAGTCGCTGGTCTTTGTAATCTTTAGTTTCGCAACCGCACCAATATCTCCCGCGGAAATTTCAGTAACAGCGACCTGTTTTTTACCTTGTAATAAATATACCTGACCAACACGTTCTACGGTTTTCTGGGTCGAATTATAAACAGATGAATCAGACTTAACAACTCCAGAAAAAACCCTAAAAAGAGTTAGTCTCCCTGCGTATGGATCGGCAATGGTCTTAAACACAAAGGCTGCTAAGGAAGACTTAGGGTCAGCTTTGCATAGTTTTTCCGAGCTGTCTTTTGGGTTTTTCCCTTTTACTGATGCTCTCTGATCTGGGGATGGAAAATAATCTATGATCGCATCCATCAAAAGGTCAACACCCATGTTTTGGGTCGCCGACCCAAAAAAAACTGGCAATAACTTACCCTCCTTTAATCCTCTTTTAAATCCGTCATCAAACTCCTTCTTAGACAGCTCTCCATTTTCCAGGTAGTTTTCGGTTAAACCATCATCTACCTCGGCAACTAATTCGGTAAGTTCCGCAAAAGAATAATTTACCTCTTCGGCCATCAAATCAGGGATGGCATCAGTCTTATTTTCTCCCGACCCGTCTTTTTGATACGAGTGAAATTTTTTTGATATAACGTCTATCACGCCAGTAAATTTTTCTCCAGTGCCAACGGCTGTATTAATACAAAATGGGTCTACTTTAAATTTTTTTTTAATTGATTCTAAAACTGATTTTATGTCGGCCTGGTCGTGATCGACTTTGTTAATGAAAATAATTTTGGGGATAGCCAGTTCGGTAGCCGCGGTCCATACTTTTTCAGTGTAAAGCTGTAAACCGTCTACAGCGCTTACCACTATCACAACGCCATCGACAACCCTGAGACTCGCTGGCGTGTCAGCAACAAAGTTGCTGTCTCCCGGGGTGTCGATCAAATTGACCTTATTTTTTTTCCACTCGTAGAAAGCAATAGAAGCACTAACTGAATGCCCACGGTCCACTTCGTCAGGGTCATAATCCATTAGTGAAGAAGTATCACCAACTTTCCCCAGTCGATCATTCACTCCCGACAGAAATAGCATAGCTTCCGCAGTGGAAGTTTTTCCTGCACCACCATGCCCGACCAAACAAACATTTCTTATATCTTGGTGACTATACTGTTTCATCGCAGCCCCCCCAAAAGGATTAAGAGCACACAATTATAAACCAATATCTGAAGCCAAGTCCTAAAACGTATCCAATCTACCTTAAACTAATAAGCGGAACACTATAAATCAAACATATTTCAGTCAATTTAATAGTATTGGTAAAAAACCGTTTCTCAAACATTATTTTACCTGGATGCAAAATCTAATTATAAGGGGCATCCAAAAAATGAGTTGTAATGCGATGTTTAGATAATTAATTTTTTTTATTAGCATGAGAAATTCATAAAAATCATGCGAATGATAGTAAAGCCCTATGAGTCTTGTTTTCCATCTGACCGTAAACTCGTTTTAATTCATTTTTTTTTCTTTCCTGAAAAAAACAATCTAACTGGTGTTCCAGAAAGTCCAAAAGTTTTTCTTAGGCTATTAGTTAAATACCTCTTATAAGAGAAATGAATTCCATCTGGATAGTTAACAAAACACTTTAAAGTAGGTGGTCGACTCTTAATTTGTGTTATATATTGGATTTTTACAAATTTACCTCGATAGCTTGGTATTGGGTTTTTCACTATTGCTTTTTCGATACAATCATTTAGTCTCCCCCTTGACAAATTCTTCTTATACTCTTCATAAACTAACTCTACTTGAGGTAATAACTTTTCCACTCCATATCCCGATAATGCAGACAAAATAATGACTGGAGCGAAATCGAGAAATTTACATTTATCCTTTATTTGCTCTTCAATAGAATTTTTAGTCGCACCGAGTGGCCTAGCCAAATCCCATTTATTTACAACAAAGAGGCACCCCCTCCCTCTATCAAAGGCGTAACCCGCAATAGTCGCATCCTGATCAGTAATGCCTTCTGATACATCAACAAGAACAACTGCTATGTCACAGCGATCCATAGCTTTTAAGGACATTATTACGCTAAATTTATCTAATACCTGCTGAGTTCTTCCCTTTCTCTTGATTCCCGCTGTATCAACCAGTAAAAAGTTTTTATCTCCTTGCTTGAGTAATGTATCTATGGCATCTCGGGTTGTACCTGGAATATCTGAGACAATGCATCGTGTCGAATCTAATAATCTGTTGACTAGTGATGATTTGCCAACATTGGGGCGCCCTACAATAGCAACGCGAACAGTATTTTCTGAAAGGATAGATTCTTTCACTTCTGGTAGTACGGCCACCAACTTATCAAGCATATCTGCAACACCGTATCCATGCTCTGCTGAAACTGGATAAATGGTATCCATACCCATCGCAGAGAAATCAGTAAGTTCTTGCTCGTGCCTAACCTCGTCAACTTTGTTAACAATAAAAAAAAATGGTTTCCCGGATTTCCTTAACCGGTCAACCACTTTTCTATCTTCAGGGGTAAGCCCTAAGTTCTTATCAGCAACAAAGATCAAAACATCAGCTTCATCTAGGGCTAGTAAGGCCTGCTCAACAACCTGATTCTCTATATCGTTTATCCCCTCAACATCTACACCTCCTGTATCGACAACGGCAAAAGAACGCCCCAACCAATCAGATTGACCGTATATACGGTCGCGCGTTACTCCTGGGGTATTGTTTACGATTGCCTTGCGTTTCTGGACCAGTCGGTTAAATAATGTGGATTTACCAACATTAGCTCGGCCAATAATCGCAACGAGGGGTAGTGCAGACATGGTTTTCAAACTCTCTAGATCATCGGATCAAAATCCTGAACAAACTTAGCGATTCCTTTTGCAATCGAGGAAGCAAGCCTATCTAAGTAAGAACTTTGTTTTAAGCGACTCTCTTCTCTTAGATTTGTAACAAATCCAACTTCAACAAGAATACTTGCCATATTCGTATCATGTAATACGAAAAAAGGACCTTCCTTTACCCCTAAATTTTTGATGCCAGAATATTTTTTCCTCATAGACTGATATAACTGACTTTGAATACTACTGGCCAATCGAGAGGATTTATTGATTTTTGTGGTACTTATCATACTTGCCAAAATTTCTTGGGTCTGGTCATCTTTCACCGATTTGACGAGTTTTCCGTTTTCACGAGCAGCTGTCGCTTTTGCTTCTTCATTATGACCAGAACCAAGGTAATAAGTTTCGATACCATGGGCACCTCGTCTAGATGCTGCATTCGCATGCACTGAAATAAAGACATCCGCATTACTGTCATTGGCAATTTTTCCACGCCCCGGAAGCGGAATAAAGATATCATTCTTTCTGGTAAGAATAACACGGTACTTGTAACGAGACTTCAAAATATCTTTCAAACGTAAAGCAATAGCAAGGTTTACATCCTTCTCTCGAAGGCCTCGATGTCCCTTCGCTCCTAAGTCTTTGCCTCCATGACCGGCATCAATTACAACTAAGGGTGCATTTTGATTACCCAATAGAAAAGAGCCATTTTTAGGTGCCTTGACAGGTACCTTGTTAGGCTCTTTGTTAGATTTATTTTTTTTAACGGGAGCAATATTTCTTGTTTTCACAAAAATATTTGGTTTCGAAACCAGTTTCATTTTTGATTTTTTTTTATCACTCAATTCAATGATCAACTTGGAGCCTTCGGGCCAAACACCTATTTTAAGGTTGTTTGATTTGTTTAAGTCAAAGACTAATCGCGTATTTTTTTTATCAAACTGACTCAACCGCAAACCTTTCAAAAAGCGACTTCCAATTTTTATATTCTTAGTTACACCGTTGGCTAGTTGTGTTTCATTAAAGTTTATATATACCCTCTCTGGTTCAGATAAGCGGCCTTGAGAAAAAGTAACTGCTTCATTTGTATTCACCTCAACTCGAACAGAGTCTGACCCGACCGTGTAATTAATTTTCTCTAGAATTATTTTTTTACTAACGATTAAGTTAGATTTTTTATTCAGGTGGGCTATCTTTTTTATTTTCTTGGAAAATGCTTGTTTGGCCTCGTAACGTGTCGGAACAAAGGATCTAACATGCGGTATCCTAGCTCTTGCTTTTGCAACAACGTCCCCCTTGGGAAGTATTGTCAAAATCTTCTCAAAGGAATTCAGAGCAGCGCCGTATTCCCCTCGATTGAAAAATATTTCTCCTTGACGGTAAAGAGCATCATCTGTTAAACGACCTGGGTTAAATTCTTTTACTGTTATTTGATAAGCTTCCAAGGCTTCATCTAGATCATTATCCCGTCTAGAAATAGCATAGAGTTGTTCGTATAAGTCTGCCGTTGTAAATATAGCTTTATATGCTTCGTTACTTGGAAAATATCTTTTATAAATCAATCTAAATTTTTGAATGATCGAAATCCATTGATCTCGCCGATGCATCCCCTTCTTTGATTGAAAAAACTCGTGATAGGACGAACGTGCTTTTTCATAATCAATTGATGCGGGTGAAGAAGCGGCAAATATGGTTTTCCCTGGAACCAAGGGAACCAACAAAGAAAGTAACAAAAAAAGTTTAATAGGAAAAAATTTCTTTAAAAAAAATCGCATACAACACCCAAGAACTTATGAAACTGTGAATACCAAATAATACAAAACTGGCAACATTTGGCAAAAGCGCCCTAACTTTTAATTCTATATGACACTTTAAATGCTACCACTTTTAAGAAATCCGGTCAACAAGCTTAACGTCTGATTTTATTGGTGTTAGGTTCCATTTCTCAAGCGATCTGCTAGACTAGAGGGGAGGCCACAGGCCATTATTTTTTGCTGAGTTGAGAGTAAATCATAAGAAAATCGACAAAACTCCACGATGTGACTCACTGAATCATAGAAAACAAATACAGGATCCGGATTACCATCCCTTGGTTGCCCAAGACTACCAACGTTAATTATATAACGCGAGTCAGGGACGAGCTCCAGCTTGGAGGTATTATGTGAGTAAATCTTATTATTTTTATTCTTTTCAAAAATACCCGGTAGATGCGAATGCCCTATAAAGCAAATAGCCTGTTCAAAGTAATCAAAATTTTTTTCTGCACTTTTTATTGTAGAAACATAATGCCATTTTTTAGGCTCAAAGGGAGACGAGTGAGCCCAATAAATACCGTCCTCATCTTTTTCAATTGGCAATGTATCTAAAAAATTCTTATTACTTTGAGTCAGGATTCTCCGTGTCCAAGTGCATGCTTGATATGCAGCGGGGTTTAAGTAACTTGCGTCAGTTTGATTTAAGACACAGCAATCATGATTACCAGCTAAAGCAAAGTCTGTCTCCTTACGAACCCACTCAACAACAGGATTGGGGTCAGCATTGTACCCTACAGTATCACCAAGACAGACCTTCTTGTCATGAAGAATAGATTCTGTTACACGACAAAAAGACTGCAGCGCCTCGAGGTTACTGTGAACATCGGAGAAAATTATGAATTTCACTATCTCCTGCCGGGTCGGGAGGGAAAAGTCTCAACTTGTAAAAGAAAGGGGACCTTTCTGTCCAATTTCATTATAAACCTTATCCAAAATTCCATTAATAAACTCTGGGGAATCTTCGTTGCCATATTTTTTGGCTATATCTATAGCTTCATTAATGACAACCTTGGGTGGGGTTGAAAAATTAAATAGTAGTTCGCACGTTCCGATTCTTAAAATATTTCTGTCAATCACCGTCATGCGGTCAAGAACCCAATGGTCACTATATTTTTGAATAATTTCATCAATCTCTTTCATTTTACTAACAAGAGACATCACCAACTCCTTCATGAAATTTTCCACACCTTCCTGAGATGAATTTCGCTCCAAAAATAATTTTATCTGTTCATCCAAGTCCCCTTCATTCAGTTCAAATTGATAAAGAAACTTGAGAGCCAATTCCCGTGATGATCTTCTTTTTCCCATAATACCGAGAGATTAAAGTTTTTTAAAAAGCGTAGCCATCTCAATAGCTGCAAGAGCGGTCTCTGCACCCTTATTCCCACATTTTCCGCCTGCTCTATCTTCCGCTTGTTCTATATTATCTGTGGTAAGAACACCAAACATAATAGGGATATCCGCATCTCTGGCAACTGCTGCTACTCCGCTAGCAGCCTCACCAGCAACATAATCAAAGTGGGGCGTCCCTCCTCGAATCACCGCTCCTAAACAAATAATGACATCTTTCCCTCTAGAACAAATCTTTTTTGCAGCCATGGGAATCTCAAAAGCACCAGGAACACGAATCACCTCAATGTCATCTTCATCAACTCCCCGACTCTCCAGTTCATTGATAGCACCACTCAATAAGGGTTCTGTAATAAAAACATTAAAACGGCTAACTACTATGCCAACTTTCAAACCTGCGGCGTCCAAATCTCCTTCTATAAATTTTGCCATTTCAAAAAATCCATTATGAAATATTTTCAATCATATGCCCCAGTTTCTTTTGTTTCGTGCGGAGATATTTAAGATTATCTTTCTTAGGGCTCACTTCGATGGAAACACGTTCGACCACTTGTAAACCATATCCTTCTAGCCCGACTATTTTCCTGGGATTATTGGTCAATAGTCGAATTTTTCCCAACCCAATCTTTTTTAAAATCTGAGCTCCAACACCATACTCTCTAAGGTCAGGTTTAAAACCCAGCGATGCATTGGCTTCTACTGTATCTTGACCTTCATCCTGCAAAGCATAGGCTTTCAATTTATTGACAATGCCAATCCCTCTACCTTCTTGATAGAGATAAAGTAATACACCCTTTTCATCCTCGGCAATCATTTCCATAGATTTCTTTAATTGCTCTCCGCAATCGCAACGAAAAGAACCAAACACATCTCCTGTTAGGCATTGTGAGTGAACGCGGACTAGCGTGGGTGTTTCAGCACTAACCTTCCCTTTAATCAAAGCAATATAAACTTGATTGTCTAACACATTCCGGAAGGTTACTGAATTAAAAACACCAAACTCAGTAGGCAATTGGGTAGATACAACTTCTTCAACAAGTGTTTCTTGCTGCAGGCGATACTCTGCAAGATCCTTAGTGGTTATCATCTTAAGACCATGTTCACGTGTAAACTCTATGAGGCTTGGTAGGCGGGCCATGGTTCCATCATCGTCCATGATTTCACAAATAACTCCTGAAGGATATAACCCCGACATACGAGCTATATCAACAGAAGCTTCGGTTTGTCCCATGCGGACAAGAACACCTCCTACACGGGCTCTAAGAGGAAATATATGCCCCGGTTTAACTAAATCATTTTTCCCCGCCTGAGAATTAATAGCAGTCTGGATTGTTCTGGATCTATCGCTGGCTGAAATTCCTGTGGTTATTCCTTCTCTAGCATCTATAGAAACTGTAAAAGGTGTTTCAAAGGCTGACTCGTTATTCTCAACCATCATTGATAACCCCAATTCTCTAGTCCGCTCTTCAGTCAACGCAAGGCATATTAAACCACGGCCATATTTAGCCATAAAGTTGATCGCTTCAGGTGTTGCTTTTTCGGAAGCAATCATTAAATCACCCTCATTTTCACGGTCCTCATCGTCAACGATAACAATCATTCTTCCTTGACGAACATCCTCCATCGCATCTTCAATAGAACTAAAGATATTTCCCTGACCCTGTCTATGTTCGCTCGTTACCATAATCTCTCTTTTTTCGTAAAGTTTCTTGTTCAGGAATATAAAATGATCTTTTTTTATTTCAAAATTCCTTGCCTACGAAGCATGTCCAACGAAACCTGTTTATCTGCATCGCCAGACAATAGAATACTTTCACAGGCCTTATATATATATTTACCAATCATATCACATTCAACATTAACGGAATCCCCCATTTTTCTAGAAACAAGGTTGGTATGAGAAAACGTAAATGGAATAATAGACACAGAAAACACATTGCTGATGCATGAAAAAGCGGTCAAGCTAATACCGTCTATTGCGACAGAACCTTTTTCGATGATGTATGGAGTGTATTCAGTTGGATATTCAAAGCAAAAAATTATCTCACCGCTCTTATGATCAATAGAAGTAATACGCCCAACACAATCTACATGACCACTGACAAAATGGCCGCTAATTTTATCGGAAGGTGTGAGAGAACGCTCAAGGTTAACACTGTCCCCCTCTTCTATGCTTTTAAAACAAGTTCGATTGATTGTTTCAGTACTCAAGTCAACAGTAAAAGTATCTTTCGTGCTATCTCGCACTGTAAGACAGATACCATTTACAGCAATACTTTCCCCTGATTCAAATCCACTAAAATCATCACATCCTTGAACTGTTAATACAGCACTCGCATTTTTTCGAATAATTTGATTAACTATTCCAACATTACTAACAATACCGCTGAACATAAGTCCCCTTAATATATATTTCCCTCAATAACCAAATCCTTCCCTAACTTTTCGACTGACATGTCTTTAACTTGTATAAAATCTTTTAGTTTAGCTATTCCTTGACCACCGACAGGACCAGGAGCATTTTTTCCACCAATAATTTTCGGTGCTAAAAAACAAATTATTTTATCGATCAGTTTTTCCTTCAAGGCATTACCACTGATCTCCGACCCCCCTTCAATCATAATAGATGTGATCTCCATTTCCCCCAACTTTTTCATTAATGAAGGAAGGTCTACTTGTTCTTTCTTGTGTTTAACCAAAAGAACTTCCACACCAATTCTCTGTAATTTTTTTTTTTGGGTTGACGACAAACTGGCGCTAGAAGCATAAATAACCCTTTCCTTGTGAGCATTGTTAAAAATTTTAGCTGAGATGGAGATAGTATTTTTTCCCGCTACAATGATACGGGCAGGATTATGCCTACCTTTCTTTTTCGGTCGCACGGTCAATTGAGGGTCATCCACTCGGACTGTTTCTGCACCAACAAGAACTGCGTCAACCTTGCTTCTAAGTCTATGTGCGTAAGCTCTAGCCTTGGACCCGGTAATCCATTTTGAGTCACCCGTTCTCGTTGCAATTTTTCCATCCAAAGAAAACGCGCTTTTAAGAATCACCCATGGGCGCCCTGTAGTAATATACTTGATAAAAGATTCATTAATCTTTTCACAGTCTCGTTTTAAAACTCCGGTGACCACCTCTACGCCTTGCCTTCTAAGGGAACGTATTCCTCTTCCACTTACAAGTCGATTAGGATCACGAATACCAAGGACGACCCTTTTTATTCCAGCCGCGATAATAGCCTCTGTGCAGGGTGGAGTTCTTCCATGGTGGCAACAAGGTTCTAAGTTCACGTAGAGATCGGCTCCTCTGGCCTTACTGCCTGCCTTACGCAAAGCAATAATTTCCGCGTGAGGAAGGCCCGCCTTTTTATGATACCCTTTTGCAATAATTTCACCAGATTTCACAAGAACTGCCCCAACAACCGGGTTAGGGTTAGTCTGCCCTTCTGCTTTACGTGCAAGGTTAAGAGCAAGCGTCATATAATGTCGATCAAATTCACAAGTCAAGAAAAACCTTTTTTTAACAACCCTTAATAGTTAAGAAATTAGTCATTCGTCATCTTCGAAATCATCATCAACTTCTGTAAGTGGTAAGGAAACACACCTGAACCCGCAAGCAGGATAGCGCTCATCGGGATCAAAGGTATTTCGATAGGAACATTTAGAGTGAACCATATAATTTAGCCAGGACCCACCTCTAGCAACCCGTTGAGTTATTTGCCCTTTTAAATGAAGCTGAGCGCACCACTCCCATACGTTGCCAGCCATATCAAAGCATCCAAAAGGAGATATCCCCTGCTCAAATTCGGTGACTGAGGAAGTCCTTCCAATCACAAAATCACAGGTATTGGCGTAATCGTTTTGATAACCCATTGCTTCTCCCCAGGGATAATCTCTCCCATCTATGCCACGAGCAGATTTTTCCCATTCCTTTTCAATCGGCAACCGCCTTCCTAACCAAAGAGCACAAACTAAAGACTCATAAAAGTTTATCCCTATGACAGGATGGTCATCCGAAAAAGAATAGAGGGGGAAACGGAGTATGTGGTTTGGGTCGAACTCTTTATACAAAGCGTTGGTTACTGCAAATTTCATAATCGAGAACTCTTTCAAGAAAACATGGTCCTCCTCATCCTTTTCATCTTGATAAATAAATTTTCCCGCAGGGATTGTCACCATCTCGCCCCACCTTTTTACCTTTGATAATTTAACAACATCCGGATTGGATGCCTCTCCTAGAAATTCCTCTAATTCCTTAACTTCTTTTAAAGAGTCGAACTCCTGGCGATCAACTAAATCAGACCAATCAATATTTTTTATACCCAAAAGCAGTTCTATTACCGAATAAAGAATCCGTCCGTCCCTATTTTCTCTTTTCAATAAACTTTTTAACAGGGTCAGTAAAATTGATGGGTCGTTAGCCGCTACAACGTCTTCAACCTTAATTAAACGACATCGAGCGAATTGTGGAAAAGACTCTCTACATTGATACTTAAGCAACTGGGCGATCAATAGACGCTTTTCTTCTGATAAATCTCTCGCTTCACAAACAGAATTACCTGCCAAAAATAGAGCGCCCTGATCCATAAAAATATCAAAAACATCATTAGCCAAAACCATCCCTGAAAAAAACTTTAACATTTCTTCCCAACGTTCATCTCGACACTTTAAAGCGACCATTTTCTTCCAGTCTTTATTTCTAGCCAAGCTTCTAGCTGCAAAATATTCTTGAAAGGAAGGGTGCCTAAACTGCCAACGACCTGGAGTCTGTTGAAGAATTTTTTCTAATTCAGGTGGAATAGTTTCATCTCGTATTAACGTATCACATCCCTCTTTTCTTAGACGCTCTTTAGAGTAACCTGTTTCAATATCATCGATTCGCTGGGAAAGCCCCTCTTCAAATAACTGAAGCGCCACTTCCTCCAATCTCTCAAAAATTATTTCAGAGTCTTTGATTTTATTTTCGTAAGAATCACTTTTTAAAAGGTGCCTGAAGTAAGCTAAGTAAACTTCACCGCGAGTAGTAAGACCGCTAAGTTTATCTAAATCTGAAAGAACGCGAAGCATCTTTAAAACCAGAGGCACTTCCATTAATTCAGGTGAATACTTACCCAAACTTGCGATCTCTTTGTTTTTTTGTGCTTCTCCTAAAAATATATTGCGTTTCTTTTCATCAATTTTTTCAAAAGTCACATGAAATGCTGCATCTTTTCCTCTCTGAATTATGGAATCTGTGGCAAGAGGACCGAAGCTAAATTTTCGAGTAGCGAGAATCAATCGGTTGCTACGAAAAGTTTTATCCTCGACGAAAATCTCTAAGTAGGCTTGAAATCGGTCTTCAGCAGGCAGTTGATCCAAGGCATCTAGCATAAAAAGAATCCTCCCTTCTCTTTCTAGTGCCTTGATAGTCTTAAGAAGGTAATCTTCATCAAGAATAAGTTCGGGATCTTCCTGACACTCGATTAAAATAACATCCAACATTTCTTGATGAACCGATTCCATAAATCGCGTTATCCCTTCGCCTTCTTGTAGGTTTCCAAGGTTAAAGTAAACTGGAAGTGGATAAATAGGGTGTGGTGTCTGTTGAAGTAATTGCTCTTGGTAGTATTTCAAGAAAGTTGTTTTCCCCATGCCACAACCTGCCTCCAGCATAACTTTCATCTGATCAGCCATCAGCAAATCTTCATGGATAATTCTTGGTGCAGGGAAAACCTGTTCCTGAATACTTTGCCTGTGTCGAATGGGATTAGTGTCAAGCAAAACGGGAAGCACATAGGACTTAGCACGTGGTCCTTCCCCAAGAACATTATCTAACCAGTTAGATGTTCGAACTTGCTGATGTTTACGGTAGGCATTGATTACCCATTCGCGTGATTCTTCGGGTCTGGCACCAACAAGAGCCGACCCATCGTCATCAGGGAGCGGAACGGGCAATTCATTTGTTTCGTTCATTTTAAAGCTTCTCTATAATCATATTGATATTGTATTTTATCACAATAGCATCCTTAAACAGGACCTCTTCACTTAATGATCCCCCTTAAAGACGAAAATCCAACTAAAAATTTTCCTCTTATTACAATTATGTTAATCGTGTCTAATACGCTTATCTTTCTATACCAGGTTAGCCAACCTATGGAGACAATTAGAACATTTTCAACCTTCGGACTTATTCCCGTACACCTTATAGAGTCACCGATTAGTACCTATCCCACCATTTATTCGTCAATGTTTCTCCATTCAGGAATAGCCCATCTAGCAGGAAACATGCTCTACCTCTGGATTTTTGGAAACAATATTGAAGATGTTCTTGGTAAGTTTAGATTTATTATTTTCTACCTAGTTTGCGGAACACTTGCCTCTGTGGGACACATTCTTACAGACCTTCAGTCTGATGTTCCAATGGTAGGAGCGAGCGGCGCAATTTCAGGAATACTCGGTGCGTACCTTGTTTTATTTCCTTTTGCACGGGTCAAAACCTTGGTATTTTTAGGGTTTTTAATTACTATTATCCGCATACCAGCCATCGTCCTTCTAGTGATTTGGATCCTGATACAGGTTTTCAGCGGCATTGTTGCAGGTGATGGCAGCATAGCTTGGTTTGCTCACATTGGAGGATTTGTCACCGGAATGCTTTTTATACTACCCTTTCAAGACATAAAACACTGAGAGCTTTTTTACTGAGCATAGTAAGAAACCATCAACCCAAAACAAAGTATGATGAAAAAAATCCAAAAAAACATAATAATTCCCGGACCTTTGAAGCGCGGATAGTTTGGGATATTAGAGGTTTTAGGTTTATTGCAATTAGGGCAAATAGTATTTTCATGATCATATTCATATTCGCAATTTAAACATTTAATTTGACTCATCGTATTCTTTCTTTCATATCCGATTCCGGAACCATCGACGAAGCAGGTCAAGTCCCGCCTGGGCGGACCTCTCTTTATTACGACTTCGATCACTATAAAAACAGAAATATTTACAATCTGATTTTTCTTCGTCGCTAATGGCAATAAATACTGTTCCTACGGGTTTATTATTGCTAGCATCTGGACCAGCAACTCCAGTAACAGATAACCCAATATCAGCACCTGAAGTTTTACGTACACCGTCTGCCATGGCAAGCGCCACCTCTTCGCTCACAGCTCCATATTTTCGGATCAGAGAGGGCGAAACTTCCAAACGACTGCTCTTTGCCTCATTGCTGTAAGCGACAACTCCTTCTAGAAAGTAATTGGAACTTCCCGGCGTCTGTGTCAACCGGTGACCAATCAAACCACCAGTACAGGATTCAGCAACCGCCAGAGTCTTATTATTTTCTAGAAACAATTCTCCTACTTTACCTTCTAAAGTATCATTATCTTTTCCATAGATCCATTCCCCCAACGACGACACAATCATATCTTCTGCTTTACTCAATCTAATTTCAACCTCTTCTGAACTTTTCGAGCAACAAGACAAACGAACCTTCATCTCTAAATAAGAAGGCAGTGAAGCCACGGTAGCCAATCTTTCTAATGGTTCAACTGGCCCAAACTTTTCCCAAAGAGAAGCCTCTGTCAAACCCACAGTTTTAATAACCCGATGACCTATCACCCCTTTTTGTATTTTTTTAAGATCGGGGCGAATATATTTGTCAAACAAGTGTTCCATCTCTAATGGAACACCTGGAAGAGAAAATATTTTTTTTCCATCACGTTCAAAAAGAAAACCCGGGGCTGTTCCTTTTTTGTTGTATAAAACCTCAGCCGTTTCCGGAATTTCACATTGACTACGCACTCTATCAGGAACTTCTTCCTGACGTTCATTGAACTTTGCTTTGAGCATGTTCAACACTTTATCGTCAATAATCATATTAGAATTGAACACTCGGGCTAGCACATTTTTTGTAATATCATCGTGTGTTGACCCTAGACCTCCAGTAATTATAACTATACCAACTCGCTCCAAAGAGCCTTCTACAACCCTGGCAATAGAATCCTCATCATCACCCACTGCTGTAATTCGCGTAACATCTATTCCAAGCAAATGTAACTGTTTACCTAAGTATCTTCCGTTAGTATCCTGAATGAGACCACTAACAATTTCATTTCCAATCGCTATAATTTCTGCTTGCAGAAGAATAAGTTTATCTTTAAACATAGGCTAAAGTTAAACCTCTTAATTAATTTTTAAGTAACCTTTCTAGACCCATACGTTAAACTAGGTTAACCTAACTCAACTAACAGTCTAGCATTCACCTCAATTTTAAACACCAACAGCAAGCGAATAAATGGTTTTTACTTATTTTTCAATCTACTCATAGCCCAAACCGATTAAGGTAGAAAAAAGAAGCCCCCCGTTATTAAAGAAAGAAATCAAGAATGTCCGCAGAATATTCATCTCTAACAAGCTCAGAACTTCATAAGCGGACCTACAAATATGACCTTTGGCGCGGTTTTTTTGAGGGCGTATTGAGCTCCGGCATACAAACTTTTGCTCTGTTCATAGCCATTCGCTATTACAATGCTGGAGAAGGATTAAAATCGCTCATAGCTGCCGCACCATTCATAGGAATGGTGTTATCTCTACCCTTGGTTCACTACACCGCCGGGAAAGAACTTAAAAAATCTTGGTGTAGTGCAGCTCCTTCCGTATTAGCTTCAGCATGCCTTATTACTGCAGCCTGGGTGCCTTCCCTAGAGTTTTATGCGCTAATGATCACCATTAGTTATGTTTGCAGGAGCGCCGCTATCCCTTACCTGACATCAATATATAACGACAATTATCCTCACCTTAAGCGTGGTTCAAGCTTTTCAAAACCGTTACTTTTAACTGTCGCAGTTTCCTCACTTTTCGGGCTTGCTGGGTCCTTACTTCTCGAAATCAATATCACTTATTTTAGTTGGGTCTTCACCATAATAGGAATATGCGCTCTTGCCAAAGCATGGGCGATCGGATCAATGCCGTCGCAAATGATTGAAAAAAGTTCCCACAAGCACCCGTTTGGTAATTTCGAATATATGGTTAAAGATAGAGAGTTTGGATACGTTCTACTTACTTGGTTTATTATGGGTTTTGCCAACCTTTGGGTGCTTCCACTGAGAGTTGATTACGTAGCATCATCAACTTATGGAATCGAAGCTTCACCCGTAATTGTCGCATTAATCATTACAGTTATTCCTGAAACAACACGTTTTTTATTTATCCCTTTCTGGGCTCGACTGTTTGACCGCATGAACTTCATTGTACTTCGCATGATTCTTAATGTCTTATTTGGAATTGGAATAGCTTTATTTTTCATCAGCAAAAACTTACTGATTATTGGAACAGGATCGGCTTTGATCGGGCTTGCCTTCGCAGGGGGAAGTATCGCTTGGGCATTATGGGTAACTAAATACGCTCCACCAGGAAAGGTATCTGCATATATGTCAGTCCATGTCTGCCTTACAGGAATAAGAGGTACTGTAGGACCAATCATAGGCTATTGGACCGCCGCGAAGGTGGGAGCATCAATGACCGGCTGGGTATCATGCGGATTAATGGTTTTAGCAACCGTAATGCTTATTCCTGAAATCAAGCATGGGCGCAGTAAAATGTTAGCCACCTCTTAATTCATGGACAACCACTATCAGGTAAGGTCAATCCTTAAAATATTCAAACAGGAAATTAATCAAAATTTTGTTTTCAAATTATTATTTTGTTACAATTCATGAATATCAAAAAGATAAGTCTAAAAAAGCCTCCCTATTCGTGCGTAATAAAACTTCGCACTTAATAAATGAGACAGATTTAAGGAGAATATATTTTGAGCAAGCCTCTAATTGGGATTTTAATGGGAAGTGATTCAGATTTTACTGTCATGGAAGAGGCTAGCAAAGTTCTGGATAAGTTTGGAGTTAACCATGAAGTGATTGTATCTTCAGCGCATCGCTCTCCAGAGCGTACGCGTAAGTATACTCAAGGCGCCTCCAAGCGGGGTATCAAAATTTTAATCGCTGGGGCCGGTAGTGCGGCACACCTTGCGGGGGTAATAGCTGCCGAAACGACTTTACCTGTGATCGGAGTTCCTATAGGTTCTTCAGCACTTAATGGACTCGATGCCTTACTATCCACAACGCAAATGCCGGGAGGGGTTTCTGTTGCAGGAATGGCTATTGGAAAAGCAGGAGCAAAAAATGCGGGGGTGCTTGCCGTACAGATATTAGCGCTAAGTAATAAAACCCTTCATAAAAAACTTTTAAAATTTAAAAAGGATCAAGCTAAAGAAGTAGAACGAAAAAGTCGAAAACTCAAATCAGACTATGCCGCAAATACTTAAGGTAGACCCCAGCGCTTCGCTGTCAAATCATTCTAAGCATATCCGTGAAGTTCTAGATGCAGGAGGAGTCATTGCTTTCCCAACTGATACGTATTATGGACTGGGAGTCGATCCATTTAACGAAAAAGGAATTCGACGAATTTTTGAAATCAAGTCAAGAGCTTATAATAAACCGCTTCTAATCCTTATTGGAACTAAATCCCAAATAACCCAATTGACAAAAAGTCGATCGCAGGAGGCAAACCAATTAATACAAAATTTTTGGCCCGCTTCACTAACTTTGATTTTTGATGCAGTTTCCAAATTACCTAGTATTTTGACTGCAAATACTGGGAAGGTGGGTATACGCTTACCAAAAAATGAATGGACGCGACGTTTAATCCAAACAGCAGGATGTGCATTGACCGCCACAAGTGCTAATAGAAATGGCGAAAAAAATACACGAACAGCACAGGAAGTTTTACATACTTTTGGAAAAGATATTGATCTTATCATTGATCCAGGACCTGCTCCTGGAGGAAAAGTTTCAACTTTACTTGACACAACTGTTTCCCCGCCAACTCTTATGAGACATGGGGCCATCACGCAACAAGAAATAGATTCTTGCATCAAAAATGAACACACCTTAGCATCCTGAGGTTTAAACTATTTTTCTGAGAAAAAATCTGAACTATGATATTTGGAACTGGCATTGATATTATCGAGGTAGACCGTATTAAAAATTCTATTCAAAAATTTTCAGATCGTTTTAAAAGTAAAATTTTCACTCAAAAAGAAATCGATTACTGCCATTCCCAAGCCGACCCAGCAAAACATTTTGCTGCTCGCTTTACTGTTAAAGAAGCTGTCTTAAAATGCTTGGGGACAGGTATGACTGGCGCTATATTGTGGAAAGATATCGAGGTAGATAAGTTGAATTCTGGTCAACCCGTTTTAAACCTTCATGGAAATGGGAAAAAGCTATTCAACCAACTGAACCTAAAGCACATTCATATCTCTATTACCCATGATAAAACTTATGCCGCGGCACATGCCATTGCTGAAAAATAAACCAATATAAACCTACACCCTCCACTTCCATTAAAGTATCTTCTCATCGTCACTACACCCACCCTCCTTATGAGAAAAAATATAAGCATGACCAACGTTAGACACCGCCTTGAATATCTAGTCGTCCTTTTTTTAATATTTTCTTTGAAAAACCTGTCAGCAAGATCAATATTTCTACTAGGGCGTATCTTGGGACATTTGTCATACAGTTTGGCAACAAAAAGAAGAAAGATCGCACTTATTAATCTAAGTATTGCTTTTGGAAATAAGAAGTCAAGTAAAGAAAAAAAGAACATTATTAAAAATTCATTTACTCAAGTTGCATTATCAACACTACAGTCTTTATGGGTTTTAAAGGATCCCGGTAGAGTAAATCAGTTAATAGAAGTGGACCCGAATGGTCTTGACCTGATTGAGAAGTGTCTTTCGCGTCAAAAAGGTATTTTTTTTCTGACTGCGCATTATGGAAATTGGGAGATCATGGGAATAGATCATGGGTTCAGAGGAGTATGCAAACTCCATTCTATTATTCGTCGACTTGACAACCCTTACCTTAATGAAGTGGCTGTAAAACTCAGAACTGTTTCAGGCAACGGGATTTTTTACAGAGACGAATCCCTGCTACAGATCGTACGAGCATTAAAAAACAATGAAGCTATCGCAATCATGATGGACCAGAACACCGCAAAGGGAGGAGTTTTTGTAGATTTTTTTGGAAGAAAAGCGGCAACTGCCCGAGCGCTAGCTCGACTAAGCTATCGAACCGGAACTCCTATTATTCCTTTTTTTTGTTATCCCACTAGAAATGGGACCTATCGTGTAAAATACGGACCTGAACTTATACTAAAAAAGACGGGGCATAAGGAACAAGATATTGTTACCTGGACTCAAGCATGCGAAAAGTTTATTGAAAAAACGATACACGACGAGCCGACCCCATGGACATGGGCCCACAGGAGGTGGAAGACACGCCCTACCGAAGAACAAGGAACAAAAATTTATTAAAATTTCTAATTGGGTTTACAGTTCTTCTGCAATAATCGCTTTGAGTTTTGTGCGCAAACGATATACCGCTTTGGAGTGAATTTGGGAGACACGGGACTCTGTTATCTCTAGTACGGCACCGATTTCTTTCATAGTCAATTCTTCGTAATAGTAGAGAGAAACCATTAACCTCTCTTTTTCTGGCAAGGTATCAATTGCTTTTGCAATAATTTCTTTAAGTTCAATCAGACGGATTTGAGTCTGTGGATCCGCATCGGCTTTTCCTGCCAAACAATCAAGAAGGCTTTGCTGCTCGCCTGAATCCTTAGCTATACCAAGATCATCAAGGCTAAAAACCGGTATACTTTTCGTTTCATTGAGGGTGGCATGAAATTGTTCGAGGCTAACGCCCATTTCTTTCGCAACTTCTTGATCTTCGGGGGAACGACTTAGTTTCACTTGAAGGGATTGCACCACTTTATCAACACTTGATGCTTTTTGCCTAATTGACCTCGGAACCCAATCCATAGCGCGCAACTCATCGAGAATAGCACCTCGTACTCTAAACTCTGCGTACGTTTTAAACTTAGCACCACGACTTGAATCATATTTTGAAATTGCATCCATTAACCCCAAAACACCTACACTAATCAAATCATCCACCTCGATATGAGGAGGAAGACGCATCGCAATACGATTCGCAACATACTTGATCATCGGACTATATCGTATAATCACCTCTTCTCGATTTTCAGCCGTAATCTCGATTTCTTCTACTACCTGTTTAATGGCCATTTGGTTTGCTCACTCTGAAAGTCCGTTAAATATTCGGTTAGAAAGGAGTCGCCTCTTGATTATATTTTTCTTCTTTGTCTTTCTTCTCCTTTTCTGCAAGCTCAATAGATTTCTTCAAAAACTTTTCCTTAACTGCATTAGGATTAATCGCAGCTGTTTTTTGGGTTGACTCTTGAGTTGATTCTACCTCAGCATTAACTTCTTCCTCAGGGTCACCTTCTATTTCATCTTTTTCTTCATTAACCAATAGTCCTGCTAGCCATAATGATGCACCGAAAAGAACTCCTCCACCCAAACCTCTCAAGAGCGAAGTAGTAGCCGTCGCTCCAAACAAAAAACTACCAATACTCAAAAAACCAAATGAAAATACAGCCAATCCCATGGCCCATTTATTGACAATAATATCATTCATTGGACTGTGAACGCCGTACGCCAAAATAAAGTGGACTGCTCTTCCTCCGCCACAGACTTCTTTTCGCTCACCATTTTTTGAACTAATCGATTAATACACTGAGTCACTTTAGAGTGAGGGTATAATTCTGAAAATGCTTTTTGTTGCCGAACTGCTTTAGTAACAACCGGATCCGATAAAATATATCCAAGGTACTCAACGGAAACATCTGGCAAAAATCTATCTGCAACTGCCGTGAGGTTTCTAAAAATTAGTCGAGCCTCTGATTCCGAAGCAACTGAATTTATTATAACGCGAAAATATTTTTGTGCATGTTTCGTATGTAGTATTTTGATAAGCGCATAAACATCTGTCAAGGACGTGGGTTCAGTCGTAGCAACTAGTAGAATCTCATGCGCCGCACTACAAAAGTAGGTAACGTTCGTAGATATCCCTGCACCCGTATCAAATATCAAGAAATCGTACCCGCTGCTGACCTGATCCAATTCCTCCATGAGCACTACTTTTTTTTCGTCATCGAGTTGGGTTAGTTCTTGCAATCCGCCCCCAGCTGGGAGCAAGTGGATACCTGCCGGACCCTCGGTGATAATATCCTGAACGTTTTTCTCCCCAGATAATACATGCCCTATATGAAAATTTGGATTAAGCCCCAAAAGAATATCTATATTATTCAGACCCAAATCTGCATCTACCACAAGAACTTTTTTACCCTGTTTGGAGAGAACGTATGCCAGGTTAGCAACGATATTCGTTTTACCAACGCCACCCTTACCGCTACTGACAGCCAATACTCTTAGGGAAGAAGATTTCATTTTACTTGAAACTATATTTTTTAAGGTCCTTGCTTGGTTTCCTGTAACCACTATATTGCCCTCAATTTATCCCTATTTCAGTTAAAAATCAAACGAATTACCTTATCCTGAACAGCAATTTCAATATCTTCCGGAACTCGTTGACCCGTGGTCAAATATGAAAATGGGAGCCGAGTCCGTAAAGAAAAATTAACCATAGAACCAAAATTCAATCCTTCGTCTATCTTGGTGAATAGCACACGGTTGACCCCTAGCGGAGAAAACTGTTTGTAGGATTCCATGAACTGTTTTTCATTAGACACTACGCTCAAAACAAGGTGCGTCTCCATTTCACCCAATCCTTCAAACACTTTAGATAATTGAGCTGAATAGTTATGGTCCCGGTGGCACCGACCCATCGTATCAATCAAAACAACATCCTTGTCGGAATGGCGTGTCATACACTCTTTCAAACCAGAGCGGTCCTGAGCAGTCTCCACAGGAACACCCATAATATCTCCGTAAATTTTCAGTTGCTCTATACCGCCGACACGAAACGTATCTAACGACACAAGTGCAACTTTCTTTTTTTGTCGGTAAATCAGGTCAGCAGCAATCTTAGAAATCGTGGTCGTCTTCCCGGCTCCAGTTGGACCAACAAGAACCACTTTTTTAGGTAGACTATCCTTAGAAGTTTCTACACCACCTTTACATACAATCACCCGATTCATGGTTTTTATAAACTTATCTTTTAAAGAAACAGCATTATCACCTTCACCTGAAAGAGTTATTTTTGAAAAAATTTTGGCGATGATTTTTTCGTTCAACCCATTTTTCGTTAACTGAGAAAACAGATCAAGTTGGTGGTTCTTTATACCTAAAGACTGTGCACGTTCAGTTTGACTAAGAAGTGAATACATCAGTGACTTTATGTCTGGTTCGATCTCAGCATTATTCAAACTGGGAAAATCTAAAATAGTTTCTGGCTCCATTACTTTTGTCCCGTTTTCAATAGTGCTTGTTGCGGGATCGATAGCAGCTGTGATTTCCACTTTAGACGCCCCTCCTCCATTCCACTTCGAATGATCACGGATAGAACGTGTTGTTAAAATAAGAGCATCACTTCCCATCTCTTGTTTTATAGAGGCCAAGGCCTCGCTATAATTACTTGCAATATATTTTTTAATTTGCATTTAGGTCCACCACCTTCAATGTTTTGATTTGCACCGATGGAATAATCTCGCTATGCGACAACACCGCTAAATCGGGTATAAAACGCTCCACAAACTTACGCAAATGGTGCCGAATCCCCGGTGATGCTAGCAATACAGGAGATGTCTCCATTTGGGGAGT
>ENA-OREN01001796-OREN01001796.1-marine-metagenome-genome-assembly--contig:-NODE-1796-length-23677-cov-4.588178_pt1 | contig 23677 bp, 21 predicted proteins | sample MGYA00248624_ERZ508555 | MGnify/ENA primary metagenome ERZ508555 (study PRJEB26222, sample SAMN06267773) | marine metagenome | isolation source: Saanich Inlet, British Columbia, Canada | place...
GATGGTCTCGAATAAACCACCATTTGCATCAAAACAGGCTGCATAAAGAATGGTTTCTTCCATCCCTAAAAATTCACTAACTTTTTCCTCTAGTGTCTTATGAATTGTCTGCGTACCGCAAATAAACCTGACTGATGCTAGTCCATATCCCCAATGATCATAGCTATCTTTTGCTGCTTGTATAATTCTTTTATCGTTTGCAAGCCCCAAATAATTGTTGGCACACATATTGGTTACATGCTGGCCACCCTCAAGTGAAATATGATTTGTTTGATTTGAGTTGATATTTCTTTCACTCTTCCAAAGACCTGCTGACTTAATTTCCTCTAGATCACTAGCCAGACTTTCTCTAACTTTTCCAAAACTCATTTGAATCCTTTTTTTTAATTTACCCAGTCAAGAATAACTTTTCCAGATTGTCCTGACCTCATGACATCAAAACCTTCTTGAAAATCTTTATATGTAAAACGATGGGTAATAATTTTTTCAAGAGGTAAACCAGACTGAACCATCATTGACCCTTTGTACCAAGTCTCAAAAATTTCACGCCCGTAAATACCTTTGATAGTTAATCCTTTGAATACAACCATATCCCAATCAATACCTGATCCTTGTGGCATAATAGCGAGCATAGCAATGTGACCACCATTTATCATTAATTCTAACATACCACTAAATGCCACTGGGGAACCAGACATTTCAAGACCAACATCAAAGCCTTCGAATATCCCCAATGATTCCATTAATTTTTTATCAATTTTTTGACTAGAAACATTAATGGTAATGATATTAGGGACAATATCTTTAACTAGTTTTAAACGATATTCATTAAGATCTGTGATAACAATATTTCTTGCCCCAGCATGTTTCGCGACCATCGCCGCCATAATACCGATAGGTCCGGCACCGGTTATTAAAACATCTTCACCCACCATATTAAAAGATAAGGCTGTATGTACCGCGTTGCCATACGGATCAAACACCGACAATAGATCAGTTGATATTTCTCTACTCGGCTTAAAAACCACTTTTGATGGAACTGAAATATACTCGGCAAAAGCACCTGTCCTATTTACTCCAACTCCAATTGTATAAGGGCATAAATGAGGTTTTCCTGCTAGACAATTTCTACAACGCCCACAAGTGATATGTCCTTCTCCTGAAACAATATCGCCAACTTCAAGGTCTGTTACATTGGAGCCAAGTTTTACAATTTCTCCAGCATATTCATGACCTATAGTCATAGGAACAGGGATAGTTTTTTTTGCCCAATCATCCCAATTGTAAATATGTATATCTGTCCCACAAATAGCTGTTTTATGTAACTTGATTAATACATCATTGTTTCCAACATCTGGTTCAGATACGTCTTCTAACCATATACCTTCTTTAGCATGACTTTTAACAAGCGCTTTCATTGGTTTCCATTAAAAAAATAATCCTAAATTATATGACAAATAAGCCTTCGTTAATTAATTATCTTCGAACATTAACTTCTTTAGCTTTATTTTAAATGACAATCTATAAAGTTGATTGTTCAAGATTTTTAAAGTAAACAAAAAGGGTAGAAAAATTAAAAAAATGGGTATAAAGTAATTATGTATTGAAATTTTATCAGGAGTAAGTTCAAGAGATTTTAAATAACATTCTTTAATCAATATTCGGAGGTGTTTATGGATATAAAGCAGTTGAAAAGCAGACATAAAGAGTTAGATGAAATTATCGAGTTGAGTTTTAAAAATTATGTACCTGATCTAAAGATTAGAAAATTTAAAAAAGAAAAGTTAAGAATTAAGGAGCAGCTAGAAAAAAACTAGAGCTATTTAACTGCTAAGCTAAACTAAATTTAAGATTTTATTATTTACTGATTAGATTGTTCATGCATCTTTGATGTAATAATTAAATTTGCATATAATTTTTCTTAATTAAAAATAAAAAAATTAAGATTTCCCCATATAATGCTCAGACTATCAGCATATAAAAAAGTATGAAAAAAATTAAAATTGTAGTTGTTGGCTTAGGGTACGTTGGATTAAGTAATGCTTTATTATTGGCCCAAAAAAATAGAGTTACGGCTGTTGATATAGATACTGACAAAGTAAAGCTTATTAACAAAAAAAAATCACCTCTTTCTGATCAGGAAATGGATAGCTTTCTCGCAAACGAAACATTGGATTTAAAAGTAACCCTTCCTTCTAATGAGTTTTTCGAGAATTCAGACATAGCGTTAATTTCAACACCAACAAATTATGATGAAAATAGCAATTGTTTCAATACTGATTCTGTCGAAGAAACAATCAAAAATGCCTTAAGTAAAAATCCAAATATCACAATTATTATAAGATCAACTGTTCCTGTTGGATTTACAGATCAAATGATTAAGAGATACCAAACAAATGAAATTTACTTTGTCCCTGAATTTCTCCGTGAGGGTAAGGCATTAAGTGACAACTTGAATCCATCTCGAATCATTGTCGGTGGTTCAGGTAAAAAGTTTAAGCTAATCGAATCAATACTTAGAGGTGGTGCAAAGAAAAAGGATGTTGATGTACTTAGAATGAGTTCATCAGAAGCTGAATCATCTAAACTTTTTTCAAATACCTACTTGGCAATGCGAGTTGCATTTTTTAACGAGCTGGACTCATTTGCTCAAACAAAAAATTTAAAAACAAAAAATATCATAGATTCACTCAGTCTGGATCCAAGAATTGGTTCAGGGTATAACAATCCATCTTTTGGTTATGGGGGTTATTGCTTACCTAAAGATACAAAGCAATTATTAGCAAATTATAAAGATACTCCTCAAAAATTAATGGAATCAATTATTGACTCAAATGTTTTCAGAAAAAAATTTATCGCTAATACAGTTGTTAAAATGAGTCCAAAAGTTGTAGGTATATATCGCCTTGTGATGAAAGAGGGATCAGATAATTTTAGGGAGTCAAGCATACAAGAAGTTATAAGGCTTATTGCTTTGGCGGGTATAAAAGTAATAATCTATGAACCACTAGTAAATGATGATAGTTTTGATGAGTTTGAGGTATTAAATGATTTCAAATCATTTTCAAAACAATCTGAAATTATTTTAGCAAATAGAGTAAGTGAGGAATTGAATCCTATTAGTCATAAAGTCTTTACAAGAGATATTTTTAATATAGATTAATGTAAACATATGAAAGAACTTATAAAAAAACATATTTTGGAACATCAAGTTGTTCTTGAGTCAATCATCGAGCTAAATGAATCAGTTGAAAACGTTGCTGACTTATTAATTAAATGTTTAGAAAATAATGGAACTATATTCTGGTGTGGTAATGGGGGCAGTGCCTCAGATAGCCAGCATTTAGCAGGAGAGCTTGTTGGTAGATTTGTTGGAGATAGAAAGCCACTAAAATCGATTGCTTTGACTGCAGATTCTGCGGTTACAACTTGCATTGTAAATGATTATGGCTATGAGCATATTTTTTCAAGACAGATTGAAGCATTAGGTGTTGAAGGTGATGTATTAGTTGGTATCTCAACCTCCGGAAATAGCGAGAATGTTATACGTGCATTTGAAGTTGCTAAACAAAGAGGAATTTCGACCATTGGCCTTTTGGGTAAAGGGGGTGGTAAAGGTTCTGAATTAGTAAATCACTCAATAATTGTTCCATCAAAATCAACAGCTCGTGTCCAAGAAATGCATATACTTATAGGACATATTTTATGTGATCTTATTGAAGAGGGGTTAAACCTCAAAAGATAAAATTTTTTTTAATCACAGAGAAAATTTTTATTGACTCAAGCTTTGATGAGAATCGAATGAATTTTTGTACTTTATTTATATTTTATTAAGGGCTTTTTTATCAATTCGAAGGGGAGTCTCTTTATTTAGAATTGAGAGCAATACCACCGCTCGATTAAGACCGTCATTCATTTTGTAAACCGCCTCAATATCTTTGTATAGACCATCTCTAATCTTAACTTGATCACCTGGTTTAAAGTGAGACTTTGTCTCGTTTAATTTTTCCGATTCCATTTGCTTTAATTCATAAATCAACTGACATGTGACCTTTGTTGGAACCTCCCCAACCTTAAGCAGTTGACTCACGCCCTTGGTAGAGCGGATTAAATGTACTTTTTTATGGGCTGCGAGATCTGCTTTTACAAAAACGTAACGAGGGAATAAGGGGGAGGTGATGACTTTTAGTTTGCGACCCCTAACACTTTCACTCTTAAACAGAGGGCAATAAGAGGATAAGCCCTGACTCTCAAGATTCTTTATAGCGTTAAATTCAGCCTGTGGTTTAGTTTGCACCACCCACCAGAAAGAGTTGTCATTTGTTATTTTTAATCCTGCCACCGCCATATTATACCTCTTGTTTTTCTAGAATAATAAGAGTAAAGTAATTCTGTTCAATGTTGAACAATAAATACAATTTTGTGGTCTATCATACTGTTTTGTCAATGGTAGGGCGGTAGCGTGTCTAAAACAACTAAGCAAAGAAATACCTTACCCAAGACACAGCATCCTGACACTCATTATCAGGTTATGGCTCTTATCCAAAAAAATCCCGACATCACTCAGCGCCAACTTGCAAGTAAGCTCGGCATTAGCTTAGGTTCCATGCACTATTGCCTTAAAGCGCTTGCTCATAAAGGTTGGGTCAAGGCAGGAAATTTTAAACACAATCCCAACAAATCAGCCTACCTTTATATATTGACCTCTGAGGGTATCTCGCAGAAATCCAACTTGGCGATTGACTTTTTGAAACGTAAGAAAAAAGAGTATGAAAGGCTTAAATCTGAGATTGACGAATTGTCAGAAATTTTACAAGGTAAAGGTTGAAGTCAATAGATATTAAAATCCAAAGAATGATGAGATACATTAAATCAAAAAAATATGCATATAAGTTTTTAATATGAAGATTACTCCCGTAATTTTGTGTGGAGGATCAGGGACAAGGCTCTGGCCGCTTTCTCGAAAGGAGTACCCAAAGCAATACCTATCACTGATTGGTGAAAATACCATGTTGCAAGACACAATTCTTCGTCTTAGAGGTTTGGACAATCTAAATGATCCAATTATTGTTTGTAATTCTAGCCACCGTTTTTTAGTAGCTGAACAGTGCCAGAAAATTGATATAAAAAATGCAACAATACTATTGGAGCCTATTGGAAAAAATACAGCACCTGCAATTGCCGCTGCAGCAATGCAGTCACAAAAAAAAGCAGATAATGCAGTGCTTTTGATTTTATCAGCTGACCATGTTATGCAAGATATTGAGGCATTTCATCAAACGGTAAATATTGCTTATCTTAATGCGCTAAAAGGTAAATTAGTTACTTTTGGAATCACACCAACTCACGCACATACCAGTTATGGTTATATTAAAGTATCTCAAGAAAATGTTGATGGTGCTTATAAAGCTGATGAGTATATTGAGAAGCCAGATATAAAGAAGGCTAAAAAATATTTAGAGCAGGGTAATTACCTTTGGAATGCAGGCATGTTTATGTTTAAATCTAAAACTCTAATCAATGAATTGACATTGCATTCACCTGACATAATAGCTTCGGTAAAAAATGCAGTTGACAATGCCGAGTACGACCTTGACTTTATTCGCCTTGCTAATCAAGCATTTAAATCATCACCAAGCAATTCTATCGATTATGCATTGATGGAAAAGTCCAATAACGTATTTGTAGTACCTCTTAATGCAAAATGGAATGATATAGGCGCTTGGCCTGCTCTTTATGATATTGGTGTAAAAGATACTAATGGTAACGTTATTAAAGGTGATGTTATAGCTCAAGATACTTATAATTCTTATATTAATGCAAATCATCATATGGTTGCGACTATTGGTATAAGTAATTTAATCGTCGTTGATACTCATGACGCAACTTTTATTGCTACTCAAGATAAGGCACATGAAGTGAAATTATTTGTTGAAGCACTAGAAGCTAGAGGTCGTGATGAAGGGCTTACGCACCGGAAGGTTTATCGGCCTTGGGGTTGGTATGATTCTATTGAGATAGGATTGCATTTTCAAGTGAAGAGATTGCATGTTAATCCAAAATCTAAGCTTTCTTTGCAAAAGCATCTTAAACGTGCTGAGCATTGGGTAGTTGTTAATGGCACTGCATCAGTTACTAAGGAAGAAGAAATTTCTGAGCTAAAAGAAGGGGAGTCAACGTATATTCCTATTGGAGTAAAGCATAGCCTTGAAAATAAAACTAATAAGCAACTTGAAATTATCGAAGTTCAAAGTGGTAGTTATCTTGGTGAAGATGATATTGTCAGATTCGAAGATATCTATAAGAGAATGTAGCTTAATTTTTTATCTTACATGAAAAACGGTTGAAGCTTTAGTTACATATTGGAATAAACATTATAATGAGGTATTTTTTGGAATAAATATGACAAATAAAAAAGTAGCTTTAATAACAGGTATTACCGGACAGGATGGCGCTTACTTAGCGGAATTTTTATTAAAAAAGGGTTATAAAGTGCATGGTATTAAGCGACGTTCTTCATCTTTTAATACCGACCGCATAGATCACCTCTATCAAGAACCTTATGAAAATGATCGTAATTTTGTTTTGCATTATGGTGATCTATCTGACTCTATGAATTTAGTAAGAATTATTCAAGAGATTCATCCTGATGAAATATATAATTTAGGTGCACAGTCACACGTCGCTGTCTCATTTGAAACTCCTGAATATACTGCTGATACTGTAGGTCTGGGAGCCCTTCGCTTACTAGAGGCTATTCGAATATCAGGTCTTGAGAAGAAAACTAAATTTTATCAGGCATCTACTTCAGAGCTTTACGGCGAGGTAAAAGAAATTCCACAAAAAGAAACTACCCCTTTTTATCCTCGCTCCCCTTATGCGATAGCTAAGCTTTATGCTTATTGGATAACTGTTAACTACCGTGAGGCATATGGTATGTATGCCTGTAATGGAATTTTATTTAATCATGAGTCCCCAGTTAGGGGAGAAACTTTTGTTACGCGTAAAATTACAAGAGCATTAGCTCGAATCTCATTGGGCCTTCAAGATACGCTCTATCTAGGTAACTTAAATGCTAAGAGGGATTGGGGCCATGCTAAAGATTATGTTGAGGTGCAATGGTTAATGCTTCAACAAGATGAGCCAGATGATTTTTGTATTGCAACCGGTGTGCAATATTCTGTGCGTGATTTTGTTAATTTTGCCTGGAGTCATTTAGGAAAAAAGATTCGCTGGGAAGGTGAAGGTATAAATGAGAAGGGTTATGACGCTGAAACGAGTAAATTAATCGTGGTAGTTGATTCGCGATATTTCCGACCAACAGAGGTAGAAACTTTATTGGGTGACTCATCTAAAGCTAAAAATAAGCTTGGCTGGGAGCCAAAGATCACTCTTGAAAAGATGGTAAATGAGATGATGGAGAATGATATAAATATTGCTAGGCGAGATTCATTGGTTAAAGAGCGCGGCTTTAAAGTACCAAACTTTAACGAGTAATTACTCTTAATAATGAACCTTAACGACAAAATTTATATCGCAGGACACGGGGGGCTGGTTGGTTCTGCTATTGTAAGGCAATTGGAAGGACGTGGTTTTACCAATCTTTTGATGCGTACACACAACGAGTTAGAACTCACAAATCAAGCCAAGGTAAAGGATTTCTTCAAACAAGAACGTCCTGATTACGTAATTCTTGCAGCAGCGAAGGTGGGTGGTATTTATGCTAATAATAATTATCCAGCAGATTTTATTTATCAAAACATAATGATAGAGGCTAATGTTATTAACTCAGCATATGAAAACAACGTAAAGCGTTTATTATTTTTGGGTAGCTCATGTATATATCCGCGAGCTGTAGAGCAGCCTATGCGTGAAGATGCATTACTGACTGATGTATTGGAGCCAACCAATGAGCCTTATGCACTAGCCAAGATTGCAGGTATCAAGCTCTGTGAATCATATAACAGGCAACATTGCACAGATTTTCGCTGTGTAATGCCAACTAATTTATATGGTATTAACGATAACTTTCATTCAAAAAACTCACATGTAATACCTGCGTTAATAAGTCGCTTTCATGAGGCAAAAATTAAGAATTACTCTGAAGTAGAGGTATGGGGAACAGGTCGGGCTATGCGTGAGTTTTTGTATGTAGATGATATGGCTTCAGCATCATTGTTTGTAATGGAGTTGGATAAAAAGAAATATCAAGCCAATACTCAACCAATGCTTTCGCACATTAACATAGGCACTGGCAAAGATGTGACTATTCTTGAGCTGGCAGAGACCGTTAAGAGTGTAGTTGGCTTTGAAGGCAAACTAACTTTTGATATTAATAAGCCAGATGGCACATCTCGAAAATTCATTGATGTATCTCGTTTATCAAATATGGGGTGGAAATACACCATAGATCTGAAGCCAGGCCTTGAAAAAACTTATGAATGGTATCTAGAGCATTTTAAATACCTCAAATTGTCTTAACAAACTAAACTTAAATGTTGTCAAACTAAAGGGAAATTAATTTTATGTTAAAAAATTCATCAATACTTGTTACAGGAGGAACAGGTTCATTTGGCAATACCTTCATACCTATGACATTAAAAAAATATAATCCTAAGCAGATTATTATCTATTCAAGAGATGAGATGAAGCAATGGGAAATGGCACAAAAATTTGAAGGAGATGATAGGGTTAAATTTGTAATTGGTGATGTGCGCGATCAAGAGCACTTATCTAGAACATTAAATGGTATTGATTATGTGGTGCATGCTGCAGCAACAAAGATTGTTCCTACCGCAGAATACAATCCTTTTGAGTGTGTAAAAACTAATATTAATGGGGCAACTAATTTAATCGAAGCTTGTATTGATCGAGGTGTGAAGAGAGTTGTTGCTTTATCTACTGACAAGGCAAGCAATCCAATTAATCTATATGGGGCAACAAAGCTTGCTGCAGATAAGTTGTTTGTTGCAGGCAATGCTTATGCAGGTAATCTTGACACTCGATTTTCTGTAGTTCGTTATGGCAATGTAATGGGCTCAAGAGGCTCAGTAATCCCATTTTTTATTAAATTGAAAGAAACAGGAGAGTTGCCAATTACTGATCCCAAAATGACAAGATTTATGATTAGTCTAGAGGATGGTGTCAAATTAGTTTGGTATGCTTTTGATAACATGTATGGTGGAGAGATTTATGTCAAAAAAATTCCTTCGATGACAATATCTGATATTGCTAAAGCGGTTTCCCATTCAGCAAAGCAAAAGACTATAGGTATTCGACCTGGAGAGAAAATTCATGAGCAAATGATCGGTTTAGAAGACGCACCTCATACTTATGAGTACGGTGATCATTACAAAATACTCCCTGCAATTTATAACTGGTCATCTGACTCAATGCGAAATAAAGGTGGCATTAAAGTTGCTAAAGACTTCATTTATTCATCAGATACTAACCATGAATGGATGAGTATTGACGAATTAAAAGAGTGGGTTGATGCTAATGAATCAAAGATAGGAAAAATTTAATATACATAAAAAAACGTTTTTTTCTTTTCGGGTTTGATTAATAACAAAACATCATAAACAATTTATAAATTTTCTTTTAATTTATTGGCATTTTTTCTAATGCATTCAAGATCCCGGAGCTACGAAATACTGCGTTCACTCTTTTTCTTGCTAGATAATCAGAATAATTAACCAAGAAAGAGAAATAAGATTTGATAGTTCTAATAGAGGTAGGTTGCGAAGTAATACCTAATCCATCAATAAGTACCAGTTCAATTTTATTTTTGCCTTTCAACCTACAAAGAAGATTGTTGTGATAAACATCGTAGCCAAACACTTTGTGTTTTACCATTTTTTGCATGATATCTTTTAAAGCAGCTGCGGCGTGGTTGTTAGGAAATTTATTAATAGATCTAGTTTCGATATAGTATTTTATTGGCAAAGATACTTTGCCATTTTGATCCCTTATTAGATCATATAAATAGCCAACACCTAAGTTTGTATCAATTTTTCCATGATATTTAGCAAAGAAAGAAAGTGAATATTTTTTATTTCTTTTTTGGATTTTATTATAGTATTTTATTTCTTTATTTAAGAATTTTACGCCAGTATGAAGGGGCTTCATTATTTTTATGCATAAATTTTTATCGTTAGGATGCGAATAGCATTTTCTTGTTTTTCCTTCAGAAATATATTGATTTTCGTCGATAAAAAGCATTTGACATTAAAGTAAAATTCAAAATTGAATTATAGCAGTTTACATTATGCTAACTTATCTTGTGACAGGCATTACGAGTATGATCCAAATTTTTTTCTTATTACATTTAATTTAAATTTTTCATGTATTCAAAAAATTGTTAGTCTCGTTAGTTAATTAAGGATTTTTTTATGGACTATATACAGAAACTCCGTTTATTATTAGATCGAGATACTGAACGTCATCTATTATGGTTGGTGGCATTTTCTATTCTTATGTCAATAATAGAGACAATAGGTATTTCAGCTATTTTGCCATTTATTGATATTGCAACAAATTTTAATAAAATTCAAAGTAATCAATACTATCAATGGATTTTTAATTTCTTTGATTTTGAGGAAAATGTTAATTTTGCCATCTTCTTTGGATTTATTTTATTTGGCTTCTATATTATTAGAGGCGTTACAAATTTGTTGTACAGTTACTTAGCAGCTCATTTCATACAAAACCTTTATGCAAAATTAACAAAGAAGTTGTTTAATGTATATCTAAACATGCCCTATCAAGTGTTTACCAAGAAAAATAGTAGTTATTTAAATAAAGCAATCATAACCGAAGCATCTTTAATTGCGAAAGTTTATGGCTCTGTTCTCGTAATGATATCTGAAACTTTGGTACTAGTATTTTTATATATGTTAATGTTGACTGTTAGTTGGAAGATCACAATCATTTTTACGATAATTTTATTGCTTGAATTATTGCTTTTAAAGAGAACAGTTTCTAAGAAGATAAAAAATGTTGGTGAAATAAGAGCCAATATTCATTCAAGTATTTATGAAATTATTAATAGATTTTTTAGCAATTTTAAGCATATTAAATTTCAAAATGAAGTTATACAAAAAGAAATCAGTAATGATTTTTCTTTGTCAGTAAATAAATATGCAAAAGTAAATACAGACTACATTTTTCTGAGTAGCTTCCCAAGGATATTTTTAGAAACGAGCGGCTTTTCTGTGATCATTCTCTTTTTAGTTGGATTACTAGTTATAAATACGACTAATATTTCTTATATTTTGCCAACTTTAAGTCTGTTTGTCTTGGCTTTATATCGTCTTTTACCGTCAGTAAATAGAATTTTAAGGGGTTATAATGTGTTGATGTTTCACCAAAAATCAGTTGATATTATTAATAAAGAATTGCAAATTATCCAAGAAAATTTAAAACATGAAAAAGTTGCTTTTAAATATAGTATTAAATTATCAAAAGTAAATTTTTCATACAATAAAAAATCAATTCTACAAAATATATTTTTGACTATCACCAAAGGTGAAAAGATTGCATTTATCGGAGAAAGTGGTTCAGGTAAAAGTACTTTGGTAGATTTGATTACTGGTTTGTATCAGCCCAATAAAGGTGAGTTACGTGTTGATGATGTCTTGATAGATCATGTCAATTTGCAAAATTGGCGTTCACAGATTGGTTATATACCTCAGCAAATATATTTATTTGATGGCACAATTGCTGAGAATGTTTGTTTTGGTCGTAAATTAGATAAGGTTTTTTTAGAAAAAGTTTTAAGACAGGCGAATATTTTTAAATTTTTGCTAACTAAGCAAGGTATAGATACTTTAGTTGGAGAGGGAGGAATTCAATTAAGTGGTGGTCAGAAGCAGCGTATCGCAATTGCCAGAGCATTGTATGGACGACCAGAAATCTTAGTTTTGGATGAGGCAACAAGCGCCTTAGATGAGAAGACAGAGAAAAAAATTATGGAAGAAATTTATAAGATTAGCCAAGACAAAACCCTTATAATTGTTGCTCATCGTTTAAGTACAATTAAAAATTGTGACGCAGTCTATCAAATAAATGATGGATTATTAAAGAGCATAACGTAGTGATTTTTAGCATTCAGGAATTGTAATTTAAATGAAAATATACTTATATTTTTATATTTACTTCCAAAGTTACCCAAGGTTTCATGGTAAATCTGAATTAGCTGGCAGAGTATGTCAAGCGATAGACAAGTGCCTATTAAAAAAAATGAGGAGCATTTAATAGGAAGAGGTTCAACTATATGAAAGTTAAAAAATCAATACTTATTACCGGTGGTTCGGGATTATTAGCTGTTAATTGGGCTCTTTCAGTTCGTGATAAATATAAAGTTACGCTGTTATTGCATCGTAGAAAAATTTCTTTAAATGGGGTTAATACAGAAGTTGTTCTTTTGGATTCCTTAGAAGAGTGCTTGTTTTTACTGGATAAGCATCAGCCAGATATTGTTATTCATACTGCAGGACTGACTAGTGTAGAAGAATGTGAGTTAAGTCCTTTATTGGCGCAGAAAATTAATGTTGACTTAGCTAGAAATATGGCATCTGCTTGCAGTAAAAACGATGTTAAATTAGTTCATATTTCAACCGATCATTTATTTTTTGGTACTAAAGAATTGGCCATAGAGGAAGATGAAGTTACTCCTATTAATAATTATTCAAAAACAAAGTTTCAAAGTGAGCGCAAAGTATTAGAGAGTTGTAAAGACGCCCTTATTATTCGAACAAATTTTTTTGGTTGGGGGACTAGGTATCGTGAATCATTTAGTGATTTTATTATTAATAAATTAAGGAAGCATGAGTCAATAGATTTGTTCTCAGATGTATTTTTTACTCCGATATTAATTGATGATTTAGCTAAAAAAGTACATCAATTAGTTGATGCAAAACTCTCTGGGATATTTAACGTAGTTAGTAGCGAACGTCTGTCTAAATATGAATTTGGTATTAAGCTGGCTAATTATTTTAATCTTAATACTAATTTAATTAATAAAATTAGTATAAAAGATAAGCCAAATTTAATAGAAAGACCTAAAGATATGAGTTTATCTAATGAAAAGGTTTGTAAAGCACTGAATTGTTCGATGCCAAGTTTTGATGATCAGTTTCAATCTCTAAAGCAGCAAGAAAATAACAACGCTTACAGTCAAGTGACAGTAAAAGTTATTCCATACGGAAAACACTATATTGATGAGGGTGATGTTCAACAAGTTGTCGATGTATTGAGAAATGGTTTACTCACTCAGGGCCCAAAAGTTTTTGAGTTTGAAAGAAAGGTTGCTGAGTATGTGGGCGCAAAATATGCTGTAGTTGTTTCAAGTGGAACGGCAGCATTACACTTAGCTTGTATGGCCTTAAATCTTGGAGAGAATGATGAGGTAATCACCTCACCTAATACATTTGTTGCTACGAGTAATTCTGTCCTATATGTGGGGGCTAGGCCAATATTTGTTGATATTGATGATCAGACATTGAATATTGATATCAGTAAAATTGAACAAACTATTGTTGATTCAGAGAACATAAAGGCAATTTTCCCAGTTCATTTTGCAGGGCTACCTTGTGATATGGCGAGAATTAAGAAATTGGCTGATAAGTATGAGCTGGAAATTGTTGAAGATGCTTCGCATGCATTAGGTGCGACATACAGTAATGGTTCAAAAGTAGGTAATTGCCAATATTCTAATATGACTTGTTTTTCATTTCATCCAGTAAAAGGTATAGCGGCAGGAGAAGGAGGCATGATTACGACAAATAATCAAGCACTCTATCGAAAACTGAGACTTTTACGAAGTCATGGTATTACTAAAGGAAACTTTGAATTTCCGGGCATTAGCTATCCAGATAAGTCACTCTTAAAAAGAAATGAAGCGCTTGAAAATGGTGAGCTTAAGCGCTGGTATTATGAAATGCAATATCTTGGGTATAATTACCGAATTACTGATATACAGTGTGCATTAGCTATTTCCCAAATGGATAAAATTGACCTGTTTATTAATGCTAGAAGGGCAATGGCTAAAGTTTACGACAAAGCTTTCGCAGAAACGCCGAATATAAAATCTTTGCAAGGTCATGGCAGAAATATTAGCTCACACCATGTTTATGTAGTTAGTATTGATTTTGATAAGATTGGTTTCAGTAGGCATCAGTTTATGCAAGTATTGGCAGATCAAGGTGTAGGCTCGCAAGTTCATTATATTCCTGTCGTAAGTCAGCCGTATTATCAAGACATGGGGTACCAAATAAAAAAATACCCTATGGCAAATAAGTACTATCAAAATACATTATCCATTCCTCTATATTATGGTCTAAGTGGTGCCGAGCAAGAACTAATCATCTCTTCCATAAAAATTTTATGCAGAAATAAGAATGCAATGGGTTAATTTTTGAAAAAAATATACAATATTTTAGAGGTTGCCAATACACATGGTGGAAATGTTAGTTACATCAAAGATCTACTTGATGAATTTAAAGATTTTAAGAAGAAAGATGGCTTTGGAATCAAATTTCAACCTTTTAAATATGATCAAATAGCTACTAATGATTATGAATGGTTCAAAGTTTATAAAGAATTATTTATAAAAGAAGATGATTGGAAAAAAATATTAGATAAAGCCTTTAACACTAAAGATATTTGGATTGATATTTTTGATTTATATGGTATTTCAATAGTTCGAAAAAATTTAAAAAAAATTTACGGCCTGAAGTTGCAAACATCAATTTTAGAAAATCAAGAGGTATTTAAAGCCTTAAAAAATCTTGATATCTCAAATTTAAAATTAATTATCAATATTGCAGGGAGAGACAAGGCTGATATTAAATGTATCCTTAAAAGGTACGAAGCATTAAGTGTAAATGAATTGCTAATCGAGGTAGGTTTTCAAGCTTTCCCTACTAAGTTAGAAGATTCTGGATTATCAAAAATAAAATATTTAAAAGATAATTACAGCTATCGAATTGTTTTTGCAGATCATGTTGATGGTAAACTTCAGGAAGCAATAACCCTTCCATTAGTAGCAAGTATGTTAGGTGCTGATTGTATTGAAAAGCATGTAATGCATAGTAAATTACAAACTAAGTACGATGCTTTTTCAAGTGTAAATATTGATACGTATAAAAAAATTATAGAAAATCAAAAAAAGTTTTTACCACTTCTAAATAGTGCTTTTATTAATGAAGCTGAAATTAAGTACCTTGATGAAAGCTATCAGGTCCCATTATTGAAGCATAAAAAATTAAAATCATCATTAGTCAGCTTAGATAATGACTTTATATTTAGAAGGTCGGGTTTAGATGGACTAAATAGTATGCAAATAAAGGAGTTTATCTCTAACTTCAATATTTTAAACACCTCACAAGATAATAACAAACCTTTACAAAAGAACAGCTTCAGGAAGGCAAAGATTGCAGCAATAATTGCTTGCAGACTTAAGTCATCAAGACTGCCTAAAAAAGCACTCCTGAAAATTGGAGACTTAAGCTCAATTGAGCTTTGTATTAAAAATACATTAAAAATTAATAATCTTGATAACGTTATCCTAGCCACATCTGATAACGAACAAGATGCAGAATTGAGTAAATATACATATGACAATTCTGTCATTTTTCATCAAGGCGATGCAGAAGATGTTGTTGCGAGGTATCTTGATGTTATTAATAAAGAGAATATAGATGTCTTTATCAGGATTACCGGCGATATGCCATATGTAAGTAAGGAAATTGCTAATTATTTATTAACAAAACATTTTGCAACTGCTGCTGATTATACTGTTGCAAACAAATTTTCTGTAGGTACATCTATGGAGATAATTAGCTCATCTGCATTATCGAGAGTTAAACAATTTTTTCCAAACGCAGAATATTCAGAATATATGACCTGGTACTTTCAAAACAATCCTAAATACTTCAAGTTAAATTTTGTTGATTTACCTACAGAATGGATTAGAGATTTTAGATTGACATTAGATTATCAGGAGGATTTAGATGTATTCAATCAAATAGAAAGCCATTTTAAAATTAATAATTTAGATTACTCAATCGAGGAACTATATAAGTTTTTAGACGAAAATCCAAAAGTAAATCAATTAAATAGCCATATTTCGTTGGTATATAAAACAGACCAAGATTTAATAAAAATACTTAATAAGAAAACAAAAATTCACGAGTAAAAGATGAATATTATTTTCAGGGTTGATTCATCATCACAGATTGGTATTGGACATCTAATGCGCTGCCTTGTATTGGCGGAGAAATACAAAAAAAATAACATCACTTTTGCCGTTCAAACCTTAAAGGGGAATGCTAATCAAAAAATAATTGATAAGGGTTACAAGCTGGTGCTTTTGGCTGATAATTCTATTGAAGAATTATGTAAAAATATTGAATTATTGAATATAGAATTCATTATTTTTGATCATTATGGTATCAACGATAAATTTGAGAAAAGCATTAAAGATAAAACAGGAATTGATATACTAAGCTTTGATGATACATACAAAAAACATCATTGTGATATTTTATTAAATCACAACATTTATGCTGATGCATCACGATATAGTAATTTAGTTCCTAAATCCTGTGAAATAAGATGTGGAAAAGAATATACACTCATTCGTGATGAATTTAAAAAAATAAAGTTAAGAAAACGTCCAATTAATAATAAAAAGCTAGTGATCTTTGTATCGTTGGGTGGGGCAGACAAGAATAATATAAGCTTGATTGTTCTTAGGATTTTAACTGATTTTAAAAATATCTTAGTAAATTTTGCTACAACAAATTCTAATCAAAATATTGGTGAGCTTAAAAATTATACAAAATACCTAAAAAATTTTAAGATTTGTGTCGATTGTAAGATTGCAGAAATGATGAATGATAGTGATATTGCGATTATTTCACCAAGTGTTATTGTGCATGAGGTAATGTTCATGAAATTACCATTTATTTCTATAAAGACAGCAGACAATCAAGAAGAAATGTATCAATATTTATTTAAAAATAATTATCCTGTTTTTAGAGAGAATGAATTAAATTTGCTCTATAAGGAAATAATCAAATATGCCTGAAGATGTTATTAAAAACAAATATGGTTTTTATGAGTTACTTAATAAACCTTCACCTCAGGAGTTAGACATCTATTATTCTGAGAAATATTATCAGGATAGCAAGAGCAGTACGTATGAGCATAAATATAGTAGCCAAGAAATTCAGTATAAATTCAATAAAATTCTTCAAAAAAATCTGCTTATCAAAGAGATTATAGGTGCTGAATCAGGCCTTTTTTTGGATGTTGGGTCAGGTGAAGGATTTGCTTTAAAATATTTCGGGGATCTTGGTTGGTCTTGTACAGGGCTTGATTATTCATTATTTGGTATAAAAACACATAATCCTGATCAAAAAAATTTCGTTATAGCAGGAGATATTTTTAAAAATTTATCAAAAATTATTAAAAACAAGAAAAAATTCAATTTAATTTGGCTCGATAATGTTTTAGAGCATGTTATTGATCCATTTCAGTTAATGACTGATCTCCGTAAAATTTTAGATGAAAGGGGAGTCCTGGTTGTAGAAGTTCCAAATGACTTTTCAATTGTTCAAAAACATCTTTTAAGTAAAAATTATATAGACAATAAATTTTGGGTTTGTGCTCCAGATCATATTTCATATTTTAATAAAGATGGATTAGCTAATTTAGCTAAATCCTCTGGATGGTGTGTAAATAATTTTATTTCAGATTACCCTATTGATTGGGATTTATTTAACCAAAAAACAAATTATATTAAGGACTATAGTCTAGGCAAGAATAGTCATTTAAGAAGAGTAGAAATCGAAAATTTAATACACTCAGTTTCTCCTAAAAAGGCAAATTTATTTTATGAAGCACTATCTGGATTAGGGCTTGGTAGAAATATAACTGGTTTTTTTACAAAGAGAATATGAAATTAATAATAAATTTTATGTTATTTAATATATGAATATAATTGCCTTGAGTGTATCTAGAAAAGTGCAACTTATAAGGTCAATTAAAGATGCTTGCAAAGCATCCTCGAGAAAGCTATTTTGTGCTGATGCCTCCGATGAATCTGCGGCATTGTATTTCGCCGATGATTTCGTTATTACTCCAAAAATCAATAGTAATAATTTATTAGCCTACTTACTTAATTATTGTAGACGCAATAATATTACTTTTATTCTTCCAACTAGCGATTACGATATGGTCTTTTTGACAAATGTCAGAAAGGAATTACAAGATAATGGTATTACCGTATTGATGAGTGATTCAGAAACTATAAATAATTGCATTTCAAAATTTAAATTTTTAGAAATTTGTAATGCTAACAATATACCAATACCTACTGTTTATAAATCTTTAAAAGCTATTGAGTACCCATGTGTAGCTAAATTAGAGGTTAGCCAAGCATCAAAAGGTGTCTTTTTTATTAAAAAATATAAAGACTTAGAAAATTTGTTAAAAAAATACGACTTTTCTGAACTTATTTTCCAAAAATTTATTGATTCTCAAGAATATACAATAGATTCTTTTTATGGGGAAAATGGAAAGTTAGTTTGTGCTGTACCTAGAAAAAGATTAAGAGTCGTTGATGGTGAATCTATTATCTCTGAAACTGCTTTTGTCCCAGAACTAATAGATCTGGCAGATCAATTGGCTTCTATTTTTGATTTTTTTGGACATATAACTATACAAGCATTCTTTGATGGGACAAAAGCAAATGTGATTGAAATTAATCCTAGATTTGGCGGAGCTTCAAATTTAAGTTTTAAAGCAGGATTAAAATCTCCTGAATGGATGCTTCATTTAATTGATAAAAAGGATGACCTTATATACGCTGACAATATCAAATATAACCTTAAGATGTTGAGGTATTCACAGGATTTTTTTCATGAAATGTAAGGCAGTAATATTCGACATGGATGACACATTATTTTTAGAGAAAGATTATGTTTTGAGTGGGTTTAGAGAAGTTTGTTTTTTTCTTAATTCCAAATTTGGTATTGATGCGAATGAGTCTTACAATTTTTTAAAAAAAAGATTTATAAAGCATGGTAGGAATAAAATATTTAACAATCTGCTTAGTAAATATGATGAAGAATTACAAGGTGTCGATATCAACAAACTTATCGAACAATTAGTTGATACTTATAGAAAACATGAGCCAGATATTGATTTAAATCCAATGGTTAAAAATGTATTAACAAATATCCGTCAAAGAAATATAAAAATTGTTATAGCTACTGATGGACTATCAATTATGCAAGAAAATAAATATCTTGCACTAGGTTTGGATAAATTTGTTGATAATATAGTTTATTGTTGGAGTCATGATGCAGCTAAACCATCAAAAAAATGTTTTAAAATAGCAGCAAAAATGATTGGAATTGATTTAAAAGACTGCATTATTGTTGGCGATCATCCTGAGCATGATATCGTGCCTGCGAGAATGCTAGGAGCTAAAACATATAGGATTAGAACAGGCCGTTTTTCAAATTTAAAAGACGATCATAATTATCCGCCACATCAGTCATTTTTAAATTTAGATGATTTTTTTCAAAGAGTTATCAATATATGAAAATAAATAATATAGAAATAAATAAAAATAACCCACCTTATATTATTGCCGAGATGTCAGCAAATCATAACGGAAATATTGATAATGCCTATAAAATTATTGATATGGCGAAACAATGTGGAGCGAATGCTGTAAAAATGCAAACATATACTCCTGACACTATCACTATGGATATAAAGAGCAACGAATTTAAAATTGATGGTGGATTATGGGATGGAAGGTATCTTTATGATTTGTATGATGAAGCACATACTCCTTGGAGTTGGCATAAACCATTATTTATTCATGCAAAAAAAATAGGCATAACTATTTTTAGCTCACCTTTTGACAATACTGCTGTAGATCTATTAGAGGATTTAAATGCACCGGCGTATAAAATTGCAAGTTGCGAAGCTATAGATTTACCTTTAATTAACTATGTTGCACAAACGGGAAAGCCTATGATCATTTCTACAGGAATGGCAGATGAAGATGAAATTAATGAGGCAATTTATACAGCTCAGAATGGTGGGTGTAAAGAATTAGCAATACTTCATTGTGTAAGTGGTTACCCAGCACCAGCTGGAGATTATAATTTAAAAACTCTCGTTGACATGCAAAAAAAATTCGGACTAATTACTGGGTTATCAGACCATACAATTGATAACACAACAGCTATTGCCAGTATTGCACTTGGAGGCGCTATTATCGAAAAACACGTTACCTTAGATCGAAATGGTGGAGGCCCTGATGATTCTTTTTCACTTGAATCAAAGGGGTTAAGTGAATTGTGTAAAGGAGCTAAGATAGCATGGGAGAGCCTTGGTAAAGTAGATTATGGTTTAAAATCTAGTGAATACGACAATATTAAATTTAGACGTTCATTGTATTGTGTAAAAGATATTAAGAAAGGCGAAATAATTACAAAAGACCATATTAAAAGTATCAGACCAGGATATGGCCTTGCGCCAAAATATTTAGATAAAGTTTTATCATCTAAAGCAACTTGTGATATTTCCCGAGGTACACCGTTTTTAGTTGAGTTTTATGAGTAATTATAAAGCTACAACTATTTGGTTTACTGGTTTATCTGCATCAGGAAAGAGCACTCTTAGTGAGAGACTCTTTAAAGATTTGCAGCAACTTGGCCTTATGAATGTTGAGCTGCTGGATGGAGAGGCAGTTCGTGATATGCTTAAAAATGATAACTTCGATAAATCTAGTCGAGAAAAAATTGGAATACAAAAAGCAAAAATTGCCCTAGAACTAAACAAACAAGGAAAAATTGTTTTAGTTTCAGGTATAGCGCATAAAAAAAAATGGCGTGATGACATCAGAGTAATGCTTGATAATTATTATGAAATTTTTCTTAATTGTAGCGTTGAGGATTGTTCCAAAAGAGATTACAAAGGAAATTATCAAAAAGCACTTTCAGGAGAATTAGATAACTTTATTGGCATTTCCGAACCATATGAGGTCTCAGATAGTTTTGATTTAGTTGTAGACTCTGGAATCTGTAGTATTGAAGATTGCTCCAAAAAAATATTAGCATCAGTACTAGGCTTTATAAAAAAAGATTAGTTAATGTATACAAATATATATTATTTTCCATCAATCATGCTAATTTGATATCAACTCTAACCTTATCAAATAACTATTAATTAAATCTATGTGCGGTATTGCAGGAATAATAAACTTTAAATCAGAACCTATTGACCCTCGTCCAATAAAAAATATGACAGAGTCAATCCTTCATAGGGGTCCCGATGATAGTGGATTCTTCAATGATGACAATGTAGCCTTCGGGTTTAGAAGACTTTCGATTATTGATTTAGAACATGGCCATCAACCAATGGAATCTATTAACGGTCAATATTTAATTATCTTTAATGGTGAGATATACAACTTTAAAGAAATTCGGAAAATCCTATCTTCCCTTGGATATACGTTTAAAACGAATTGTGATACGGAAGTTATTCTTTACGCCTTTCAACATTGGGGCATTGATTGCATTGAGAAATTTAATGGTATGTTTGCATTTGCTATTTATGATAAACAAAAAAAGACAGTATTTCTAGCAAGAGATAGATTAGGCATTAAGCCTCTTTACTATTCTATAGTAGATGGAATTTTGATCTTTGGGTCAGAGATGAAGGTTATCTTAAAGCACCCTAAATTTGTAAAATCTGCAAATTTATCAGCAATTAGTTCTTACCTTACTTTTCGCTATCCACACGGAGACACACCAGTATTCAATGGCATAAAGCGATTATCTCCAGGACATTCAATGAAAATTGATTCTTCAGGAACAAGTATTTCGAAATATTGGGAAATTCCATTTTTTGATAGTAAAGAAGACTTAGGAGAAAAGTTTTATTTAGAGAGAACTGAAGAATTACTTGCTCAAGCTGTAAGACGTCGTCTAATTAGTGATGTCCCATTAGGTGCATTACTATCAGGTGGCCTAGATTCATCATTAATCGTAGCGAGTATGTGTAAACAGAACAACACTTCCAGTCGAATTAAAACCTATTCGATAGGTTTTGGTGAAGAGGGGTACGATGAGTCTCATTATGCACGAATGGTTGCAGATCATTGTGGTGTTGATCACTTATCATTAACCTTAGGTCAAGAGGATTATATCGAGCAATTAAAAAAAACAATTATTCAAAAAGATGCTCCTCTATCCATACCCCATGAAATAGCATTGATGAATATATGTTCTGAATTAAAAAAACATACTACTGTTGTTATATCAGGAGAAGGTGCTGATGAGCTATTTGGTGGCTATGGTAGAGTTCAGAGATCACCTATGGACTTTAAAAAAATAGAGTACGTAAAAAAATTATTTCCACCTAGCCTTCATAAACCATTATTAAAATTAATGGGTGCTGGGAAAAGTATAGATAGTTGGGTGGCAATTAATAGCCATATAGATCACTTTTTTTCTGTTTATAACTGGATTCCATTTGAAGAAAAATGGAATCTTTTCACAAAATCTACAATGGATGAAATCAATAATGATCGGTCAAATATAGAATTCTGGAAGCGTGATTTTGAAAAGGTTTCTGGAGGGGATGATTATGATAAAATTTTATATTTATTTGAAAAAAATCATTTAAGTTGCCTACTCGATCGTTTAGATTCTATGTCAATGGCTGCAAGCGTAGAAGCGAGAGTTCCATTTGTAGATCATGAATTAGTCGAATTTGCATCAACCATACCAATTAAATATAAATTAAAATGGAAATCTCCACTTCATCAAGCAAAATCTATGTTCACACATAGCTTTCAAGCTTCAGAAAATTTAGATCATTCTAAATATATTTTGAGAAAATTAGGTTTAAAGGTACTCCCAAAAGAGATAGTTACAAGAAGAAAAAAAGGGTTTCCTGTTCCGCTAGATAATTGGATTAATAATGGAATGATTAAACATGCTAAAGAAATTCTTTTGGATGACAAAACAAGGAGAAGGGGGGTATTTCGTTACTCACAATTGGAAAAAATGCTTAATAATAACCAAAAGTTAGACTATGACTTTTGGGGTAAAAAAGTTTGGATGTTGATGAATGTTGAGTTGTGGTTTAGGGAGTGTATAGATTAATGATTAATGCAGAAGATTTTTTATCTGAGTTTTTAAAGCTAAGAATAAACTACTTTACCGGTGTGCCAGATAGTACACTCAAAGAATGGATGACTCTATTGGATTGTAAATCAAGTTTATTTGAAAATCGTATTGCAGCAAATGAAGGAGCTGCAATTGCTCATGCGGCAGGTTACCATCTAGCAACCAATAAATTAAGCGTTGTTTATTTGCAGAATTCAGGGCTTGGTAATTGCGTTAGCCCTTTAACTTCATTGACCGATCCAGAGGTTTACAGTATTCCATTAATCATCGTAATGGGCTGGAGAGGAAAGCCTGGTATTAAAGATGAACCTCAACACAAAAAAATGGGGGCAATTATGATTAATGTTTTAGATACACTTGATATACCTCATTCTGTATTGTCAGACAATACCTATAAAGAACAAATTAAAACTGCAAAGATGATTGTAGAGAAAAATCTTAAACCCTATGTACTA
>ENA-OREN01001799-OREN01001799.1-marine-metagenome-genome-assembly--contig:-NODE-1799-length-23660-cov-4.903787_pt1 | contig 23660 bp, 20 predicted proteins | sample MGYA00248624_ERZ508555 | MGnify/ENA primary metagenome ERZ508555 (study PRJEB26222, sample SAMN06267773) | marine metagenome | isolation source: Saanich Inlet, British Columbia, Canada | place...
CATTTTTGTTTAGGCCTTGTTTCAGAAATCTTCGCCATCGCATGTCGAAGATCACTCTCCAGTGTTGCGAAAGACATGGTCGCTGTGTCCCGCCTACCGATTAGGACGTAATCAGTGCCGGGTTTACCCAACTCGGGCAAGACACGGGATGCTGCAACACGCAGCCGACGCTTGGTTCTGTTTCGGTCGACGGCGCCACCCACCTTACGACTGGCTGTAAAGCCGACCCTCAAGCCATCAGAGTCATCAGGACAGGCGCAAGCCTGCAGGACAAATCCGTTGGCAACGCGTTTTTTACGGGCTGCGGCGACTCGAAGAAAATCTTCCCGGCGCTTAAGGCGTCCCAAGGGGCGTCCCATGGTCCGAAGCCTCCGCCAGATTATGGGTTATGCAGAAAGGCGCTTACGGCCCTTGGCACGACGGTTGGCCAAGACCTTACGACCACCTTTTGTTGCCATACGGGCGCGGAACCCGTGGCGACGCTTGCGTACCAATCTGCTCGGTTGAAACGTCTGTTTCACGAGGTCTCTCCGCTGTCGGTCTCAAAAAGGGCCCACCACTGGAAAGTGGCGGGTTTCGGCCAAAGCCGGAGGGGTGTATAGCGGTGGGGTGGCAGACTGTCAATGCATCCCTACGGCTAGAGCTTGGCGATAAGATCAATGGAAAGGCGTCTGTTTTCAATCGTTTCCGCCCGTCTCCTCACGTAAATCTGAATGGCCAGAGTTACCAGTGGGTGATATGCCGATTGATATGCTGCAAAACCAACAAAAATCCTACCCGCGTCCTTATGAAAACAGTGTTGTTTCCCTATGACTGATATTCCGCCTGCAGAGGGAAACCCTCAGGACTCCGGCTCTCAGCCAAAAACGCTCGGCAAACGAGTCGCGATTCTCGCTCTATTTGTAGCGCTCATCGGCATCGTCCTATCCACGGGTGTGCAGGACTTTCTGTCGCTCGAGTCTCTGAGAGAAAACCGTCAAGCCCTTCTCGACTTTGTTGCCGGCAACTATGTCGGAGCAGTACTGGCCTTTATGGCCATCTATGTCTTGGCGGTGACGTTCTCTATCCCCGACAAGGTGTCTGCATCACCGTTTCCGTCGGTCGCAGAGTTGGTGCTGAGATTGACGGTGACGGCGGCGGCATCACTGGAATAATCAACTGTGTCCGTACCGGTGCCGCCGGTCAGGGTATCGGCACCGTTGCCGCCGACCAGCGTGTCGTTGCCAGCACCGCCATCCAGTGTGTTGGCGGAGGCATCACCAGTGATGCTGTCATTGGAACTCGAACCGGTGGCGTTCTCGATGCTTGAAAGCGTATCCGCATCGCCGTTGCCATCTGTGGCGGAATTGGTGCTGAGATTAACAGTCACCGCCGCAGCGTCACTTGAATAATCAACCGTGTCCGTGCCGGTGCCGCCGGTCAGCGTATCGGCGCCATTGCCGCCAGCCAATGTATCGTTGCCAACACCGCCGTCTAGAATGTTGGCTGACGCATCACCGGTGATGCTGTCATTGGAGCTGGAACCGGTAACATTCTCTATCCCTGAAAGTGTATCCGCATCACCGTTTCCGTCGGTGGCGGAGTTGGTGCTGAGATTAACGGTAACGGCTGCCGCATCGCTGGAGTAATCAACCGTATCGGTGCCAGTGCCACCAGTCAGGGTATCAGCGCCGTTACCGCCGACCAGCGTGTCATTACCGGCGCCGCCGTCCAGGGTGTTGGCGGAAGCATCACCAGTAAGGCTGTCGTTGGAACTGGACCCGGTAGCGTTCTCAATTCCCGACAAGGTATCCGCATCGCCATTGCCATCCGTGGCAGAGTTCGTGCTGAGGTTAACCGTCACCGCCGCCGCATCGCTGGAGTAATCAACCGTGTCGGTACCGGAGCCGCCAGTTAGCGTATCCGTGCCAGTGCCGCCAACCAATGTGTCATTACCGGCACCGCCATCAATCGTGTCATTGCCGGCGCCGCCGTCCAAGGTGTTGGCGGAAGCATCGCCGGTGAGACTGTCGTTGGAGCTGGAACCGATGGCATTTTCAATTTCGGAAAGCGTGTCGGCATCACCGTTGCCGTCGGTCGCCGAACTGGTGCTGAGATTGACGGTGACGGCCGCGGCATCGCTGGAGTAATCCGCCGTGTCGGTACCTGAGCCACCGATCAGGGTATCGGCGCCAGTGCCGCCGATCAGCGTGTCATCGCCGGCGCCGCCGTCGATCGTGTCATCGCCGGCGCCGCCGGTGAGAACGTCACCGGTCACATCAATGCCGCCATATATCGTATCGTTGCCGCCGCCGCCATCGATGGTGTCGCTGCCGGAGCCGCCCCGGATTGTATCATTTTCGGCCAACCCGGTGATCGTGTCGTCGCCCGCCAAACCATACAGCGTATCGACCGACGCAGTCCCCGTTAGCGTGTCGTCGTTATCGGTGCCGACAATATCGCCGCTGCCGAATTCGAGGGGTTGGTCGCCGACGATGCCGCTGCCGGTTCCCTGCAGCAATTCGATATACTGTGCCGGCAAACTTATAGAGCTGAAATCGAGGGAGCTTATCTGCCTATCATCAAATGTCAGCTGTACATTGACGCCGCTTTTTGCAAACAGGACGTTCGGCGCGGAGACCGAAGTTATCTGACCATTACCCACGGTATCGTAGCCGCGGATTGCCCCGCTTTGGAAAAAATGGACATCAAAATTCGCCTTGCCGTCCAGGCTGAGGCCTTCATCGCGGATTTCCACATGCACGATATCGGCCCGCACCTTAACGAATTCGGCGGTCATTTCGGTCGGGCGGCCGTCCCGGTCAAAATTACGGATGGTTACGGTCTCGGCGTCGCCGACCCGGTCGAGGATGGGAATAGAGAAGTCGGCGGGCCTGGGGGTCGGCTGTCTTTGCCGTATTAAGGCATCGCGCGTGGCCTGGCTAGACCGCTGGACAATGGACTGCAGGTTGAAATTTCCAAAATCAACTGGTTCGAGAAAAGCCATTGCCTGTGTCCGCGCCCGCTTTCAGCCATAATACCCTTTAAATGTAGTGTCTTAGACGATTTTTTCCAGGTAAAAATTCAATCGCGGCGCCCGAGAACATTCAGGCGTTCCGCCCCCGTCTACTCCGCCGCCGCTTCTTCCTCTACATGGCGGGGGAAGACGCCTTCGGGCTTGGGCAATTCCGTGCCAGCCGGCCAGCGTATGTCATCGGCCAAGGAGGCAAAGCCGCGCCCATCTTCGGGCACCGCCAACTGGTCTAGCATCTTGGCCGCCGAGCCAGGCATGAAGGGTTGCGCCAAAATCCCTAGGCGCCGGATCACCTCACCCAACGCATAGAGCACGGTGGCCATGCGCGCCGGGTCTTCCTTGCGCAATGTCCAGGGAGCCTGATGATCGATATAGGCGTTGGCGGCGCGAATATGAAACCACATTTTTTCGAGCGCGATGTGAAAGGCCTGCACATCAAACGCATCGCGCATTTCCGCCAGCAGATTGGTGACGCCGGCCAGAAGCGCATCGTCTTCGGCGCTAAAATCACCAGGCTCCGGCACTTGTCCGTCGCAGTTCTTGTTGATCATCGACAAGACCCGCTGCGCCAGATTGCCGAAATCGTTGGCCAGATCGGAATTGATCCGCTGGATGATGCCTTCGCGCGAAAACGAGCCGTCCTGGCCATAGGGCACTTCGCGCATCAAAAAATAGCGCATGGGATCGAGGCCAAACTCGGCCACCATGTCCCCCGGCGACAATACATTGCCAAGGCTTTTCGACATCTTCTCGCCCTGGATATTCAAAAAGCCATGGCCAAACACACGCTTCGGCACGGCAATTCCAGCGCTCATCAAAAAGGCCGGCCAATAGACCGCGTGGAAGCGGACGATATCTTTGCCAATGACGTGCAGATCGGCGGGCCAGTGGGTCTCGAACGCATCGCCGCGGCCCTCGATGCCGGCTTCGGGAAATCCCAGCGCGGTGATATAATTGGTCAGCGCATCCAGCCATACATACATGATGTGATCGGGATCGCCTGGTACCGGCACGCCCCATTTGAACGTGGTGCGCGAGATCGACAGATCCCGGAGGCCTTGCGAGACAAAGGCGACCACCTCGTTCTTGCGCGTCGCCGGCATGACGAAATCGGGCTGTGCATCATAAAGATCCAGCAGCCTCTGGGTATATTCCGATAATTTAAAGAAATAGCTGGGCTCTTCGACCCATTCCACGGTTGCCCCCGATGGTGCGATCTTGCCGCCTTTGTTATCCGGATCATCGGTCAGCTCGCCCTCGTCGAAATAGGCTTCGTCGCGGACGCTGTACCAGCCCGCATAATTGCCGAGATAGATATCGCCGGCGTCTTTCAGCCGCGTCCAGATAGCCTGGCTGGCGGCATAATGGCGGGGTTCGGTGGTGCGGATGAAATCATCGTTGGAGATGTTCAACAGCACCGCCATTTCTTGGAAGGTGGCGGCGATTTCGTCGCAGAACGCTTGCGGCTCCTTGCCCGCCTTGATGGCCGATTTCTCTACCTTCTGGCCGTGCTCGTCAGTGCCGGTTAAGAAGATAACATCAAAGCCGTCGAGGCGCTTGAAGCGGGCCATCACATCGGTGGAAATAGCCTCATAGGCATGGCCCAGATGCGGCGGGCCGTTCACATAAGATATGGCCGTGGTGATGAAATAGGGTGTTTTATCAGGCAATTGGGCGGCTCCGGTTGACGTTATGGTATTAGCCGCGCGCGGCCTCCTCAATAGACAAGAAAACTTCCAGAACCACCTGTTTGCGGTCCAGACTAAGGCCCTCGGCCTCGCGGAACAATCGGTTGGCTTTCTCCCACACCCGGAACCATCCTTCAAGGGCGCTAGAGGACAATCCCCCCCGGATTCGGTCAACCAAACTCCAATCGATCAGTTCGGCCAGAGTACGAAAGCGATCGCCGCCCCGGTCGCGGGCCACCAGATCGCCGAGCTTATGCAGCATTCCGATATCGAGGTTGGGCAGGGTCTCTAAGATCGCTGTCATATCCCGGTAGAGATCGAGCCCGCCGTCATCCGCAAGGGTGAAAGCGCGGCCGATACTGCCGCCCGCCAACTGCATCAAAAGCGCATGCTCCTCGGGCCCGAGATCGAGCCCGCGCTCCGGTGCCTGGGCAGCCAGGAGCGCCTCCACGGATGGGCCATCCAGCGGCGGCAGCGACAGATGCCGGCAGCGAGAATGGATGGTCGGCAGCAACCGCCCGGGATTGTGGCTGACCAGCAAAATTACCGTCCGCGATGGCGGCTCCTCCAGCATTTTGAGGACCGCGTTAGCGCCGTTGTCGTTCAAATCATCGACCGAATCGATCACCACCACCCGCCAGCCTCCCTCGCCCGGCGTTAGCGAGAACAGGTTGCCGATGGCGCGCACCTGATCGATGGAAATATCGCGCTTCCGGGCGCCGGTGTCTTCGTTGACGGCGCGCTCGATACACAGAAAATCCGTATGACCACCGGCGATGAGGCGCTTGCAGACAAGGTCATCAAGATCGGTCGTCAGGCTGTCCGGGACGGTGGCAGGCAGATCATCGCCAAACAGGCCTGGCCCTTCATCGCCGCCGCCCGCATTGCCATGCACCAGAAGAAATCGGGTGATGCGGTGGGCCAGTGTCGCCTTGCCTACTCCCTTGGGCCCGCTCAGCAACCAAGCGTGGGGCAAACGCCCCGAATTAAAGGCATCCAGGAATGTCTGCTCGGCCTTGTCCTGGCCAATTAGCTCACTATTGCGGATCGGCGCAAAGGGGTCGCCCTCATCGTCCGGCGCTGCGGGGCTCATGACAGATGATCCGAAAACTGTGCCTTGGCGGCGGCCATGATGCGCGCCTGAACATCTTCGATGGTGCCGGCCGCGTCGATCAGCTTGCAGCGCCCAGGTTCGGCCTCGGCGATAGCGACAAAGCCCTGGCGCAGGCGTTCGTGGAAGGCCCGGTCCATGTTTTCATAGCGGTCCTCGCCGGCGTCCCGGCCGGCGGCGCGGCCAAGGCCGGTATCCAAATCGATGTCCAATATTAACGTCAGGTCCGGTTTTAGATCACCCGCCACTATCCTGTAGAGGCTGTCGATCACGCCCCGATCGACGCCATGGCCGTGGCCCTGATAGGCAATGGTGGAATCAGCGAAGCGGTCGCTCAAAACCCAGGTGCCGGCGGCTAGCGCCGGGCGGACTACGCGCACCAGATGATCGCGCCGAGCGGCCATGTGCAGCAGGGTTTCGCTCAACGGGTCCCAACGGCCGGGCTCGCCCTCGACCAGCAGCCGCCTAATTTCTTCGGCGCCCGGAGCCCCGCCGGGTTCACGGGTGGCGAGCGCATCGATACCAACGCTTTGCAGATAGTCCACGAGCAATCGAAGTTGGGTGGATTTGCCGCTACCCTCCCCGCCTTCGAAGGTGATGAACACTAGCCCGCTTCGCCAAACAGGATAAAGCGCAACGCGGCGGCGAGGCGGGAAATAGCGCCAAGGCGCTCCACATCTTCGCCGGCCAGCAGCGGGAATTCCATCGGTGCCCGGCCCGGCATTTCGATTTTAAGCCGCGCCAGCTGATCGCCCTTTTTGACCGGTGCCGGCACAGGTGAATTCATCGCCACTTTGACGACCATCTTGCGCCGCGCCTTGACCGGCAGAGACAGGGTCAGGCTATCAGGCAGCACCAGTGCCACGCTGCCCGCGGCGCCCATCCAGACTGGCGCCGTCGATACCTTGGCGCCCTTTTCGAACAAGGTGTAATTGTTGAATTCGCGAAAGCCCCAATCCATGAGGCGCTCCGCATCCCGGCCACGCGCTTTTTTGGTGGGCATGCCGTTGAGCACAGCCACCAAACGCCGCCCGCCGCGAATTGCCGATGCCGTCAGCCCGAACCCGCCGGCCTCGGTATGCCCAGTCTTGAGGCCATCGGCGCCCACGTCCCGGTAGATCAGCGGATTGCGGTTGCCCTGTTTGATGCCGTTATAGCTGAAGGATTGTTCCGAATAGTAATGGTAATAGTCGGGAAAATTGCGGATCGTCGCCAAGGCCAGCTTGGCCAGATCGCGGGCCGTTGTCCGGTGATCGGCATCAGGCCAGCCGCTGGCATTGACGAAATTGGAATTGCCCATGCCCAATTCGCGCGCCGTCTCGTTCAGCTCGGCAGCGAAGGCGTCTTCGGAGCCGGCCAGCCCCTCGGCAACGACGATCGAGGCATCGTTGCCCGACTGCACCACGATGCCGCGGATCAGATCTTCCACCTTGACTCGGGAATTAACGGCGACGAACATCTTGGAGCCCTTTTTGCGCCAAGCTTTTTCCGAAACCGCAAAGCTGTCCGTCAGTTGCAAACGCCCGTCCTTCAGGCGCTCGAATATCTTGTAGACGGTCATGATCTTGCTCATCGAAGACGGCGTCATCGCTAGATCGGCATCCTTTTCGAACAGAACCTCACCGGTCTGAAAATCGATCAGGATTGCCTGGCTGGCGGATAATTCAATGGCCATGCCAGGAGCCGCCAGCGCCAGGGAAGCCACCAAGCCAAAGACGGCAAATAAATTTCGTTTATGGTTCCGCATAGTCCCCGCTCTCCCCCGGGCCGCACTTCGGCTCCGTTCCGGCGATTTTGCGCCTCTGGATTGACTGTTTCAATGGATTAGTCGGCAAAGGCGGCAAAATCATGGCCGCGTGGCCGCCAAGACCACGCCTGGACGGCGATTTAATCGACGATGATACGAGCGCCGGGAAATCCTGTGCGAATCATATCTTCCAAGATGCGGTCGGCAACGCCGATTTCCTTGATCGGCCCGGCGCGCACGCGGAAATATTCACGCCCATCGACCAGCGCCGAAGTTATCTTGACCCCTCGCACTGCATGCAGCCGGGTCGAGACCTTGAAGGCGTTGGCGTATTCGCCAAAGGCGCCGGCCTGCACATAGACATCAGTGGGCTCTACCGGTTTTATGGTCAGCGTGCCATCCGGCTGATCCGGAGCGTCAACCACCCGGTCGGGCGGGCGATCACCGGACGGTCCAAAATTTTTGGATTGCAGGGGCGCAGCATTGGCGCCCTCCGGCGGCGCCAGAATTTCACTGGAAACCCCTGGCTTGGACACATCGATATCGGTTCGGATGGGCGTATCGGCGCTGGCCACAACGGTGTCGCTGCGGCCGCCGCCAAGGGCCAGGGCCCGGCTTTCGGCGGCCATGATCTGCACCCGTACCTTAGCGGTGCCCTTTTGGTGAAGCCCGAGCAATTGCGCGGCGCGGCGCGATACATCGATGATGCGGCCGTTCACATAGGGGCCGCGGTCGTTGACGGTAAGACGCAGCGAACGCCCGTTTTCCAAATTGGTGACGCGCACCAGGGAGGGCATCGGTAAGGTCTTGTGAGCGGCGGTCAGGGCGTTTTGATCATAGATCCCGCCATTGGCGGTCAGCTTGCCGTGAAAGCCGGGCCCATACCAAGATGCGATGCCGCTTTCGTTATAGCCATAGTCGACTTTTGGATAATACCAGACGCCAGCAATCTTATAGGGGTTGCCGACCTTGTAGGCTCCGTTGCTGCCGCCGGAGGTGGACTGGCCCTTCTGCATACGCTTGGCGGTGTGCAACAGAAGCTGGGTTTCCGAGCAGGCGCCCACAAGAAACAGTAATCCGAAGGCAGCTATGGTGGGTTTTTTCAAGATATACCCTCTAAAGATAGAACGAGTTTTATTGTTTGATATCATAATGTTATGAAATGTTCAGCGACCGTTAATACGTTCTGCCAGGGTGCCCACTGCGACCGCGAAAAATGTAGACCGATTCCATTTTAGCGTCACCCGGTAATTGTTGTAGACCAGAAAGACCGGCCCATCGGCTGCCTTGCCGGCGCGCACCAGCGACGCCGGTAATTCCCGCTTCGGCAAGGCAGAACCGTCTTTGCGGGTCACGCCGAGGCGGCGCCATTCGCTCATGGGTTTTTTGATTTTAAGTCCGATGGCGGCGGCATCGAACCCGGCCGGAATCTTGACCGCGCGGCCCCAGGTCTGGTCTGCCCGCCAGCCCGATTTGGCCAGATAGTTGGCCGCCGAGGCAAACGCGTCGGCCTGATCGCGCCAGATATTGCGGCGCCCGTCGCCATCGTAATCGACGGCGTAGGCTTCAAAGCTGGACGGCATAAATTGAAACTGGCCCATGGCGCCGGCCCAGGAGCCTTTCATTTTCTCCGCTGTGATATGGCCTTGATCGATGATACGCAGCGCGCGGATTAACTGGCCCCGGAAGAAACGGCTGCGCCGCCCGTCATGGGCCAAAGTGGCCAGCGCACGGATCACCGAAAAGCCGCCATCGATGCGCCCGAAATCGGTTTCGATGCCCCACAAAGCAACGATGAAACGGGGCTGAACGCCATATTTCTTGCCGATCTCGGTCAACAATTTTCGGTGCTCGGCGAGTTTGGCCTGACCCTTTCGGACCCGGCGCGCCGGCACCACGCGGTTTATGTATTGATCGAAGGTAAGGGTGAATTCCGGCTGGCGGCGGTCCAGTTCGATCACCCGTTTGATCGGCGTGAGCCCTACCAGAGCGCGGTCCAGGGTATTGGCGTTTATGCCTTTGGCCAATGCTTCGGCGCGCAAGGCTTTTAGCCATGTGGCGAAGTCGGCCTCCGCAGCATGGCCGGACGCCGGCACCATCGCCAGCAGGGCGAATATCAAAATGGCAAATAGAGATCGTTTCATTAATTCCACCATATTGGCGGGTAGCCCGCCTAGTCTTGGCCGGCTGGCGCCGGGATAAGGGTATCGGTTCGCCCTGTAAGCCAATAGAAGGATAATCCTAACCATTCGTGAACGGCCCGAGAAAATGCGTTAATGCCGGTGCGAAAACTGAACTGCAGCGCGAATAAGCGTTCTTCGCCGGTGGTCACATATTCGACCGGCGCCGGCAACACGTTCCAGCCGGCGGCCCGGAACACGCCCATGGCGCGCGGCATATGAAACGCCGAAGTGATGAGTATCCATTTGTCATCCGGGCTCGGCTTTACCAGGGCTTTGGAGAATATAGCGTTCTCAAAGGTGTTGCGGCTGTCCGCCTCGAAGGTCACGCGCCCGATATCCAGCCCCCAGGATTCGAGCAGCGGCGCCGCAAACTCAGCTTCCTTGATATCTGGGTTGCTTAATGAGCCCGAGCCGCCGGTAAAAACCAGCTTGGCATCAGGATAAAGCCCTGCAAGCCGGATAAATTCGGAAAACCGTCCAGTCGCAATTCGGGGCGCCGAGGCGCCGCGCTTCTTGGCGATGAACTGATTGAGGACGCCGCCGAGCACGATGATTCCGGTGATTTTATCCGGCTTGGGATCAGGCGTCTGAAAGCGGTTTTCGAGCACCCCGGTCATGACCTTGCCGATAGGAAACACGGCCACCAACAGCCCACCCATCAAGGCCAGCGAAACCAGCCCGCGCCCGGCCCGCCCCTTGCCGGCCCAAAGCAGCAAAACGCCGATACTCAGAGCAATAATAAACAGGTTGCCCGGATCGGCGAGGAACCAAAGGATTTTAGATAAGGTGAAAAACATCGACCACTGATAGCAACGCCGCTCATTCCGGGCAATAGCCACCGCGCCGGATCGCGGAGATTTCACCGAGGATATGGAGAATTGTAAACTCAAGCGTTGCCAGGAGCACCGTCTTCCGGCAATGATTTACACCTACAAGATATTACGGGAGGCGAAAATGCCGGACGACAATTCAGGCGCAACGATTGGGTTTATCGGGCTTGGCACCATGGGTATGCCGATGGCGCTCAATCTATTGAAAGGCGGCCACACGCTCGGTGTCTGGGGACGCACCCCGGATAAATTGAAAGACGCCATCGATGCTGGCGCCGTATTGGCGGCCTCACCCAAAGCCCTCGCCGAAATTTGCGACATTCTGTTCCTCTGCGTTACCGACACGGGCGCCGTGGAAGAGCTTGTGTTCGGTGCGGACGGCATCGCCGAGGGTGCCGGCGCCGATTTATTGCTGGTCGATCATTCGTCCATCAATCCTGACGCCACGCGGGATTTCGCGGCCCGGCTGAAGGAGGCATGCGGCGCGGCCTGGGTGGACGCGCCGGTGTCGGGCGGCAAGCACGGCGCGGCGGGCGGCACGCTGGTGATCATGGCCGGCGGCGAGGAAGCAGACATTGAGCGGATGCGCCCGGTGGGCGAGGCCACTTCCCAGCGGGTCACCCATATGGGCCCGGTAGGCACCGGCCAGGCCACCAAGATCGTCAACCAAGCGATCATCGGCGCCGAGATCGCCGTGCTCGCCGAGACCCTGGGCTTTGCTAAGACCTATGGGGTCGATTGCCAAAAGATGCCCGAGGCGCTTGCCGGTGGCTGGGCTGATTCCACCGTGCTGCAGGATCATGGCAAGCGCATGATCAACGCCGAATATTGGGAATCGGCGCCCGGCAACATGATCAAGGACATGAACAACGCCTGCGACATGGCCAAGGCGACCACCTCGCCGATGCCGGTGACCGCCTTGGTGACCGAGCTATACCGCATGCTGGGCGCCAATGGCGACGCGAACAAAGGCCAAATCGGCCTGATGTACCTCTATAAGCAGGAGGCGCTTTAATTGACGACCGGCGTAGATAGACAAACTTCTATGACGGAAATTCAGAGCAGGATTGCCAATGGCATTCTGATCGCTTTTGCAATTTTCGCCATACCCGGGTTGGCTGCCAGCTTATGGCGCATACAGGCGATTGGGTGGCAGCCGGTCATGGTTTTGCACGCTGCCATAGCCGGATTCATTTGGTTTATAACAATATTTCGTAGCCGCATCCTATTTCGAATGCGCGGCATCGTCATTTTAGGAGCCATCTATTTGTTGGCTTTGGGCGGATTTATAAATTTTGGCCTCATTGGCGCTGGATATCCTGCCCTCCTTGCGGCCGCTGTGCTTGCCTCTGTTTTATTTGGTGCGCGCGGGGGGCTCATCGCCATTTTCCTTGGAGTCCTGTTCATTGCCGCCATGGGGTTTGCATTTTCGGCCAACCTACTGCGCCTACCCTTAGACTTAAATTTGGCCAGCACTCAAATTCAGACTTGGGCATTGATCTTAGCTGGGTTCATTTTGCTAGGCAGTGGTGTGGTCGCCGCGACTGTTGGACTTAACAGAGCCCTCATTCGTTCGGTCACCGATCTGGAAAATCACAAGCTGAATCTGGAAAATCAAGTTGCCGAACGTACCCGTGATTTGACCAAAGAGATCAAAGACCACGAGGCTACTGTGGCCGCATTGAGGATTGCGATCGCCGAAGCCGACAAGGCCAATCAAGCCAAATCGCAATTTCTATCTTCGATGAGCCATGAATTGCGCACGCCGCTGAACACGATCCTCGGATTTGGCCAGCTGTTGGGAATCATTGCCGATGGGCCGAAAGCGGAAAAACAGAAAGGCTATGTTGAGCAAATCCTCAATGGAGGGAAACATCTTCTCGATCTGGTCGGACAAGTGCTGGACCTGTCTGCGATCGAGGCCGGACAGTTACCGTTGGCGCTCGAAAAAATTTCGGTTAAGGAAGCCTGCCAAGATTGCTTGACCCTGATTGATACCGAGGCGGCCGGGCGAGGTCTGAATATTGAGAGCAATTTGGAATCGGACAGCACCATTGAAGCCGATTATGTTCGCTTCAAACAAATTCTCCTCAATTTGCTATCCAATGCCATCAAATATAACCGCGAGGCCGGAAACATTAGGTTTGCCTGCACCAACCTGCCGAACAATTTGGTCCGCGTGTCCGTGACGGATAGCGGCGACGGCATCGCGCCGGACAGGCAGGGCGATTTGTTTTCGCCGTTCAAACGCCTTGGAAAGGAATCAGGAGAAATAAAAGGAACCGGAATCGGTTTAACCATTACCAAGCAGCTGGCCGAAGCGATGGGAGGGAAGGTCGGATTTGAAAGCGAACTGGGAGTTGGCAGCACATTCTGGGTCGAATTTCCGATTTACGATGGAATAGCTAACGAAACAAAGAGCAGTGCAAATGATCAGGCCGCAGGCGGGCAGCACCAGCGATTACCAAATGAGGCCAAAATCCTTTACATTGAGGACAATTTGGCAAACCTGGAATTGATGGAAAATATCATCGACGAATTGGATGGCATGACCCTGTTCTCGGCGCGCACAGCCGAAGTAGGGGTGACGATGGCCATGGAATTGCTTCCCGACTTGATTTTAATGGATGTCAATTTGCCCAGTATGGACGGCATCGAGGCGATGAATGCCCTTGGTGCAATTGGGAACACCAAAGATATTCCCGTCATTGCGGTTAGTGCTGCTGTCATGAAAGACGACTACGAGAGAGGCATGGCCGCTGGCTTCAAGGCCTATCTAACCAAGCCGTTTGAGGTGGCGAAGCTTGTCGAGGCCATCAACAATGAATTGCAGGAATGATATCCGGATGACCACCCGTAAAAAATCCCCCGACGATCTTCGTAGCCAGCGCTGGTACGGGCCCAATGATATGCGCGGCATCAGCCACCGGGCGCGCTCGCGCCAAATGGGGTTCTCCAACGAAGACTTCTCGGGCAAGCCGAAGATCGGCATCCTCAACACTTGGTCAGACATGAACACCTGCCATTCTCACTTCAAGCAGCGGGTGGAGGAGATCAAGCGCGGCGTCTGGGAAACGGGCGGCTTTCCCATCGAATTGCCGGCCATGTCCTTGGGCGAGATCATGGTCAAGCCGTCGACCATGATGTACCGCAACTTTCTCGCCATGGAAGCCGAAGAGCTGATCCGCTGTCATCCCATCGATGGCGTTGTCCTGATGGGCGGCTGCGACAAGACCACGCCGGCGCTCTTGATGGCCGCCCTAACCATGGATTTGCCCGCCATATATATGCCCGCAGGGCCCATGTTGCGCGGCTTTTTCGCCGGCGAGACTTTGGGCAGCGGCACCGATGTGCTGCGCTATTGGGCCGACCGGCGGGCCGGGCTAATCGACGACGAGATGATGGAGAACGTGGTCGGCGGCCTGTCGCGCTCGGCCGGCACCTGCATGGTCATGGGGACGGCAGCGACCATGATGTCGATCGCCGAGACACTGGGCATGACCTTGCCCGGCGCGTCATCGATCCCGGCGGTGGATTCCCACCACGCGCTGATGGCGACCGCGACCGGGCGGCGCATCGTGGATATGGTGTGGGAGGATTTAAAACCCTCCGATATCCTCTCCAAGGCCTCCTTCGATAACGCCACGGTGGTCGATATGGCCTTGGGCGGTTCCACCAATGCCATGATCCATCTGATAGCCGTAGCTGGGCGCGCCGGAATCAGCCTAGATCTGGAACGCTTCGATGCGATCTCGCGGACGACGCCGGTGCTCGGCAATATCAAGCCGTCGGGCCAGTATCTAATGGAGGATTTTTATTACGCCGGCGGCCTTCGCGCTCTCATGGTGCGGCTTCGCGACCATCTCGATTTATCGGCAAAAAACGTGGTCGGCTCAAGCCTGGGTGAGGCCATCGACGGCGCCGAGATTTACGACGAAGACGTCATTCGCGGCACCGACAACCCGCTCTACCACGAAGGCGGCACCGCCATCCTGCGCGGCAACCTGGCGCCATCCGGTTGCGTCATCAAACAAACCGCCGCCGATCCCAAGTTTCATAAACATAAAGGGCCCGCCGTGGTGTTCGAAGATTATCCCGACCTCGCGGCGCGCATCGATGATCCCGATCTGGAGGTGGATGAGAACTCGGTACTGGTCTTGAAAAACGCCGGACCCATTGGTGCGCCGGGCATGCCCGAATGGGGCATGCTGCCGATCCCGAAGAAGCTGTTGGAAAAAGGCGTCCGCGACATGGTGCGCATTTCAGATTGCCGCATGAGCGGCACGGCTTACGGCACCTGTATCCTACATGTGGCCCCCGAAGCCCATGTGGGCGGACCGCTCGCCCTAGTCCAGAACGGCGACATGATCGAGTTGGATATTCCTGCACGCCGCATCCACCTGGATATCTCGGATGAAGAAATGGCGGCCCGAAAAGCCGCCTGGATACCCCGCCCGTTTGCCTACACGCGGGGCTACACGTCCTTGTTCGCCCAGCATGTAACGCAAGCCGACGAAGGCTGCGATTTCGATTTCCTGCACGCGGGCGGAGACACGCCGGAACCGCCGATTTACTGAGGCCCCACCTTTACCGTCTCGCCAACCGTAATACGCATGCCGTCTTGGCCGACCACCAGCGGGCCGTCATAGCCGGTGCGCCGTACCAACGCATCAGCGCCCTGCCGCCCAAACACGATGTGGCTGTAAACGGCGAGCTTAGGGGCTGCCCGGCGGAACACGTCGCCGGCCTGTTCCGGTGAGGTATGGTGGGCGGAGCGGCGGCCCCGGCCTGCGGTCAAGGAAACCTCGTGGATCAACAGATCGGTGCCCTTGGCGAACTTGATGACATTTTCGGAAAATCGGGTGTCGCCCGAAAGCGTCACCGAGCGGCCGCCGAAATCAACGCGGTAGCCGTAGGCGGGAAAGTCGTCCCTTGCGCTCGCATCCAGACGCGGCGGCCAGTGATCGACGGCGAAGGCGGTGACCGTGACGCCGGCCTCTTCGAATATGCGCCCGGTCCCGGCGTCCTTGGCATCGAAGCTAGGGCCTTTGCGGCGGCGGTTGGTGCGGTATTTGATGTCCCAGGCGAAGGCTTCTGTTAGATGCGCCGCCATGGCTTCGGTCCCGGGCGGCCCCCAAAGGCGCAAAGGTCCGGTGCGGCCAAGGGCGGCGCCGTTGACGAACAGGTCGGGCAATCCAGTCACATGGTCGGAATGCAGATGGGTGAGGAAAACCTTGTCGGCGCGCCCGATGACGCTTATCCCGGCGCCTACAAGCCCGGCCACCAGACCGCGCCCGGCATCAAAGACAAGGCTCAAACCCCCGGCCTCGATAAGCGTGATGGTCTGGTTGCGCGTATTGGTCATGCCGCGCCCACCGGCGCCCGGCCCGGCGCCGGTGCCGATCAGGGTGACGGTGATGGTTTCGGCAGCAGTAGCGGCGGGCAGAGCCAAAATCAGCAAAAGGGCGGCGATGAGGCGAATGTGCATGGTGGATTTCCTTTGCATCGGTATCATAGATTAGCATTTCGGCTTCGGAGGTCCATGACAGTATGGCGGCTGGCGGCATCATCGCATTTCTATTGGTGTGCGTACTGGGAACGTCGTTCTTGAGCGGCGTGCTTAGCCTTGGCGGCGGTACGTTGCTGATGGGTATCTTCGCCTGGCTGATGCCGGTATCAGTGGCCATGATGCTGCATGGGGTAACCCAGTTCACATCCAATTTTTCGCGCTGGTGGCTGTACCGCGCGAACACCCAATGGACTCTGCTGAAGGGCTATTTCATTGGCGCCGGGCTGTGCCTGGTGGCCTTTTCCTGGATTGCGTTCCTGCCCGGCAAGATCGCGCTGTTCCTCGTTCTCGGGTTGCTGCCGTTCGTGAATTTTCTGGTGCCGAGGGAATATACTCTTAGCGTCACCAGGCGCGGCGGCGCGCTGGCCTGCGGCATCGTCAACACGGCGTGCCTCCTGACTGCCGGTGTTTCGGGGCCGATCCTGGATGTGTTCTACGTCAATTCCGGGCTGACCCGACAACAGATCATTGCCACCAAGGGCTTTACCCAGACCACCGGGCATCTGTTGAAGATAATTTATTTCGGAGCATTTTTGGGGCTCGCCGGCGATGTCACCGGGCATTTGCCTTTGTGGGTATTCGCCGCCGCCGTACCGCTGGCGTTCCTCGGCGTTTGGGGAGCGCGGCATATCGTTAACGTGATATCCGACGATCAGTTCCGCGTCTGGACGCAAGCGGCAACCATGGGAATCGGTGTTTTATTCCTCGGCCGCGCCGTTGTCCTGATCGCGGCGCCTTAGGGGCATTTCGTCCTCCACCGCCTTGATGTGGGCGATCAAAGGGTAAAGGGCGCCGCAGATGGCAATCATGAAACCCATATGCTTTTCTCGCCAGCCGCCGCGCACCACGTAGATTTTCCAGAACCGCGACAGGAATTTCCGGAACATGGTGCCAAGACCAGCGCCGGTCTCGCCGGCGTCAACCAAATCTCGGGCGCGCGCAGACGTGTACCAGTCGAGGCGGCCGAGCATATCGGAAATATTGCGGTCCACATGGTGGAGGACAGGATTCTTAAGATCGGGGCCCCGCGCGCCGTTAACGGTCAGATGCGGATGCACCCGGGAAGAACCCCATTGCTTGACGCCCTTGCGGTACAATCCCAAATAGCTGTTTTTGCCAAAGGAGCCGCCGCCCCAGCCATGCTCCACATGGACGCCGCCGACAAAATTTCGCACCGGCAGATCGTAGATGTCGTGTTCGGCACCGTTGATGGTGTCCTTGATCTCGGCTGCCAGCTCTTCGTTAATCCATTCGTCGGCGTCGGCTTCCAGGATCCATTCGCACCGGCAGGCATCAATGCCAAGATTACGGCGATCCCCCTCGATCTCCCAGGCACCTTCGATCACCTGATCGGCATATACATCGGCAATAGCCTTGGAGCCATCCGTGCAGCGATCCAGCACCACCACCAATTCATCGGCGAAGGCCAGACGTTTGAGGCAGTCGTCCAGGATTTCTTCTTCGTTGTGGACAACGACCAGAGCGGATAGTTGGTGCGGGTTCGAGGCGTCGGACATAGGCCCGACATTAGCGCATTTTCCAAGCGGGCCAAACGCCTTATAGTCTCCGCCATGCCCGAGATACTCAATCTGCAACGCCTGTCCGAACCAGAACGCGCCGCGATCGAAAATGTCGATGCCTCCGTGTTAATCACCGATGCCGCCGGATGGTTCAATGGCGAGGTTTGCGATACCTGGCCCACCTACGCCACCCGCCGCTTTATTGGCGAGATGCGGGACGGCCACGGAACCCGCGCCGAGCGCGATGCCATGCTGGCGCGCGCCGAAATTATTCTCGGCGGCTATCCCTGCCCGCTGGACCTGGTGAGCCGAGCGCCGGGCCTTAAATGGTTTCACCAGCGCCAAGCCGGCGCCAACAATCTGCACCCCACCGATCTTTGGGGATCAGACGTGATGGTGTCCACGTCCAGGGGCGTCAACAACGTGCTCCCCATAGCTGAATATGTGATCATGGGGGCGCTCTATTTCGCGCGCGGCATCAACCGGGCCTGGGTTGATCATGAGGCCGGCGCGTTCGACCGCTCCCAGTACGCGCCGGTGGTATTGGAAGGCAAGACCTTGTGCGTCACCGGCGCTGGCGGCATCGGTGCCGAGGCCGGACGCCTGGCCGCCGCCCTTAGTATGCGCGTTACCGGCACCCGCTCCCATGCGATCACTGATGCCGCCGAACTGCCCGCTGGGTTCAGTGAAGTCCTAGGCCCCGAAGGATTGCACAAACTTCTGGCGGAGGCCGATTATGTAGCGGTGTGCGTCCAATTGACCGACGCCACCAGCCAGATGTTCAACGCAGCCGCCTTTGCCGCCATGAAACCAGGCGCGGTGCTGATTAACATTTCCCGCGGCGAGCCGGTGGACGAGGACGCCTTGTTCGATGCCTTGGAAAGCGGCCAAGTGGGCGGCGCGGTGCTCGATGTCTATGTGGGCGAAACCGAACACGGGCCGCCGGAACGGCTCTGGAACCATCCCAACGTGTTGATCACGCCCCATTCGTCGGGCCGCTCGGAGATCAAGACCGGCTTCGGGGTCGAGCTGTTTTGCCAAAACTTGCGCGCCTATCTGGACGGGCGGGCCATGCAGAACGTCATCCAGTGGGACCGGGGCTATTGAGCGGCACCGAGACGCCAGCCCGGCGCGGCCTTGAATTAACCCAAAAGGGCATCGCTTCGCTAACCGATGGCCGGCCCGCCGAAGCGGCGAATTTTTTGCAAGAGGCTCTCGGCGCCTACCGGGCCGACCCGGAAAGCTATTACTATCTGGCGCGCGCAGGCTTGGCCGGCGGCGACAAGGAATTGGCAGCACAAACCCTGACCCTCGCCCGGACACGCTTCCCCGGTTTTTGTGAGGCGGAAGACTCCTGGGGGCTGTTTCCGCACCTGGAGGCGGATGACACCGGCGATGGCGGCGATCATTTGCGCCACAACGAATTGTCCGCTCGCTGCCACGCGGAGCTGGCGCAAGGCTTGGTATTTTTGGACGCGGCGCGCTCCGCCGACGCCATCGATCCCCTGCTCCGCGCCCTGGAAATCGATCCTTGGAAGCCGCAGGTCTATTACTATCTGGGCTCGGCCTTCGCCGGCGCCGGCGAAATGGAAAAGGCGGCCACCGTGTTCACCAAGGCCGCTGAAGACATCCCATACGCCTTCCAACGCTTCAGCGGCTTCGGCGATTACCAGGGGTTGGGGCTGGATGCCAGAACCACCATCGCCTATTACCACGCCCTCGGCGGTATTTATCCTGATATCAAACCCTTCCTCGGCGGCCTTACCCCCGGCGATGGCGGCACGATTGCGCTCAGCCAATCCCGCTCCGATGAATTGCGCACTTTATATGTAGCGCGGGCCGAAGACTGGGCCACTGGCAACCCGCCGCTCCCCAACCGGGCCAATGTTTTTGATGCTCCGGCGCATCGAGCCAAGGTGCTGCTTGTGACGCCCGAGTTTATCAAGAGCAACGCCGACTGGGTGGAGTATGACGTCGCTGTCCATTTGGGCGGAACCGGGGCGGCGCACCTAACCGAATTCGCCGTCCACCACGCAGACGCCATCCATTCCGAACAAAGCCAGTTGATCGGCGGGCGCAGCGAGGCCGAACTGGCCGCCGGCATCGAGGCCCTGGAGCGCGCCATCGCGGCCCACGCCCCCGAAGTGGTGTTTTTCGAGGGCAGCTTCATCGGCGGCCGCCAAGGCATCGACGCCGAGACCATGCAAACCTTGAAAGACAAGCACGGCTTCAAGCTGGCCACATTGGTCTGCGATATCTATCCGCCGAAGGAAAACTACGCCGCCTACTGGGCGCCGGTGTCAGACCTGATCGTTGCCCTCAACGAGCACGCATATTTGGACGACGCCCGCGCCCATACAAGCGTGCTGGTGTCCCCCGGCGTGCCCATTGATTTCTCAGCCATGAATTCGAAGCCCTGGCGGGAACGCGATATCGAAGTGTTTTTCAACGGCGCCCGCAAGAGCTACCGGGACATGTGGTGCGCCTTCATGGCTGAAAGCGTGCCCGGCACGGCGCTCCGCTTTTCCGATCAGTCGGCGGCGGGCAGTATGGCGCTAGACGACTATCTGGATCATTTGTCGCGCAGCCAGTTAGTGCTCAACAACGGTTTGGTATCGGCGCGGGACCATCAGATGAATTTCCGCATCTTCGAGGCGATGACTTCCGGCGCGGCACTATTGCAACAAGACTTCGGGTTGTTGCGCGAATTTTTCGACCCTTATGTCCATTACGCGCCCTTCAGCACAGCGCCGGAAATGGCCGAGACGGCGCTCTTTCTAATTGCCAACCCGGAAATCGCCGAAGCCATCGCCGCCAGAGCATTGACATGGTACCAATCCCACTATGGCGGCCCCAAGTTTTGGAACGCGGTGCTGGCCGCCCTATAGAGCGAATTGCCGAAAGCCCCCGCCGTCGTGTAATCTACAGCCGGAAACATCATCATGGATAGCAACAGCACATCCGATCCCTCGCCCGCCCGGCTGATCAGCGCCGCCGCCGAGCTTGCGCCCTTGATCCGTGCCGAGGCGGCAGCCGGCGAAGAGGCGCGCAGCGTGCCAAGCGTGGTTATCGACGCCATCCGGGACGCGGGCCTTTTCCGTTTGGCCCAGCCGAAGCGCTTCGGCGGGCTGGAATGCGATCATCCGACGATCCTCCGCTGCCTGATGCAATGGTCACCGGCAGATGCTTCCACCGCCTGGGTGGCGGGGCTCGCCATCATGCACCAATGGATGATCGCGCTGTTTCCGCCCCAAGCCCAAGAAGACATCTGGAACGAAAACCCGAACGCCATCACCTTCGGCTCCTACGCGCCGGCGGGAAAGTGCGCGGCCGTTAAAGGCGGCTTTCGGATCACCGGCACCTGGCTTTATGCGTCTGGCATCGATCATGGGGATTGGGGGCTCTTGGGCGCGGCGATGCCGCAAGAAGACGGCTCGGTCGCCGCCGGCTTCGTCATTGTACCGAAAAGCGATTTTCGCATTGAAAAAACCTGGGACCCCATGGGCCTCGCCGCAACGGGAAGCAATGATGTGGTTTGCGACGACGTGTTCGTGCCCGGACACCACGCCATCACCTTCCAGCAATTGGCGTCGGGCGCGGCGCCCGGCACTCAGATCAACACCAACGGCATCTACCGCTATCCGCTTTTGTCCTTTATCGCCTACTGCATCGCTTCGCCGGCGGTCGGCTGCCTTGAAGGGGCGTTGGCGCAATTCATCGAACAAACCGGCGATTGGGTGACGCGCGGCGCCGTGGTGCGCGGCGGCGCCAAAGTTGCCGAATACCAATCGGTACAAATACGCGTCGGCGCGGCGGCCGGCGCGCTCAGGGCCGCGAAAGCCATGATGTATACCCAGCTCGACGCCTCCCACCAGACAGTGATGATCGAGGGCGGTATCTTAAGCGCCGCCGAGCGCCTGGATAACCGCATCACCCAGGCCTATATCGTCCGCCTGGCACTCGAAGGATTGGACGAGTTATGGGGCGCCGTCGGCGGAGCGGGTATCTTAAAGACCGAGTATATCCAGCGCGCCTGGCGCGACGCCCACGCCATCGCCCACCATGTCAGTTTCAACTGGGACGCGCTAACGTCCATGTACGGCCAGCACTTGCTGGGGCTTGAGCCGCAAGGGCAGTACTGAAAACCGCATTAGAGGAGAACTACCATGTCCATCATCCGCCCAGAGAAAATCATATACGGCGTCGAGGATATGGAGGCCGGCGTTCGGTACTTCGAAGACTGGGGGCTGGAGCTGGTGGAGAGCGGCGAGACGGGGGCTGATTTCAAGACCGCAGAGAACCAGCATGTTGTCTTGCGCAAGAAATCAGACCCGGACTTGCCGCCTGTACCCAATGATGGCCCCACCGCCCATGAAGTGATCTGGGGAGTCACGGACGCCGATGATCTGGAGCGGTTCGGCTCCGCGTTATCCACGGACCGAGACGTGCGCATCGATGACGACGGCAGCGTGCATAGCATCGATGAGAGCGGCTTTGCCATCGGATTTATGGTGGCGGAGCGGACGCCGGTGGAGCTTCCGGCGGTGGATATGAATTACCATACCAACATCACTCGGCTGAACACGCCGGTCATGCCGGACGCGCGGGTCAAGCCGGTGCGCATGGGCCATGTGGTCTATGGGATCAAGCGCGCCGACGCGGAACGGGCCAGCGCCTTTTACATGGACCGGCTCGGCTTCAAACTGACCGACCGCTGCCAGGACATGGGCGATTTTATGCGTGTGCCGGGGCTCACCGATCATCATTCCCTGTTTTTGAGTTTTCGCGCCGATGTGGCCGCCTTCAATCACATCGCCTTCGAAGTAGACAATCTGGATGCGGTCATGATGGGCGGCACTTATATGAATTCCCAGGGCTGGGAGACGGCGTCGGGCCCCGGGCGGCACTATCACGGCTCCAATGTGTTTTGGTACACCCACAACCCGTCGGGCGGCTCGACCGAATATTTCTCCGACATGGACCGTATGGACGACGATTGGGAATCCCGCATCTTCGAGCAGGGCCAAGGCTACGCGTCCTGGGTGATCGGCGGCAAGCGTTTGATCCAAAAACCGGCCTAGATTCGAGCGCCGCTGCGACCTTACGCCGCATTCTCCAGGCACATCAGCCCGGCGGCGGTGTTGGAGATCGGGATATTGTAGTTGGTGTGAAGGCTTTTGACATTGCCGTTTAGCGCGCCGCGCATGGCCAGCCAATTGATGAACTCGGCGCCCTGGGCGCCGGCCTGGCGGACCAGTTCGTGGATGCTCATATCCAGAAAATATTCCGGCTCATTCACGATCTTCTCCATGCACATTTCATCGAACTCTTTGTTGATGAAGCCGGCCCGCTCGCCGTCCAACTGGTGCGACAATCCGCCGGTGCCGATGATCACTACTTTTAAGTCTTCCGGGTAGGCTTCGATGGCCCGGCCCAAGGAGCGCCCCAGATTGTAGCAGCGCTTCGGCGACGGCAAGGGATGCTGCACGGTGTTGATCATCACCGGCACGGTGCGCAAATCGCGCTCCGCATAATCGGGCCAAAAGAGCTGCATGGGAATGGCGAAACCATGATCGACATTCATCTCCTGGCAGGTGACCAGATCAAATTCGTCGGCGACCAGGGCTTCGATAATGTGCCACGATAATTCGGGCGCACCCTTGAACGGGGCGATGGTCGGCAGGCCCCAGCCTTCGTCCTGGTTATAATATTCCGGCGCCGCGCCGACGGCGAAGGTGGGCTGCTTATCGAGGAAGAAATTGAGGCCGTGATCGTTGTAGATCATCACCGCGATATCGGGTTGCACGTCCTCCAGCCATTCGCGCACCGGCGGATAGCCGCCAAAGAAGGATTTCCAATAAGGCTCATCGTGGCTTCCCTTGGCGATGGCGTTGCCGATGGCCGGGATGTGCGATGTGGTCAATCCGCCGACTATTCTTGCCATACTCTTAGGCCCCCGCCGCGACGAGTTTTTCCTTGAACGCCTCGACGCTCATACC
>ENA-OREN01001800-OREN01001800.1-marine-metagenome-genome-assembly--contig:-NODE-1800-length-23659-cov-5.053176_pt1 | contig 23659 bp, 16 predicted proteins | sample MGYA00248624_ERZ508555 | MGnify/ENA primary metagenome ERZ508555 (study PRJEB26222, sample SAMN06267773) | marine metagenome | isolation source: Saanich Inlet, British Columbia, Canada | place...
TTTATAGTGGCTAAGGCGGCTCTTGCGCATAGGTCCCATGATAACCCCAAAATCATGTTATCTGGGTCAGCCCCAAAAATTATTGATCGCTAGTAGATGCAAATTGCAATTGGCATTTTGGTGAATGGATTAACAGATTTCTGCGAGACTATTTGCTCCTACCGGAGTAATTCGAACCCAATATCAAATTCACATACCTAAATTCTGTCATTAGTATTCCGAGTACACAATTCAGATAATTTGCTAATATAATTCAGTATCAAAGCATCTTAAAATCCCTCGGCCTTGCGGCCTATCCCATCCAAACTTCAAGTCCGGCCGCCCGCACCAAATTTTTTGCGCTGAAACCGGCTCTGCCGCCGTAGGGAGCGCCCCATAGGGGCGTGGGCTGGCCGACCCTGCCATCCCCAGCCCGCGCGGGTTTAGACTTTACCCCTCATAATTCCTCTTTCCCCTTCATCCCCCAATATTTGAGCAGCGGGAAGGTGGAGAAGACGGAGGGCGCTTCGGTGGGCTGGGCCTGGGTGATATAGCTGACGTCAAGTTCGGCCAGTGTGTTGACGCCCATCAGCTTCATATCGATGGTAATTTCGTCTTCCAGGATTTCCAGCATACGGTGGACGCCGGCCTCGCCGGCGGCGCCGACGGCCATGGCCTGCAACTTGCCTAGCGCCACCATGTCGGCGCCGAGGATGATTGCCTTCAACACATCGGTGCCGCGCAGGAAGCCGCCATCGATGACGATCTTGGCGCGCCCGGCCACTGCATCGACGATTTCGGGCAACACGTCGATGGTGCCCTGGCCGTGGTCAAGCTGGCGCCCCCCATGGTTGGAGATATAGACCACATCGACGCCGTGTTCGGCGCACAGCGCGGCGTCTTCGGGGCGCATGATGCCCTTTAGCATCATCGGGATATCGGATAGGGCGCGGATTTTATCGAACACGGCCCAGTCAAATTCCTGGCGCCATTTGGGATCGCCCCGGCCTCTGGAATTGCTCGCGCGGGCATCCACGTGGCGGATCAGATTGCGCTCGCGGCGGCTGTAATGATCGCTGTCGACGGTGATGCAGAACCCTTTGACGCCGAGATCAATGGCGGATCGCAAATAGTCCTCGATCCAGCCCAGATCGCCGAACACATAGAGCTGGAACAGCCAATGATCGCCGGCGGCGGCGCTGACCACGTCCATGTCCGGCTCGGTAACGCTGGATTGCATGAAATCGACGCCGAATTCGCGCGCCGCGCGGGCCGGCAGGGCGCCGCCGCCATCCGAAAATGTGTGCAGCCCGCCCACCGGGGCCAGCATCACCGGAAGGCGCTGGCGGCGGCCAAGGAATTCGGTGCTGGCGTCGGTACCCGCGACGTTACGCATCACCCGGGGGCGCAACGCCAGACTATCGATGCCCATCCGGTTGCGTTTTAGCGATGTTTCCGATTCGGTAGCGCCGGCGATGTAGTCCCAGCTCACCGCGCTGACGCGCCGCTGGGCTTCGTTGATCAGCTCGGTGGTGATGTTGTAGCGTTCCCGTGCGGCTGCATAGGCGGCGATGCGCCTTTCCCTCTCGTCCATGGCAAACATCAAATCCCCCTTTAATCCGATTGTTCTCCGTCAGGCGCAGTAGATGGCGCGGGGCGACATGTCTTCGAGGGCAATGCGTTCGCGCATCATCATTTCCAATATCTCCGCCTTGTCGCCCGCCGCCGCCGGATTGTTCCACAGATTGTTGATTTCTTCCGGGTCTTCGTTTCGGTCATACAACTCGCCGAACTGGTCTTCGAGCCAATAGGTGAGGCGCCAGCGCCCGGTAACAAAGCTGCGGGTGCGGGTAAATTGGGGACAGTTGCCATTATAGGGCAATTCGTCCTCTTCCAGGACCATGCCGAGGCGCGGCAGGTCTTCGCCGCTTCGGGCCGCGGCCACCACATCGAAGCCCTGCATGCCGTGATAGGGTTGCAGCCCGGCGCGGCTCAAGATGGTGCGCCCGATATCGAGGGTGCCGGAGAGAAGATCGGTGCGCGCGCCATTGTCATTCGCGTCCGGGTCGGCCCAGATGAACGGCACTCGGATCAACCCCTCATAATGGTAGCAATGTTTCAGCATGATGCCGTGATCACCCATGACATCGCCATGGTCGGAATTGAAGATGACCACCGTATTTTCGGCGAGGCCCAACGCCTCCAACTTGGCTAGGATGCGCCCCACCGCGTCATCGACAAAACTGATCATGCCATAGGTTCGTGCGATCGAAGTGCGCACTTCCTCTTCGCTGGCCATATAGGCGGCGACCCGGAGGTTGCGTTCATCGTTCATGAACTCCTGGCGGAGGATGTCGTTGAAAGGCGGCGGATCCACATGGTTGGCATTGAACGAATTGGGGAGCGGGATATCGGCGGCATCGTACATGTCCCAATATTTTCCCGGCGGCGAAAATGGGTGGTGCGGATCGGGGAACGAGCAATGGATGAAAAACGGCTGATCGGTGTCCGATGCGGCGTGGTCATCCAGGTATTGGGTGGTGATCTCCTCCACATAGCTGGTTGACCAAAGCTCTTCCGGGACTTTTGTGCGCCACGATAGCGGCACCGGCTCGCCGTCCGCTGGCAAGGCGTTGTCGGGGCCCTTGAGGCTGTCCGGGTCTGGATGCCGGTCCCGCAGCCAGGCCGTGTAATGGCCGGCGACGCGGTCGCCATGGGCATTGGCGAAGCGCACGGTTTCGAACCCATAATATGGGGTTTTGATTTCCCTGTCCGGGTTGGCAAACCATAGATCGTTGCGCTCGGCCTCGTACGCGGTTCCGGAGCGGGGGATCAGCCAGGAATCCCCCAAGCCTTCGGCCAGCGGCCTGCCCCCCTGCTTCGGTGGATAGTTAAAATCCTCGATTTCCAAGGCCAGCATGTTCTGCAGATGGCTTTTGCCGAGAAGCGCCGTCTTATAGCCGTCGCCGCGCAAGGCCTCGATAAATGTGTTGGCTTCCAGGGGTAGCGGATGGCCGTTGGTCATAACGCCGGTATTGGTGGGCATGCGCCCAGTGGCCAGGGTCGCCCGGTTGGTCATGCATAGCGGAGAGGCGACATAGAATTTATCGAAGCTGAGCCCGCGCCCGGCGATGGCGTCGATATTCGGCGTTTGCACAATCTTGTTGCCATAGCTGCCGACATGATCGGCCCGCTGCTGGTCGGTAATGATATAGAGGAAGTTCGGACGCTCAGACATGGAAATCACTCTGTTGGAATATTAGGGGCATTATTCATAATGCCTGACCTCGCCCATTGAAAACACCGAATGTCACTCTATGATTGCGGCAAGATTTCAAATAACTCTGGGAGGACGTTCACCATGAAAACCCATGCGTTTAAAATCTATAAGACCGGCGCACCATCGGTTATGAAATGGGAGGAAGTGGAGCTTGGCAAACCCGAGCGCGGCGAGGTGCTGCTGCGCCACACCGCCATCGGCTTCAATATGGTGGAAACCTATTTCCGGAGCGGTCTTTATCCGCTGCCTAGCCTGCCGTCGGGCATCGGCGGCGAGGGCGCCGGCGTGATCGAGGCGGTGGGGCGCGGCGTCAAGGGCCTCAAAGCCGGCGACCGGGTCTGTTATGCCGGCGGGCCCATGGGCTCTTATGCGGAGGTCCGGCTGATCCCGGCGGCGGGGCTGATCAAGCTGCCCGCCCATGTGGACGAACAAACCGCCGCCGCATCATTGCTCAAGGGCACCACGGTGCAATTCCTGTTCAACGAAGTTCATAAATTAAAAAAGGGCGAGACCATTGTCTTTCATGCCGCCGCCGGCGGCGTCGGGCTGATCGCCTGCCAATGGGCGAAGGCAGTGGGCGCTACCGTCATCGGTACCGTCTCCACCCCGGAAAAAGCTCTTATTGCCAAGCGCCATGGCTGCAAGCATCCGATCGTGGTCAAAAAAAACCAGGACCTGACCGACGCTGTGATGCGCATCACTAAGGGCGCCGGCGTCGATGTGGTTTATGATTCCATCGGCAAGGATTTGTGGCGCTCGTCCATGGATAGCGTGCGCAGGCGCGGCCTGGTCGTCAATTTCGGCAGTGCGTCGGGCACTCCGCCCTTGTTCGATCTGGCCCTCGAGGGCAACAAGAAATCGGCCTATTTCACGCGTGCTGCCGGCAATAATTATATGACCAGCCCCGATGTGCGCAATGCCGCCGCCCGGCATTTGTTCCGCATGATGAAATCGGGCGCGATCAAGGTTCACGCCGGCCAGACCTATCCCTTGCGCGAGGCCGCCAAGGCCCACCGGGACGCTGCGGCGCGCAAAACCACGGGCTCGACATTGCTGATACCGTAAGCCATGATCGGTGTAAATCCGGTCGCTATATGGGGAGTTTGATCAATGCCTAACGTCGCTGGAATAGTGTATATACGCCTGACCGCGCCCGATCTGGACGTGCAGGAAACCTTTTTGAGCCATTTCGGCCTGGAGAAGGTGCTGCGCACCGACACCAAGCTCTATATGCGCGGCACCGACAGCAATCCCTATATTCATATCACCGAGCTGGGCGAGGCGAGCGTGCCCGGCTGGGCGTATCTGGCGGCCAGCGCCGAAGACTTGGTCGGCTTTGCCGAGTTGGACTGCGCCTCGGAGGTGCAAGAAATCGACGCCCCAGGCGGCGGCAACCGCGTGCTACTGGACGAAGACGTCAACGGCTTCACCATCGAGGTCGTGCACGGCATCGAACAGGTGGAACCAATGCCTGTACGCCGCAACATGGTCAATTGGGGCGAAGAGCCTTTGCGCCGCACCAACGAGGCGACCCGCCTGGCGCACGGCCCGGCGACGGTCAAACGCATGGCGCACGCGGTGCTGGCGACCACCGATGTGGAGGCGACGCTGGCATGGTACCGGGGAAATCTGGGCCTGACCTGCTCTGACGATGTCCATGATCAGGAAACCGGCGAGTTAATGGCATCGTTCAACCGGCTCGACAAAGGCGAAGACTATGTGGATCACCATGTGCTGTTTGCCATGAAGGGCGAGGTGTCCGGGCTAAACCATGTGGCCTTCGAAGTTGCCGACATCGATGATGTAATGACCGGCCACGAGTATCTGAAATCGGTGGACGAATACGAACATGTTTGGGGCGTCGGCCGTCATTCTCTTGGCGATCAGGTGTTCGATTACTGGTTCGACCCTTACAAGCGGGTGCACGAGCACAACACCGACAATGCGATGTTCAACAACCAGGTGCCCGGCAACAAGGTGACCAATTCCCAGGATGACCTGGGCGGTCAATGGGGCCCGCCGCCACCGGACTTCTTCCTCGGCTACGGTATGCCGTAAGGGACACAAGTTCGCCTATTCCCCAAATTTTTGCCGCATTGATGTCTGCTTCCAGGTCATGGCGCAAAATCACCTTAAGTATTCGACAGGTTGGGGTCAGCCGTTTATAGTTTTTTGAACCAACGGGGAGGGATGGCTGTGGAATACCAGCTTTCCGATCGGCAAAACAAAGATTTGCTAGAGCGTATGCTGATGATGCGGCGCTTCGAGGAAACGGTTGCCGCCACCGCCGAAGATCATTTTTTTGGCCACTATCACCTTTATATCGGGCAAGAGGCTACCGGCGCGGCAGTTATTGAGGCTCTGGGTACCGATGATCTAATCCTGACCACCCACAGAAATCATGGTCATATTATCGGGCGCGGCGCCGATCCGGGCCCGACCCTCGCCGAAATACTGGGCCGGGCTGACGGCTTTAACGGCGGGCGCGGTGGCACCCTCCATTTGACTTCGCGGGATCAGGGTTTCCTGTCGACCTCGGCGGTGGTGGGCGGTGGCATCGGTCTTGCGGTGGGTGCCGGGTACGCCCTGAAACGCGCCGCCGGCACCGCCATCAGCGTGGCTTTTTTTGGCGATGGCGCGCTCGAGGAAGGCACCGCCTATGAATCTCTGAACCTAGCCTCCTTATGGTCTTTGCCGGTTTTATTTGTTTGTGAAAATAACAGCCTTGGCGCCCCCGGCGCTTCGGCCGGGGAATATCCGTCCTCGGTCAACGCGGCCAAGGATCTCATCGATATTCCGCGCTCGGTAGGCATTGCTGCCCAATCCGTTGATGGCGCCGACGCCGGCGCGGTATACGCCATCGCCGCCACCGCCGTCGCCGCGATCAGAGCCGGTCAAGGACCCGCGTTTATCGAGGCCAAGACCGTCCGCTGGCCTGGCTCCCGCCCGATCTGGCCGGAATTGGCCACCGGCATAACTAATCTTGCCGCCGCGACCGATGGCGCACTCATTTCCGGCCAACATGCGGCGTGGATCAATGAACATGATCCCGTGCTTGCCCGGGTTCGCTGCCTGATCGAGGACAACATCCTCCTACCTGCCGAGATCGACGAAATAGATCGCCGGGTTATCGGCACCATGGAAGCGGCCAAATCCATGGCTCTGGCCAGCCCATTGCCGGAACCGGAAAGCGCCTTAGAGGGGGTATTCACATGACTATTGCCGCCGAAGGCAAAGACCAATGAGCAAGATTACCTACGCCAAAGCGTTGATCGACGGTTTGCATGGCTGCATGTCCGAAGACGACCGGGTCAGCGTGATCGGCAGTTATATCCTTGGCCTTAGCCCCTTGAATAATCTGGTGGACCGGCTGCGCGAAGACTTTGAAGACCGAATAAGCGATCCACCCATTTCCGAGGCGGCTGTGGCGGCGACCGGCATCGGTGCCGCTATGGCCGGCGATCGTCCATTTGTCGATATCGGCACCGCCAGTTTTATTTTTGAAGCCTGGTCGCAGATCGTCAACGAGGCCGCCAACGCTCATTATATGTCGGGCGGTCAGATCTCGGTGCCGGTGGTGTTTCACATGCTGCACGGATTGCGCGGCGGCGGTGGTGCCCAGCACAGCCACAGCCCGCAGGCCATGCTGTTCAATTGTCCGGGGTTGGAGATTGTATTGCCGTCTTCGCCGGCCGATGTCAAAGGGCTGATCCGCCAAGCCATCCTCAGCGACAACCCGACCATCGTTATCGACCATGCCAAATTGCTTGCCATTGAAGACGATGTCCCGGACGGCAATTACGAGATCCCATTCGGCCAGGCCAATATCCGCCGTGCCGGCGGCGACGCGACCATTGTGGCCACGTCGTTCACCGTTCAGACCGCGTTGGAAGCAGCTGAAATATTGTCCAAAAGGGGCATTTCGGTCGAGGTAATCGATCCCCGAACCATCGTCCCGCTGGATATGGAAACCATCCTGGCTTCGGTTGAGAAAACCGGCCGCCTCGTGGTTATTGATGAGGCAAACTTGCGCTGCAGCGTCGCTTCGGAAATCGGCATGAGCGTCGCCGAACAGGGTTTTTCGTCTCTTAAGGCACCGATCATCCGGGTCACCCGGCCCGACGTGCCAGTGCCTTTCAGCCCACCACTTGAAAGCTATATTGCCGTGGATGCGGGTAAGATCGTCAAGGCAGTTGAGACCGTCACCGAGTGAGCGGCGTGCAATTCACATGACAAGCATTATCCTCCCCTTTACCATTACGAGTAGTTCGAAAGAGGCACCAAGACGGCAAAGTAAAATGCTAGCCAAATTGGCGCTCCATTAAAAACCCAGGAAGGAATATCAGAATGTTCAATATCCGCCACTTTGCCACCGCCGCCCTTGCCGGCGCCGCCATGTTGTCATTTGCATCCAACCCGGCGGGCGCCCAGCAGCTCAATATCGGGACCAACCCCGTTGGCTCCCTGTACTATGCGGCCGGAGCCACCTTGGCAAAAATTCTGTCCGAGCGCGTGAAAACCACGGTCCAGCCTCATGCCGGCTCCAGCATCGTTCTATCGCTGGTCGACAACGGTGAGGTGCAGCTCGGTTTGGCCTCCATGAACGAGGCCCGGCTGGCTTACCGGGGAAAAAAGCCGTTCCTGCCAGCACCGAAGGTGCGCTTGCTGTCGATCATGTTCCCGTTATTTGGCGGCATGATTGTCCGCAACGATTCGCCGATCCGAACTATCGGCGATCTCAAAGGAAAAAAATTGGCCGGTGAGTTTAAGGCCCAATTGACGGTACTGCATTTGAACGGAGCCGTTTTGGCCGGCGCTGGATTGACTTGGAATGACGTCCAGGTGACGCCGGTTCCCAACATCATCAACGGCTCTCAATTGCTGGTCGAGAACCGAATCGATTCGATTTACTTTGCCGTTGGTCCGGCCAAATTGCGCGAAATCGACGCGACCATCCCGGGTGGCGTGCGCTTTCTGCCCATCGTCGGCACTGCCGATGGTTTGAAAAAAATGGCTAGCCACACTCCCGGCACCTTTGCCCGCGAACTGCCTAAGGGCGTCTCTCCGGCGCTTAAGGCGAATACCTTATTGCAAGGGTTCGAAAATTATCTGTTTGCATCCAGCGACATGTCCGACGCCACAGCCGGTAAATTGGTGCGGGCTTTGCATGATATGGAAACGAACATCCAAAAATCGGCGCCGTTTTTCCGCCAATTTTCGCGAAAAAGCATGGCCAAGACCAATGCCACCATCCCGTTCCATAAAGCGGCCGTAAAGGCGTACAAAGATTTGGGCCTCTGGAGTGCCGATTTGGACAAGGTGCAATCAACCCTGTTAGCGAAGTAGGCCCAGAGCGGTTCCGGACCATTGTCAGTCGGCCCTGAACCGCGCCTCGGTGTTTCGTGACCGAAGCCGCCGATGACGGCGCGAGCTGGGCCGCCGAGGAGGCGGTGGCGGCTGGTAGCCGATTCCGTAACCTGAGCGGCCCGGTCCGGTGGCTCGCCAAGGCGGTGCTGTTTTCGATCACAGCGACCGGCCTGTTGTGGGCCACCGACATTACAAATTGGGCCAAGGTCAGTATCCTGACCGAACAGTTTTTGGCACTGTTTTGGACCCTGGTTCTCAGTGCCGTCTTTTTGACCGTGAAGGCGCACCGGGGCGAGTCGCGCACCAGGGTTCCATGGTTCGATTGGCTGGCGATTTGTGCGACCCTGGCGATGGGGCTCTATCTGGTCATCGATTACGAGCGACTTCTTTATGAATCGCCCCTTTTGACCATCGATAAATGGCTGTCCGGGCTGATTGCGATCATCTTGTTGATCGAGGCTACCCGGCGATTGGTTGGCAACGCCTTGTTGATCATTCTGTTGATGTTCATAGCCTATGGCCTGTTTGCCGATTTGGTGCCGGCCCCGCTCAAAGGTCCTACCGTAAAGTGGGAGCGCTTGCTGGTTTATCTGTATATCGATACCAATGCCTTGATCGGCCTGCCGCTGCTGGTGGCGGCGAAAATCGTGCTGGCCTTCGTGGTCCTTGGGAACCTCATGTTTGCCACCGGCGGCGGTCGCTTTTTCACCGATCTGGCAATGGTCGCCATGGGCCGTTACCGGGGCGGGCCGGCCAAAATTTCGGTCATGGCGAGCTCCCTGTTTGGATCAATTTCCGGCACCGCCGTCTCCAATGTGGTGACCACCGGCGTCGTCACGATCCCGTTGATGAAAAATAATAATTATCGCGCCGAAACCGCCGCCGCCATCGAGGCAGTGGCCTCCACCGGCGGCCAAATTATGCCGCCGGTGTTGGGGGCTACCTCGTTCCTGATGGCTGAATTTTTGGAACTCCCGTTCCGGGTTGTCGTTTTGGCTTCGATCATTCCGGCGCTTCTCTATTACGTGCTGGTCTTCCTGCAGATCGATTTGGAGGCCGGCAAATTGAAGCTCGCCGGCATCGACCGATCGCTGTTACCCAAGGCAGCCGCCGTGTTGCGCGACGGTTGGCTGTTCGTCATCCCCTTGGTGGTTTTGGTCTATGCGCTTTTCGGGCTGAATTTCAGTGCCGGCAAGGCCGGATTGACCGCCGTGGTAACGGTTTTACTGCTGTCCTATGTGAAAAAAAATTCCCGCCTGTCGCCCCGCCAGTTGGCCGAGGTGCTGGTCAGCAGCGGCACCGGTTTGTTGGAAATTGGTATCATCGTCGGCATCGCCGGGGTCATCATCGGCGTTCTCAACGTCACCAGCTTGGGGTTCAACCTGTCGTTGGTGATGATTCAAGTTGGCGGTGAGAGCCAATTGGCGCTGTTGCTGATGGCGGCCCTGTTGGCGGTGATCCTGGGTATGGGCATGCCGACCATCTCGGTCTATTTGTTGTTGGCCGTGTTGATTGGTCCGGCGCTGATCAAAGTCGGTTTCAATCCACTGGCGGCCCATATGTTCCTGCTTTATACGGGCATGTTATCGATGCTGTCGCCGCCGGTCGCCATCGCCTCCTACACGGCGGCTTCGATCGCTGGCGCAAATCCAATGCAGACCAGTTGGATCAGCCTCAGGCTCGGAGCCATGGCCTTCATCGCCCCCTTCGTTTTTGTCTACTCACCCGAGCTGTTACTGGTTGGCGATCCGGTGGCTATTGTCTGGCGGACCCTGGCCACGTTCGCCGGCACAATATTTTTTGCCATCGCCGCCATAGGGTATCTTCGCGCTCCGGTTCCGGTCACCATCCGCGTCTTTTTGATCCTGACCAGTCTGGCCCTGTTCCTGCGCCCGCCAGGTACCGACGATGGCGCCGCCCCCTGGCTGACCATTGCCGCCTTGGGCGTTGGTGCCAGTATCACCGCGTGGTTGTGGTGGTCTGGGCCGCGCCCCGCCCAAAGTCTGGGCCAGTGACCGGGAGTGTTTAACCGGGTTGTTGGCCTAGGGTCGGAAAGGGCGTTGAGGACTACCGGGAGCCCAAAATTTTCACCGTCACTGTTCGGCTCGCCTAGGAAACCGGCACCTCGATCCCCAATAGCTCGGCCGCGTTGGTGCCCATGATGCGGGCCTTGTCGGCCTCGCTCAAACCCTTAACCGAGTTCACATGCCCGACCGGGTCGGGCTGTGCCATGTCGAAGGGGTAATCGGTGCCCATGACGATGTGATCGGCGCCCCATATTTCAATCAGGTGGCGAAGCTGCGGCTCGTTGAAGACCACGGTGTCGAAATAGAGCTTCTTGATATGCTCCATGGGGGTGGTGTTGATTTCTGTCCGGCAATCGTCGCGCCGCTCCCAAGGATGATCGAAGCGGCCCCAATAGGCGGGGATATAGCCGCCGCCATGGGCGATGCAGATTTTGAGGCCCGGATAGCGGTCGAGGTAGCCATCGAACACCAGATGGCCGACCGCCAGCGCGCTCTCCAACGGATGGCCGATCAGGTTGCGGAAATAGTGATCGTCCATGCGATCTTGAATGGAAGAGCCGATGGGGTGCATGAAAATCAGCGTGCCGGTTTCGCTGGCATGGGCGAAGAATTTTTCCAGGCCGGCGCGGGTCAAATCAGTGCCCTCCACATTTGTGGAAATCTCGATGCCTTTGAAACCCAACTCGTCTATGCAGCGCTTCATTTCGGCTAGCGCCATGTCGCCGTCCTGCAAAGGTACAGTACCCATGCCAACGAAACGGTCAGGATGTTCAGCCACAATCTCGGCAATGCGGTCGTTGATCATGTGGCAGGATTGCCGGGTCGCGTCCGCCGGATAGCCGTAATTGTAATGATAGGGGGACGGCGAAATGGCCTGTACGTCGATGCCGTCCCGGTCCATATCGGCAATGCGCACCAATGGGTCTGTCAGGTTCGCGGCGATGGTTTCGCCTTGTTTGGCGTTAACCTCGGCGGTCAGCGGATTGCGTTCGGCTCTGGCCTGCAAGGCGGATGGCTCGATGCCAGCGAAGATGTCATTGAGCCCCGGCAGCGCCACGTGGCAATGGATATCGACGGTGAAATGCTTCTTGCCCTCGGCTACGGTGTAGCCGTGGCCATGATCGGCGGGGGCATGCGGGGCGCAACGATAGAACATTGGGAATTCCTTTTCTGGGTTTCAGTGATTGCGTTTGCGCAGTATTTACCAGCATCGGCGCGGCTTCGAAAGCAATAGCCGCTCAGGCGATCCGGCCAATAATCTGAGTGCCATCGGCTGTTATGTGCACCATGGCCGAGACCAGTGCGCATCCCACCGCCTCGTCCGATATGCCAAAGCGCAATGTGTAGCAATTGCCCGACTGTAGGCTTGCCGAATTGTCGATGGTAAATTCCGGTGCCTCGGTCATTGAAAGGCCGATGGCATGGCCGAAATTGGCGCCGATCATCGGATGGGCCGCAGACCCGGCCAAATGACCGAGGGCGATATCAGCGATTTCGGAAACCGGGACACCAGGTTTGGCAGCCGCGATCATGGCGCCCAAGGCCGCCCCGGCCCGCGCCTTGGCTTGCTGGGCGCCATCGCCGATGGTCACGAAACTTTCCGCCCAAAGCCCTAGATACTTGACCGCGATGTAAGCCACCATGGGATCGCCCCTGCCTTCGGTGATGCCATAGAACGGAACCAGGGTGCGACCGCCATCGGTGCTGAACAGTACCCGCACATCATGGGCCGCCAAGCCGCGCGCCCGGCGTTCGGCTTCGATGGCGGAGTGCATCGCGTCGCTGCCGCCCTGCCAGCTTTGGGCCATGGCGTCTGCCGCCGCCTCAACAATGCGCCAGGCATCACTGATCAAGGCCATCTCGCGCGGGCGCTTTTTGGATAGCAAGGGCGCAAATATTTCGTCGCCGCGTTCAAATTCGATGCGCCCCGCCGTGCTGTTCTCCAAGGCCGTTAGAAATTCGCGGCGCATCAAATCCTTACCCAAGAGGCCGATCTTCACCGTGCCGTCTTCGCGGGTGCAGAATTCATCAAACCAGGGATCGAAGCTTGCGTCCCAGGTCCATCCTGTATGCACATCTTCGATCCAGGTCATTGCACCCATGTAAGGCACGTCGCGCTGACCCACCGATAGCAGGATGCGGGGCGTTGCGTCCCTCGGCAGCATGGCGATGGCCCAGCGGAGGCGCGGGATGAAGTTGGTGAGGAAGCCGAGCGCGCGGTGTTCCACGGCGTCGCCATAGACGAACAGGGCGCGCCAATCGTTGGCGTCCATAAGGTCATGGGCGGCTTTCATGCGCAGCTCAAACTCGTCCGCCGGCATACGGCTTTGCTCCCAGCCATAGGCGCCAAGCAAGACTGCGGGATGCATGGTTTGCATGGTCATATCGGAACCGCGTCCGGCTCAGCCCGGCTTGAGGACAAGGCGCGGGCGCCGTCCGGGGTAATCACCACCGGCTCGCCGCACATCAAATAGCCGGTTTCCGGCAAATACTGGTTGGGATGCATCACGAACACCATGCCTTCTTCCAGCTCGATATCGTTGGTGACGGCAACGTCGCCGGGCAGGTTGGAGGTTAGCCCTAGCCCGTGGCCGCGCACCCGCATATAGGGAGGGCGGCAATAATCGCCGTATCCGGCGTCTCGGAACGGCCCGTTGATAATCTCCGCCACCTCCGACATTCGGACGCCGGGAACCGCCGCTGCTTGGCCTGCCTGCATGGCCCGCTGCAGAATAGCGTAGGTTTCGTCATAGCCATCGGGCTTTTCGCCGATCACCACGGTGCGGCAAAGCTGCGCGAACTGGCCCTCGAAGCTGGGCGTAATTTCGGCGAGGATGATATCGCCTTTTTCCAGCATGCGCTCGCCGGCTGCGCGGACACCGAGATTGTGCTGCGAGGCGCTCATCAGCAGAAAATTATCGTCACCGCCGATTTCCTTCATATGGCAATAGATGTCGGCGGCCAGCTCAAATTCCCGCATCCCCGGGCGCGCAATTTCAAGCAATCGCTCATAGCCCCGCTCGGCGATCCATGTGGCCTTCTCGGCGCGCGCGATCTCAGTCTCGCTGCGGCAACGGGCCAGGGAGCGGATCAGGTTGTCCAGCGGTTTGGCCTTACCGGCCAGCAAATCCTCCAGCCGTGCCGACATGGCATGGCCCAAAAGCCCGATGCCGTCGGTAGCCATGGAAGAAGGGTTTATGCCGTCGCGGCTCAGGCAATCGGCGATGCAATCGATCAGATCATCTCCGGCCAGCGTCTGGTCCGTGGTCGAGCCGCCAGCGGCGCGCTCGATGTCCCAGCCCGGCGTCACGATCAGGGTGGAGGAGCCATCGCGGCGGACAATAACGGCGGCATCGCCGATGGCTTTGAAGTCGGACAGCACGAACGCCAGGTTCGGCTCCAGGAACGAATGAAACCCCGACGCCACGGCGAGCAAGGCATCCAAGCCTTCTTCCTGAAGGCGCTGGGCGGCCACTTGGCGGCGAAGGGCGGAGGTTTCCATTTTGTCGGTGGCTTGGATCATCGGTGGCAAAATTCAGAATAGCTGGCGATCATCGATCCTATCCCGGCCCGGCTTATTCCACTAGGGCAAGTTCTGAGCGATATCGATAAAAATTCGAATTAACCGCTTCTGTTGATAGTTCTAGAAAGGCGGGCCTGCCGGAGCACTATATACTGCGTAGCGCAGATGCACGGTCATTGCCTCTAGGATTTCGTCGATGTTGATAGGTTTGGTGATATATTCTTCAAACCCAGCCTGTTTGCCGCGTTCGATCTCATGGGGCATGGCCGCTGCGGTCAGGGCGATGACGGGAATGTTTTTCGTTGCGTCATCCGAGCGGAGTTTCCTAAGCGCTTCTACGCCGTCCATTCCGGGCAGATTGATGTCCATGAGGATAAGCTCGGGCAATTCGTTTTTGGCCAGATCCAAGCCCACTTCAGCATTGGGAGCGGACAGCATCGTAAAATTGGGGAGGCGGCCAATCACCGCATTCATCAAGGCCAGGTTAGAGGGATTATCTTCGATATAAAGAATGGTTTGGGTTTGGGCGTTGGCGATGCCGAGTTTAACGTCTGAAATAACCGCTTTGGCTATTTCATCTTGAGATGACAAATTATCTTCCGCGATCGGAAGTTCAAACCAGAAAGTACTGCCGGTGCCTTCCTCGCTTTCAAACCCTATGCGTCCGTCCAGCAATTCTATGATCTGTTTGGTGATCGTCAATCCGATGCCGGTGCCTTCGATTTCTCCCGCTTCAAGACCGAGGCGGTTGAAGGGTTCGAACATTTCTTTCTGCCGGTCTTTGGGAATGCCAATCCCGGTATCGACGATGCTTATTCGTTGGAAATTATTCTCCGCCAATTCCGTTGTAACCGTGACCGAGCCACCGGGTCGGTTGTACTTAACGGCGTTGGAAAGAAGATTGAGCAGAATTTGGCGGAAGCGATTTTGATCTGTCCTGAGGATGGGCAAATCACCGTCATTGGTTTGATCATCCAAGGTGATTTCATTCTTGTCGGCCCGTTCTCGGACCATCATGAGGCAATCGTTGACGACCAACGCCGGAACAACATTTTCGACGGATAGAGAAACTTTACCCGCCTCAATCTTGGAAAGCTCCAGAACTTGATCGATAAGCTCGAGAAGCTGGGTGCCGCCTTTTATAATTTGCCTTGTATGGTCCAACTGCACTTCTGACAACGGCGATTTTGGATTGTTTTCCAGCAGTTGCCCGAACCCGAGGACAGCATTCAAAGGGGTGCGCAATTCATGGCTCATGGAGGCTAGAAATTCTGATTTGGCCCGGTTCGCCGCTTCGGCCTCGTTTTGTTTGTTTTTCAGCTCTGTAATATCGAACCGGAATATTACCGTGCCGCCATCATCCAATTTTTGCGCCGCCGTTCTAATGGCCCGCCCGTCATCTCGCACGACTTCTTCCTCAATTTCATTACGATTGAATTTGTTGATTCTTTCTGAAATCCAGTCCTCTAAATTATCTTGCTCAATATTCAGAACGCCGCTATTCGCAATAGCTGTGATCAACTCCCTGTATTCGGTGCCAGGAACGAGCATGCCCAATGTTCCTGGTGTCTCGTGCAGACCTTTAAAAAATTTATTGCAATAGACGAAGCGATTGTCGGCGCCCCACAAGATAACACCGACATCTAATTCTTCCAGAGCGTCAAAAAATCGCTGCTGAATTGCCGTTGCCTCTTTCCTGGCGGCGACCTCGGCGGTTATGTCCTTGGATGTCCCCCGGTACCCGCAAGCGGCGCCATCGTCGCCGACAATTGGATTGGCCGACATAGAAATTTCCCGTTTTGATCCATCATTTCTCGTCCATGAATACGGATAATTTCGAATGGGCTCTCTTTTACCGAGCAGCGTTCGAAAATCATCCCAGGAGCCTTTGGCAAGATCGAGGCTCTCCAATTCCCAATGGGTTTTTCCTATCAACGCTTCCGCATCGAAGGTCAAAGTTTCCGTGGCATCCGATACATAGGTAAACCGAAAATCATTATCTAATTCCCAGAACCGGTCGGCGGTCATTGCCGCGAAATCCCGGAAGCGCATTTCACTTTGTCGCAGCGTCGCTTCTGCGTTTTTGCGCTCCGAGATGTCGCGAACGACGGATATGACCAGATTGCGGTCTCCAATGGCCACCACGGCACCGCTAATTTCCACCGGCAACTCCGTGCCGTCTTTACGCCGATGGGTACGTACGGCCGTCAATTCGATTTGGTTTTCCAGATTGGATTGCCGTAAATCTCTTTCCTTCTGGCTGGTGTCGATCGAGATATTATCGATAGACTGGCCGATTAGTTCCGCCCGCTCATAACCGAGCCGTTTGGCGAAGGTCTGATTGCAATCAACAATCACGCGGTTGCCGGGTTCGCGAATGACAATGCCATCGTTGGCGCCCTCGAATAGGGCACGGTATAAGCCTTCACTCTCGGCAAATTTTTGTTCAGCCAATTTTCGCGCGGTGATATCGAGGTTGGTGCCCCGGTATCCTTCAAAATTACCGTCCTTGTCGAACAGCGGCTTGGCCGAGACCCTGATCCAGAACGTCTCGCCACCTGGCATAACGCGCCGATATTGAAAATCTTGGATTGCCTTGTGGGCATGGAGATCAATTTTATGCTGCTCCCAGATATCGCTATCGGCGTCGATGCCGGCCAGTTCCCACCGGGTTTTTCCAACCATGTCAGCCGACAAAATTCTGGATGGGTTGGCGGACGCTTCCGATATGTAGGTAAAGCGAAAATCCTTGTCCATTTCCCAGAAACGGTCCGCCGCCGATTCTGCGAAATCCTTGAACATCTGCTCACTTGCGATAAGCGCCTCTTCGGTAGATTTTTGCACGGTGATGTCGGTTAAAGACCCGGACATGTATTCCGGTTCGCCATTTTTGTCCCGAAACACTTCTGCTTGCGACCGCACCCAAATATAGTGTTTCCGTTTATGTTTCATCCTTATTTCGATGTCGTAGGGTTCATGATTTTCAAAATGGGCTCGTAGGCTCTCCTTTACGGCGCTTACATCGTTGGGGTGAACGAGGCGTAAAAAGGCGCCTCGATCGGTGCCGAACTCGCCGTCTTCATATCCGACAATTTGGAGCCACTGGGTCGAGTAGAACTCTTCATCGGTTTTGATGTTCCATTCCCAAAGCCCGATTTGCGAACCGGCTATGGCGCGGTCGTAGCGGTCTTCGCATTTGGAGAGAGACTCTTTGTCTTCGGCACGCTTGATGACACTCGATATGACTTCGGGTAGCACCGTTGTGTAAACGTCTTCATTGTCCTTGACCACGTATTGGGATACGCCCAGCGCCAACGCTTCGGCGGCGATTTTTTCGCTGCCGCGCCCGGTAATAAATACGATGGGGATGCTAGGTTCTTCCGCTAGCATGGCGCGCGCCAACTCCAGCCCATCCATGTCTGGAAGGCGGTAGTCCAGCAATACGGCGTCGTAGGCGCCGCACGCGAACTGGTCCTTGCCGTCCTTTCCGGTAAAGGCGAGATCGACATCATAATTCCGCGCCACCAGCACGGCCTTGCAAATATTGGCCGTTTCTTGCTCATCCTCGACGTAGAGCACCCGATACTTTTGGACCCTGCTCACCGTTGAAACCCCCTATTGCGAATGATTAGCATTCGTTAATCAAGTGGGTATCTTTGAAGATAATGTCAACGATTGTAGGCATTTTTAGAATTATTGAAGCTGTCTCAGTTGCCTTTTCCCAGGCTGTATTTCCGCGGCACCTATCCGACATTCCACGCGCCATCGCAAAATCTATTGCTGGATGGCCTCCGTAAAGCCGGCCTGCCGGAAAGCTAGCCCTTCGCGTCTTGAATGGCGCGCCAGACTTTTTCTGGAGTCGTCGGCATTTCTACATGGCGGACGCCGAATTCGGCCAGCGCATCGACGATGGCGTTGACCAGCGCCGAAAGCGCCGGTGTGGTGCCGCCTTCGCCGCCGGCGCGGATGCCTAAGGGATTGATCGGCGTCGGCACTTCCGAAATCTCGGTTATGAAGCTGGGCATATCGCCGGCTCTTGGCATGGCGTAATCCATGAACGAGCCGCCCAGCATCTGCCCTGTTTCTGCATCGTAGGCGGTGCTTTCCAAGAGAGCCTGACCCAAGCCTTGGACGATGCCGCCATGGGCTTGGCCCGCAAGGATCAACGGATTGATGGCGCGCCCTACATCATCGACGCCGGCGTAGCGGACGATTGCCACTTGGCCGGTGTCGGTGTCCACTTCCACCTCGCAGGTGTGGCAACCGAACGGGTAGGCGGGCTTGGTCTGGGTGAAATCCCCCTCGCCGGTTAATTCGCCGGCCAGGTCTTCGGGCAGGTCGTCCCGCTCCATGGCCGCCTTGGCGATCTCGAATATATCCAGGGAGCGGTCGGTGCCGGCAATGCCGAAGCGGCCATTGGCAAATTCGATATCATTTTCCGACGCTTCCAATACATGCCCGGCGATGCGCTGGCCTTTTTCGATGATGATGTCGGTGGCCATGCCCATGACGACGCCGGCCAGCCGCATGGAACGGCCCGAGTGCGTTCCGCCGCCGACCGATACGATATCGGTATCGCCGGTAATCAGATTGACGCAATCGATGGGCACATCCAACCACTCGGTGAGCAATTGGGCGAAGCTGGTCTCGTGCCCCTGGCCGGCGGACAGGGTACCGATGATCACATCGATTTCGCCGTCAGGGCGGACGGTCATTTCGGTGCGCTCCCTTGGCGCGCCGGTGGAGGTTTCCATATAGGCGGAGATGCCGAGGCCTCTTTTCAGGCTGCGCTTGGCCGAGTCCGCTTTGCGCGCCGCAAACCCATCCAGATCGGAAATACCGAAGCACTGATCCATGGCCGCCTCGTAGGTGCCGGAATCGTAGGTCATGCCGAGCTTGTTGTCGTAGGGCATCTCGTCGGGCTTGATCATATTGCGGCGGCGCAATTCGATTGGATCGAAGCCGCATTCCCGGGCCGCCAGATCGACCATCCGTTCCATCACGAAAATTACTTCCGGCCGTCCGGCGGAGCGGTAGGGATTGGTCGGCGGCGTGTTGGAATGGACGCCGCGCGCCCGGAAATAGATCGCCGGTATCCGGTATGGGCCGCACATGATCTCGACGCCCTTGGTGAGCGGCACCACGGAAACGGTGTGGGCGCCGATGTTGGAGACGTTGGAGCCGCGCATGGCGATAAAGTTGCCGTCCCGGTCGAGGGCCAGTTCGGCCTCCACATGCAGATCGCGCCCCTGATAGTCCGACAGGAAAGCTTCCGAGCGGTCGGCCGTCCATTTCACCGGGCGTCCCAGCCGTTTTGCAGCCCAGGGCATCATGGCGAATTCCGGGAAAAAGGAATTGCGGGTGCCGAAATTACCACCCACATCCTTGGCGACGACGCGCACCATGTCCGGCTCAACACCCAGAATACCGGCCAGCTCATTCTTCGGGCGGACAACGGCGCCGCCACCGGCATAAAGAGTGTAGCGCCCGGTGTCTTCGTCATAGACGCCGACGGCGGCGCGGGGCTCCATCGGCACGCCGGTAACCCGGGCGATCCAGGTTTCGAACTTGACCACATGGGCGGCGCCTTCGAAGGCGGTATCGGCGGCTTGTTTGTCGCCCACATCGGCATCGATGCACAAATTTGAGCTCCAGCCGTCATATAAAATCGGCGCGTCCGGCTCCAATGCGGCCATAGTGACGGTGATCGCCGGCATGGTTTCATAATCGACCAGGACCCGCTCGGCGCCATCCTTGGCGGCAGTGACGCTCTCGCCGACGACCATGGCGACGGCTTCGCCCACATGGCGGACGCGGTCTGTGGGCAGCACGAACTGCGGCGCCTGGTTGGGCGGCGTGCCGTCCCGGTTGACCAGCGATATATCCAGCCCCGAGGAAGGCAGCGCCACATGCGGAATGGCTTTGAGCCCGTCCTCTTCCATGTCCTTGCCGGTAAACACGGCGATGACGCCGGGCTGCAATGCCGCCTCGGCGCTATCGATCGACTTGATATGCGCGTGCGCGTGCGGTGAGCGCACCACTTGCGCATAGAGCTGGCCGGGCTGATTGAAATCGTCCGAATAGGTGCCCTTGCCGATGATCAGGCGCGCATCTTCCTTGCGCCGGACCGGCTCGCCAATGCGTTCGTTCATGCGTCTTGTTCCCTGGACTAATTGTTTATTCGGCGGCCCGGACAGCGATGTGGCTGCCCTCGAAGGCGGGCGCCACCTCTTCCATGAAGCGCTGCATCTGCTCGCGCACCATGGCATCGGGCTTGGCGCCGAGATTGAAATACAAGATGACCTCGTCGATGCCGTAGCCTTCGACCTTCTTCAATTGATCGATGATTTCCGGCGCCCCGCCCAATAGGATGGAGTTGTGATCGAAGTCGTCTTTTTTCGGATCGGCCAGCACTTTGCCGATATCGCGGTAATACTGCATGGTCGGCGGCAACGGCCCGGCGCCGCCTTGGGTGGATTTTTTGCGCAAGCCCGACAATGTGAAATAGTCGATCAGCCGCGCCAGGGCATAATCCTTGTCGGCGTCGCTTGTCCCCATATGGATGAAGTAGCTGCATTTCACCTTGCGTGCCTCTTTTTCCTTTTTCTCGCAGATATCCCGGTATGCCTGCACCGCCTGTTCGAGCCCGCCGAACACCATGGTGGCGGCAAACGGCGCCTGCAAAAGGTTCCAATCCAGATCGGCGGCGATCTCCATTGAGAAGGAAGAGAACGAGCCCATATAGGGCCGGAACGGGTCCTGCATCGGCTTTGGATCGACGACGATGGGATCGGGCGCCGAATAAAATTCGCCGTCAAAGGTGAACGGCTCGGTCTCGGTCCAGCATTTGGTGAGTAGCTGGACGGCTTCGGTGAACTGCTCGGCCGAGGCTTGGAAGTCGGCGCCGAAAGGGACGAACTCGTGGGCGTCGTAGCCGCGCCCACAGGCGAAATCGACGCGCCCGCCGGACAATTGATCCAACGCTCCCCATTCCTCGGCCACATGGATCGGGTGATGGATGTTGAGCACCACCACCGCCGGGCCGAGGCGGATACGTTTTGTGGACGCAGCAATATTGGCGAGCGTGAGCCCCGGCACCGGCACGCAGCCGCGCCGGTTGAAATGATGCTCGCCGATCCAGGCCGAATGCATGCCCAGCTCTTCGGCATAGATGGCCTGGTCGCGGATTTCGAGCAAGAACTGTTCCGAGGTGCGCGGGTTGTCGGGATAGCGGTTGTCGGAAAGGGTGAAATATCCAAATTCCATGGCGGTTCCGTTTCTTTTCTTAGGCGTTGCCGCGCATTTCGCGCCAGAGGCCTAGCTTTTGCTGGGCGGTGCGGTCGGTGTAGGAGAACAATGTCGCTTCGGTGTCCGCCTCCAGCCGGTAGGGCACCCAGCAGGGGATGGCGAATATATCGCGGGGCTTCCATTCCAGGGTTTTTTCTTCTCCCGGCTCACCGGCGATGACGCGCCCGGTTCCCTCCACCGGCGAATAGACGGTGTTTTCGGTGGTCCGGTATTCTTCGGTCTTGAAGCCCTTGGGCAACAATTGCAGGAAGGTGGACATGGTCGGCATGGCGGCCCCCCCGGTGGTCGGATCGATATATTCCAGCTTAATGCCGGCATAAGGATCCCATTCGTCGTTCTTGCGCAATTCCTCCAACGCTTCGCGGGAGCGGGCGTAGGGGTAAGAGAAAATGGGCGATTCCGGCTTGTCCCAGGTCTCGCCGACCGGCCGCATGTTGGCGCCGTAGCGGGCGAGGCTGTCGCCGGGCGGTCGGCTTTCCGGCGCCCGATCTTCGGGGTAGGGTTCGAAAAACATCGGCCCGAAGGCGGCCACCATGGGAATATCCAGCCCGTCCATCCAGAAAAACGGGTCCTCGCCATCGTGGCCGTGATCGTGCCAGGTCATCGACGGGGTGATGATGAAATCACCGGGCTCCATGTAGGATTTCTCCCCCGAAACGGCGGTCCAGGCGCCCTTGCCCTTTAGAATAAAGCGCAGTGCGGACGGGGTATGCATATGGGCCGGCGCTACTTCGCCGGGCAGGATCATCTGCAAACCCGCATAGAGGCTTTCAAGAATGCGCGGCGGCTTATCCAAGCCCGGATTTTCCAGGGACAACACTCGCCGGTTGGCTTCCTTGGCGGTGATCAGCCCGCCGGCTTCGGTCAGCAGCGGGCACAGCTCGTTATCGAAGTCCCAAAGATGCGGTACCGAGCGGACAAAATCCTTGGGCTTTGGCGGCACCAAAGTGGTCGTCCACAAGGGCGACATATCGGTCTTGTCGATTTTGGCGTAATAGGCTTCGCGTTCGGCCTGATTTTCCGGTTCTGCCATGGCACTTTCCCCTTATGGGGCCAGCTTAACACCCACCGGCCCGGGTTAGAAGCGCGGATGAACCTTAAGAGGTAGTGTCCTGGTAGGTACTTATGTCCGCCTGTTGGCGGGCCTCGGGTTTTTTGTTGAGAGCCGCGCTCGCCGTAACCAAATCGGCCATCTCGTCGGCGGCGCCGATCACCTTATCGCCCTTGAGGGTCACCCGTTCCATGCGCCGCCGGTGGGGCAGGTAATCCCGGGCGGCGTAATGTTGGGTCGAGCGATTATCCCAAAACACCATGGTTCCGGGCTTCCAGGCGACACGGAACTGATACTCTGGTACGTCGATCAACCGATACAGCATATCGAGTATGGATTGGCTTTCGCCTTCGGTCATGCCCTTGATGTGCTGGGTAAATTGGGGGCTGACGAAAACTACCTTCTTGCCGGTGACGGGATGCAAACGCACCACGGGATGCACCGGGTTAGGGAACTGTTCCTCCATGGCGTGAAGCTTGTCACGGCTGGCCGGATCGCCGGAATACAGACGCCGGAACGGCTTGAAATCATGCACCGCTTCGAGCCCGGTAAGGAAGCACTGCCAGCGGTCGCTAAGCCCCTCAAACGCCGAGGTCATAGACGCAAATACTGTGTCGCCGCCCACTTCGGGCACGATGCGAGCGCGTAATATTGTGCCCATGGGCGGTACTTCGCGAAAGGTCTCGTCCGAATGCCAGACATCGGTGGCAAGAGGTGGACGTTCGCCATCGTTATCGAGGACGATCAATTCTGGCATTTCGGCATCGTGGGGCGAAAATGGGTGCACCGACAATTCGCCGAATTGCCGGCCGAAAGCGGCCTGTTCCTCGACGGTGATATCGATTTCCGGGAACACCAGAACTTCGTTTTCCATCAGCGCTTCGAAAAGAAGGTGCTGGTTCGAATTGCTTTGCGGCTTGGAAAAATCGACACCAGACACCTCGGCGCCCAGATGGGCACCCTTGCGGGTGATCGAGATTTCTGAAGCTTTGGTCATTTCATCAATTCGTTTTTGTTCTTCGAGCACTAATTATTTTTTGAGTTCTTCTTCTTCTTTCATGTGCTTTTTTTTTAAAGGGTCTTTCTTTTCCTCCCTTTTTACGGTAGTTTATTGTTGTTCAATG
>ENA-OREN01001801-OREN01001801.1-marine-metagenome-genome-assembly--contig:-NODE-1801-length-23654-cov-8.438351_pt1 | contig 23654 bp, 24 predicted proteins | sample MGYA00248624_ERZ508555 | MGnify/ENA primary metagenome ERZ508555 (study PRJEB26222, sample SAMN06267773) | marine metagenome | isolation source: Saanich Inlet, British Columbia, Canada | place...
TTGCAGGGTTACCTTCTATCGGAATAATAATTGGCGGCTTCGTCTGGTGGAGAAGAAGAAGATAATAAACGGAGACTTTATATAACTATGAAATTTAGAACAACGATAATACTTTTAATAGTTGCAGGCATTGGTGCGGCATACATATTCCTGTATGACAAGAAACAGTACAGGACAGATGTATGGATGCAGAGACAGCAAATGGTATTGCCGGATTACAAGCCAGGCCAGATTAATAAAATTGAAATGAAAAGGGGGGATACCAATATCGTCCTTGAGAGCATTGATAATGAGAGATGGAGGATGGTAGAGCCCCTGCAGCTGAGAGCGGACAGAGCCGAGGTGGAAGAAATTCTTGCTCAATTTGAATTTCTGAGAAAAGTCGGCACTATTAAAGAAAGTGAAACAGCAAACTTCAACTTGAAAGAATACGGTCTGGAAACACCGAGTCTTGTTATTAGACTATGGCTTAAAAAGGGTTCAATGGTTGGTGGAACTGCCGGTAATATTACTAAGTATACCGTTAATATCGGAGACAGGCTGGCTGCTGGACAAGACACTGCGTATATAACTACAGGTGACGACAAAGATGTTTTTGTTGTTGGCGTTAAATTTCTGGAAAAAGTAAGCAAAGAAATTAATGATTTAAGAAACAAATGGGCATTTGAGTATGATAAACATGCTGTAGAGAGAGTAAGGCTTGAGAGAGAAGAAAGTGAACCAGTGGTGTGTTCTAAAGCTGAGCAGCTCTGGTGGATAACACAACCACTTTCAGATCGTGCCGACACTGAAAGAATTAAGGATATTCTCGATGAATTGAAAAACCTGGAGATTGCAAAAGAAGATTTTGTCTCTGATAGCAAAGAAGATATTATTAATTACGGTCTGGATAAACCAGTGTTTACTATCAGTATAGGTACTACAGACAATGTACAAACTCTCCTTTTGGGTCACAGTCTGGATGAAATGATTTACGCAAAGCTTGAAGGTGAAAGTTCTATTTTTCTTGTACACGATATGATTCTTCGCAATCTGGATTTGGAACTGAATGATTTGCGAGACAAGCAGCTCTTGAGATTTGATGCAATTGGTACTTACGGCATAGAAAAAATTGATATGAAGTCATCTGACACAAACCTTGTTATGGAAAAGACAGTGCAATATGACTGGATGATTAAAGCTCCAAAACTAATTTTGGCCGATAGAGATACAGTAAGAGAATTCGTGGAAAAAATTAAGGATTTGCAGATACAGCAATATATAGACGATAGTGGTGCTAACTTTGATAAATATGGATTAGCAGACTCACCAATAGAGGTTTCAGTATTCAGAAGAATCGGAGAAGGTGAAACTGTAAAATTCATGATAGGTAATGCTGATGAAAATGGTGGATTGTGCTATGTAAGACGAGACGGAGAAGATGCTGTATATACTGTTCCAACGGAAAATTTTTATGATATTGCCAAGGCAGGATATCTGGCATTCAGAGATAAATTGGTCATGGAATTTCCTAAGGAAACTGCTCAGAAGATAGTTGTCAATAGGGACGGTAAAACACTCGTCTGTGAGACTGCGGAAGACTCTACTATGCGCAGACCGAAGTGGAATATGATAAGTCCTGCATCAATGGAAGCGGAACTGGACTCCATCAATCAAGTGGTATGGAATCTTTCGTTTTTGTTGGCAGATAAGATTGTGACTCTCTCAGCAGAAAATCCTGCTGATTATGGATTTGATAATCCTCTGTTAAAAGCGTCGATAACGTATGAAGAGGCGGGTAAAGCTGCACATAGCGACGAAGTAATTAGTGCGAAAGATGACCTGGTAAAGCCAAAGGAATTGAAAACAAAGATGCTCATGATAGGGAATAAGGTGGAACCGGAAAAAGATAAAACAAACTACTATGCTAAGGTTGATGGCGAGGACATGATTTTTCAGGTAGGGTGGACTGACGTCAGGGATTACAGTATCGAGCTTGTCACAAGGACACTTTTTAGTTTTGATTCCGCAAATGCAAAATCTATTAAAATAACACATCCTGAAAAGGAGCTACTTTTTCAGAAAAATGAAGAACATGTATGGCAAATGCTCAAACCGGAAATTATGCCTTTGAGCGGGAATTTAGCAGATCGAATCATGTCTTCAATAAAGCTGCTAATGGGAGAGTCTATTGTCCAGTATTCAAATGAGGATTTAGCAAAATATGGACTTGATAACCCACAGTTCAATATCACTGTTGGTTTTGACGATGGTGAGGCTTCGTTGCTGGTTGGCAAAGAAGCCGGTAATGATTATTATGTTACCGGTTCAGAGACAAACTTTGTCTACCTGATGAAGAAAGACAAGATTGAAGAGCTGATAGAAGCATGCGTAGTAAGGGTGATTCAATAAATTTACTTTTGCTTTCGATAACCATCAAACTATAGATTGTTATAAGTGTCAATGAGAAGCTAAAGCCTTTGTTTGCTATATTACCATAGAAATTCTCTTTCTATTTCATTACTCCTATTAACAATCAACACGCAAGAAACTTTCCCCTGAAGAGATGCTATAGTCGAGAGGATTATATCTATAGTAGTAACCGTTTTACTGATATGTTATAATAATCGCTTTTAAATCACTTAAAAGAGTGCAGACTAATATGGAATCAAAAGATATTAAAAATATAACGGAAATTATTAAAGAAGAGAGTGGTGTTCTTTCTAACCTAAGCAATGAGATGGGGAAAGTAATTGTAGGACAAAAACTGCTTATAGAAAGATTGCTTATTGGCATCCTGGCTAATGGCCACATTCTCCTGGAAGGTGTTCCAGGATTAGCAAAGACTCTGTCAGTTATGACACTGGCAAAAGCAATACAGGTGAAGTACCAGAGACTTCAGTTTACACCGGATCTCCTGCCGGCAGATCTGATAGGTACCCTTATATACAATCCTCGTTCTGGTGAGTTTACTACAAAAAAAGGACCAATATTCTCAAATATTATACTTGCTGATGAAATTAACAGGGCGCCTGCAAAGGTTCAGAGTGCTCTTTTAGAGGCTATGCAGGAGAAGCAGGTAACGATAGGCAGCGAGACATTTAAGCTTGAAGATCCTTTCCTGGTACTTGCTACGCAGAACCCAATTGAGCAGGAAGGTACTTATCCTTTGCCGGAAGCGCAGGTTGACAGGTTCATGTTAAAACTGAATGTAGATTATCCCAGTAAAGATGATGAACGCGAGATTTTAGATAGAATGGCGTTAACAGATGTAAGCATGAAGGTAGATTCTGTATTAAATGCAGAAGATATTAAGCGTTTACGTGCGGTAGTTGATCAGATTTACATTGATGATAAGATAAAGGACTATATTGTAGACTTAGTAGTTGCTACCAGAGACCCTCAGAAATACGGTCTTAATTTAGGTGAATTTATTGAATTTGGTGCTTCACCAAGGGCAACCATTTACCTTGCTATTGCGTCAAAGGCTTATGCTTTTCTCAAAGGCAGGGGTTATGTCACTCCACAAGATGTAAAATCAATAGGAATGGATGTACTGCGACATAGAGTTATCATAACCTATGAAGCAGAAGCAGAAGAGATGACGGCAGAAAAAGTCATACAAAACATCTTTGATAATATAGAAGTGCCTTGATATCATAGAACTTCCAAATCCATTTTACATTTCTCATCCATTGACATGGAGAAATCAGTATGAAAAACATCTGGCTGGTTTTGTTGTCGGTTTTTACGTTGGTAATTATACAAAACTGTACTACAACTGAAAAGGTTGCCATGGACAAGAAGGCAATCGCAGATGAAGAACTGTATAAAGAGACACAGGCTCTTAAAGCGATGCTTGGTCACGTCCCTGAGGATGAATCCACCCCTGACACAAAAACAATGGCACAACCACTTGAGTTTGGAGTAAGCGTAAGTGAGGTGCAGAAACAATTCCCTGCTCCTGACAAATTTGAATATGATCCGATGGTAAACAATAAGGTTACCATGCTTTCCAGGAACGTCTCCGGTGGCCGTTTCACATTCTTTTTTTACGAAGACAAGCTTTATAAAATTGTAATACTCAATAGTTGGAAAGATTATACTTTGCAATTTGCTGAAGATGATATAAAGGATACAGAAGCTATTTTTATTGAGGGAAATGGCAAACCTGATTTAATAGAAGAAGACGAAACACATAAAAAGATGGTGTGGTTAAAGGATGGTCTGGAAGTTAAACTCGAAGAGTTTAACTTGATGTCACATAAGGGTATGAATAGAATAATGTCTCTAATGTATACAGACCGAGAGATCAGCCTGCTTGCAAAAAAAAATGAATCCTTCGCATCATACAAAACAAAACAAAACGGATTTAAAGATCAGCAGGGAGACTAATCACGGTGTTATCTATTACGAAGATGAATTAACAGATCGTAGATCATTTGGTATTTATCGGGTAATAGAATGTGTACTTACGCTTCGATAATAGTATCTGTCCTGAATATTTTATTCAGGACAGGTGGACAGCCCATCATATTTTCTTCCTGATCAGGAAACTGTACTCAAACAAAAATTAAGTAGTTAAACAATAGCCGCTATACTTATTACCATTTATTACCTGCGTACCATTCTGACCATGGTTCCCACTCAACATATTTTCCTCCGTCTGACAGCCAGAATTGCTCACCTTCTCTCCATCGTGTGCTTGCTCCATAGTCTGTTGACTTTGTCTGAGTCTGCTTTACCTTTGCATAGAAATAACAGTCTACCTGGTGGAAATTAATATCCTTCTTATCCTTCACCTCTATAAGTTCAAGATCATCCATGGTGACATGATTTGCAGCTACCTTTGCCTCATCAACTACAACGTCGTATGTCGTTATCTCTTTGACCCTCACAACGGTACCTCTGGGTTTTGGGTCAGGAATAACAATTGGATTTTCATATGGTTCAAAAGACTGATGATGAGTCTCTGATGGCTTTTTAATATAATCTACTGCATGTGCCTTATTAATTGAGCTATTTGCAAAGCTTAGTATAACAAGTGCAAACAGAGCAACTGTTGGAACGACAAGTTTTCTATTATTATTTAACATTGGTTCACCTTCCTTTTTCTAAATACTTCCATAATACTGTCTTATATATATGTACAGGTACAAATAATTTTAAACGATAATTAAATTCTACCTTAAAAATATTATTTGTCAATACACTGTCAACAAATAAGAAATATACAAATTTTACCCTATTTTGAGGTCCAAAATGGTTACAAACATATATAAATGAATACAGGATTAGACAAGCAGTGGTTATTTATACAACAAACTTTTGGTTAGTATTTGCTATTACCTTTAGATTGAAAATAAAAAAATTCATCTCCTGGTCTCAAATGACCATGTGCTTACGGCTTTGTACTCTAATTTATTATTTCCTGGAAGTATTCCTACGCCCCTGGTCAGGATTTTGTGGAGGCCTCTCATTTCAGAAGAGGAGACCGGTCTGAAGACGAAACCACTTCCCCTCATAATCCTGTCAGCAGATGTTATAAGAAGAGATTGGTCATCTTGAAGTATTTTGCTTATCTGCTCAGCAGTTATGGGAGTTGATGTCGCTATGGCCTTTATATATTCTTTGCCCGGTGGATCTACTATGGTTAGCCCGAAATTGTCCTGGACTGATGGAAAGGTATATTTCACGTTAGCTTTAACAAAATTGTCCGGGTTAAATCTGTTTGGAAATAGTTCCCATATTTCACCATTACAGCGAACATTCAGCAGGGTTAAAAAGCAATCCCTGTTAGATGTTACATTGATTGTTATCATATCACCAATGGTATACACCTTTCTGTCAGCCCATACGTTAACGTTGAAACCAGCAGATTTGTCTGTATCTTCAATCTTCCATCCCAGCATCTTAATACTTTTAGCAGAAACTATCTTTCCGGTCTCTACATTTATTATCCAACCATTGATTTTCAAGGTGTCTGCTATATATCCAATACTGCCTGAAACTATTGCCCCGGTACTGACAAGTTTTCCCAGATCCTTCCTTGTCTTTTCGTCAATAGCTCCGGAAGACTGACCAAATTCTATCTCCTTCAGAATTGCCTTTATTGTATCGTCATCACGTACATAAACTTCTAATGCCCGCAAGTTGATAAGTTCATTTCTGATTTCACCGGCAACGGCTTTTCCCTGCTCACTTCCATTACCGCTTAAACTGATAAAAGGTATTATGAAAACAGTCTTTTCCTTAATTAAATTACTATGAGATGACAAATCCCATGCAATTGATTTGATTGAATACGTGGTATACCTTTCAACAATTTTATTGGTTATCACTTTCGAAGGGAAAAGACTATATGCCTGTTCAAGTCTTTTAAGGCAGTGTTCATAATTATGATCATCTGCCAGTCTCTGTGCCTTTTTAAGAAGTTTTTCAGCGATTTCATCTTTTATTTTCTGTATGCGGATTCTTGATTTACGTTTTAATACGTTGTTATCAGGCTGAAGATCAACATACTCAGTGTACCCGTTCAATGCATCACGTACGTTACCACATGTATCGTAGGCAAAACTGAGATAATATTGGGTTGTGGTTTCTTCAGGATATCTGATTATAAGAGATGAAAAAAGGTCGATGGCTTCACTGCATTTTTTTTGACTCAAGAATTTAAGTCCTGTTTGTAATTCTGTTTCATACTTTGATGCAGTTAACTCATGGGAAGAAGGATATTTATCATCTGTGTCCTTCCCGTTTAGCGATGCTGTTCGGACTGGTACAGGCACTTTCTTTACAGGTTCTGCCTCTTCCTTTAATCCATGAGGTGGTATCGTCTGAGTTTTTTTTACATATTTCTCCGTAACACAACCGGACATTAAACAAAAAGACGCAAATAATAGTATTAGTATGAATAATTTTATCATAACAAACTCTAGAACGCAGAGAAACACAAAACATGTAACTCAAACCTTTACGCCTGTACAGACTTGGCGGACAGGCATGTTTGAGCTATGACATATTTCATACCGGATAGTTTAAGGCTTAAGCCTTGAGTTACAACTTTACCATGAAATAGAATTATACTCTTAATATATACAATATTTGTTATTAAATTAATTCCGTTTTCCTTTGCTTGAGCACTTTTTTTGAATCTGTTTTAATTTGCGTCAATCAGTGTCCTATAACTTCTTTGTCTTCCTCATCACTTCTTCCACCAGCCCTTTCTCACCTTCTTTACTTCTATCTTATTCATCTTGAATTTTAATACTTCAAGGCCTATTTCCTCAAATCTTGCTGTAATGTCATCTTCGGTTGCTGTTGTCTTAATATCATAGGCAGCCGGGACACCTTTTCCCCATTCCCTCGGAAATACATATGTAACACCTCTTATATTTCTTAATTCACCGGCCAGCTTAGAGTAATCTGAATAAGCAAGATCGCTTACCAATAATTGAATAGTTCTTTCCTCTGTCATGCCAATGTGGAGTGGGATATTCCATACAAGGTTGTCTGCTATTGTCAGTCCGCACTGCTTTATGGCCTTAATCCCTGCATCTTTGTATGTCAAGCCAGCACCTGGTTTCTGCGAACTTTTCACGTTTAGTATCTCGCCAGTTTCTGCAATAACGGCCCTAACTGTACTATATGCCTTACTGGAAACCCAGTTTGTTGATTCGAAATATTCGTTCTTTGGTAGCTTTTCCGTATAGACATTTCCTACTATTATAACGTCAGCTTGCATCCTGATGGCAAGTTGCTGTGTCGCTTCAGTATTTCCTTTCTTTGCCATCTTGACCTCATCTGCTTCCACGATCAATCTCTTCTGTTCAGGATCAATACTATGATAGCCGTAACTGGTCAATGCTTCTGTCAGTGAAGACTCGAGTATGGAAAAAGGTGGTTCTTCTCCAATGTTGGTTTCATCTATCAGTACGAGGAATCTAGGATTACCCATGAGGTTTATTATTAACTTCAATGCATCTCTATCATCCTTTTTTATAGCTGCATTTACAACCTTTGCAGTTATGGTGACATAATAGAGGCCGTCATCCCGTATACCTTCACTATCAATCTTCCATGACTCTACATACCCTTCCACGTTTGCCCTGACTACGTCCTTGATTACGACAAGGTCTACCATTTCCGTATATGCGCTGATGTTTACGCCTGCCTTCTCCAATGCCATACGGTAGGCATCCCTGAGCGCCTCATCGCGCGCCCTGGCAGTATCGTTGCTTGTAATTAAACCAACACCATCTGCTGTAACGCTCGTTGAATCACTAGCTTGAGCAGGAGAAATGTTGCAAAAAAATATTAGACATATAGTGCACAGAGTACCAGTAATAGCTCTATTGGTTGTGTATTCAGAAAATATTTTAGCTGTTTTTCCCATCCAAGTTTCTTTACTATGCTGATTCACTAATCTATCAAAATAACCACTCTATTTTTTGAGAATATATCGGTGCCAAATAACATTTGCTTCATCCCTTTTAAGTTTTTCTTGTCTACAACCAGGTCAACATTATTTGGGCCGGTAGTGTTCTTTGCTGCAATCCTTAATGGATTTGTACCAATACGCTCTTCTTTTACATTATTGATACTCTTGACACTGACACGATACACAGGATGTATTGGGCCACAAATCTTGACACCATCCTCTTTGTAGATATTTACAAATATAGCGGGAACCAGATTAAGGCCTCTGGCATCAATTACCAATCCAGTGTATTCATGTTTTATTAGCTGCGCAGGCTTTCTATCAGACAATACACTGTTTTCCGGCTTTTTGAAAACCTTATAGATCTTACCCATCGGGACATGCATCGTTATCTCATAAACCTCACCATTCCACTTTTCATCAATTATTTCGAAGTTTTTTAAAGTACCTTTCACATTTGACCTGATTTCATCATTTGTCATGTGATCGGATACTGTGGTTGTAGAATCAATACGAACGCCATCAATTGTTTCCAACAAGTTCCTTTGGGCATCAACAATGGCTCCTCTTCTTGCCAGTAATCTATTTTGCGACGAATTGGTTGTGTTTGATGTGGTAACTGCAATACCTTTTGATGTGATATACCTGGTTTTCCAGTTAATTGTTCCGGTTTTTCCTCCTTTTGTAGCAATCCTAACAACACCCTTTTCGTAATGAGGAGATTTGTTCTGTTCAGCATCAAGCATACTTTGATTGAAAAATACTATCCCTGCTAATAACATGCTTGTTACTGATAATTTAGTTATCCATAAATACATGGATCCTCTCCTTTCACCTGTCCTAAGGAAATAAAAGTTACAGCTCATGCTACAAAATTTACGTATTATACTACACAATTTAAATTAGAATTGATCTATTTTTTTATTAATCCTTAATGGATCAAAGGATTGTTTATATATTATTTACTGGAGAAGTTTATATAGAGATTATTTGCAGTGTGTTCCAGACGATCAATTTCCTTAAAAATCATCTTGAAGAATTTCTCATTTGCCTCACTGTTTTCTAACTTCATCTTGAGTATTTCTACAGCAGCTGAAATACCGGCTAGCGGGTTTCTTATTCTATGTATTACAATACCCATTAATTCATTCAATTCTTTAAAGCATTTAGACTTCTTATGCCTGTTTGCAATTATCTTTATTTCTGCATCATCACTTAAATCTACGCAAGGCCTATCGACCTGCAGCATGTTTAATGTAATAGACAACTCTTTTTTAGTAATTGAATTATTCTTCATAATTACTCACCTTTCTGGATAATTAGCCTAAATTTTCTCTTCGTCTTGTCAATAATCAATTGTCAGAACTGACAACTTTTTCCTGGAACTTACTTCTAATAGGAATCGGTACATATTTGTCAAAATATTTCATTATGATAGATTTTTCCAAATCTATTTGTGCATTGGTATCAAATTTTGTAAGGGCGTAAGGAGTCATTCCAATGATAACCGCCCCCAGGAAAATTCCAAATATAAGACCTCTGAGTCTGTTTAGCAAGCCTGAAAACCCCATGATACCAAAGACAAATATGATGCCTATGGCAGCAATATCTAACCAGTACATAGCAATATCCTCCGATAAATATAATTGTATTAAGATAGTCTTGTTTTATTCGTAATGCCCGGGAATCCATATTTTCTCTTCATATTCCTGCCAGTAACCGGATGGTACATTTCTGTCTTCGTAGTGTCCCTCAATCCTTCGCTCTCCGTCATTACGTTCTTCAACCCAGATTCTCTCTTTTTCGGATGTGTCGACCCATTTCCTTCTCTTTACATACTCATAGTGACCCTCAATCTTGTTCTGTCCTCTTCCGGAACCGGATTGTCTTTCAAGTTCCAGCTGCCTTCTTAGATTTGCTTTCTCAGCTTCTTCTCTTTTTTGATCCATGTGGTCTCCTACAAGGGCTCCGCCCACGGCACCAGCACCTGCACCCACTATTGCACCCATACCGGCATGACCGGCTAACGCACCGATACCGGTGCCAAGGGCAGCTCCAACACCGGTTCCGACAGCGGTTCCTTTCTGTGTTGTCGTCATACAACCAGCAGTTAACATTGAGATTGTGGCAAAACATATACAGACGAAAATGATTTTTTTGCTCATTTGTTTCTCTCCCGTTAAGTTTTTACTCTATAATTTCATAAATATCGAAGAATTTGGCTTGCTTCCGTCCATGCAATCAGTTATTAGCAATCCTCATTAGCTAACCGGAAAAACCCTTATTTTGATATCTTTGCACCGGCTGCAAAATATAAGGCGATAAAAAAGATTATAATGGAATATTCCATATTGATTACCTCTACTTTCTAAGCATTACCTGATACAAACAGTTCTTTCTTAACCTCTTCCATTAGCGCTTTAAATACTTCCACATCCTTCTGCAGCATTTTTAAATGAATTAACGGATCATTTTCATTGGTATTAGTCTCAGTCATACCATCAGAATCAACCGTCATCTTGACTGCCCCTAAACCGTTATCATCGTTACTAATAACGAGAGGTTGCTCATTTGCCTTATTTACTTTGTAATCAGTGTAATAAATACCGAAAGCAAAAAAGAGAGATGCTACAATAGTTAAGACAATAATATTTTTTATGGTTATTTTTTTAGTTTTCATCACTATTCCCCTGAGAATATTTGAATTCTGTCTATTATTATTCACTTTAGCTTATTTTATTAATCACTATCGGAAGTGAATCTGGTGCAATATTTATAATAAAATTTCATTTAATTCCTGATCTTTAATTTTCAGGTATTGGCCGTTTTTAAGGTATAGTCCTTCAACCAGCAGTAGCCAGTAACCTTGTGGCACTTTTGAGATTTTGGCTTCCGTATAGCTTACATCTGCTATCGGTTTAGAGCTATTATTGGCAGCAAGAGTTTCCTTCCAGTGGAAGTAACCGGCAGAATTGCCTAAAACAATCGATATTCTTAAACTGTCCGAGTTTATACCTTGTTTTGACAATTCTGATCGAGCCCAATAAAGGAGATCACTCTCTGGCTCTATGGTCCTGTTTGAATTATTATGATAGAATTTCTGCAATTGATCATTGGTATTAAGCTTTTCAAATCTGAATTCAGGCGCATTACACACCAGGAGATAATCCGGGTCTTGGTCAGGGTAAGCGACTATTTTAAAACCAAAAAAAGATATAATCTCCCTCATTGTACCGTCTGTTATATTTTCCGGGAAATTAACGTGCATTTCAGTAACAATAGTGCCCTGTAATGGAAGTGAACTTTTATATTTTTTGTATTCATCTGCTGACAAAAACTGCTTCTTCTTTTTATTGAAATCTGGAATGTCTATTTTGTCTTTTATCTTGACGTGTCTGTCGTCCTCAATCTTTTCTACCTTTTTATCCTCTATTGCCTTCGTAGAATGTTTGTCTGTTTCTTCCGGTCTATATTTACGATTATTTAGTGATTCATTTATATTCTTCTCATTGATACCCGGTAGAATTGTTGCTGGCATGAGTGAGAAACCCTTTACAGGTTTGCCGTCATTTGCAGGCTTAGTTTTTGTACTATTTTGAGGTAGGAATAGGAATGCCAGTATAGCAACATTGCAAATCATGGATAATATAAAGTATCTCAACAGGCGTTTCATTTTTTCTTTCCTTTACTTAAGCTGTTAGGCACGAATTGGCGCAAGCAAAATGTAACTCACTAAGCTTTCTAACTTTTACCCATAGAGTCAGCTTTGAAATACACTTTTGACAGATTCGCCTCACGTACAGTTTGTAATATATGCAGCGCATCACCAAGCGGTGCGTCTGTATCGCCATTTATTATTACAGTAACGTCATCTCCTGCTCTTTTCTTCTCTGCAAGTTTTCTGGTTAGCTCGTCATTAGATGAAACCAACTCTTTATTAAAAAATATCTCCCCTTCTTTTGTAATCGTAATTGTTACAAAATCTTCAGTTTTGACTTTCTTGCTTATTTGTAATTCAGGATTTTTCACTTCAACCATTTCCAGGAAGACCATTCTGGTCATACCGACAATACAGAAAATCACAATCAGGAATATTATGTCTAATAGGGCGAGCATATTGAATTCCGGCACACCAGAGTATTTTTTTGACAGTTTCATTATGTCACCTTCCAATTTATCTCTTAGTCATTGTTTATTGGTAATACGTTATTCTTCATTTTTCTCGTAACCCGCAACTTGTAACTCGTAACTTCTCAGTGATTAACTATTTCTACTAATTTAAATTCATTCATTTTAGACTCTATCTTTGAAATAGCTCTGTCTGCTACACCGCCAAATAAATGACTCGCTGCCAGGTTTACTACTGCTACAACCAGACCGAGAAAAGTCGTAGTCATTGCTTCTGAGATTCCTAATGCTATTGCAGACATGTCTACAGTTTCACTCATTGTTCCAAATGCTTTAATCAGCCCTGTAATAGTGCCAAGCAAACCCAGAGCAGGTGCTAAGGCGGCACATGCGTTTAGAATTCTCAGGAAACTATGGGACCTGCCAAATTCCTTGTCCAGCGCGATTGCCATTACACTATCCATCTCTTTGGCTGGTGGCATAGTTGGAAGGAGATATTTGAACACCCTGACGAAAACATCTCCTGATTTACTTGCTAATTTGCATGCCTCACTGAATTTGCCATCTTTTACAAACCTCATAACTTTAGCTTCCCGGATGTGATTTCTTCTCATACCCACGAATAGCCAGAATACGGTTCTTTCTATGATTACGCTGAGTGATAGAACCCAGAGAAAAATAAGGCATACACCAATGGGACCACTATTTCCCAGAACCTTGTCTAAAATTTCCATAATAAAACTCCTTCAATGATGAATTAGCTCCCTTCAGCAGGGAGGCGTCTTTGATAGCATGTGGCAGTGGAGAGACGCTATTCCCTGCCAGCCGCAGGGGTGGAGTAGGGCTTGGTTTTGCTATGTCCGTACGCCTGCCTGGGCAGGCAAATAGGAACAACCTGTCTCTCCCCACGGCACCAGGCAATCTTCTATTTGCCGTGAACCAGAGAACACCTATAACAGTTATGACATGTGAAATTACATAATTCTACTGTTTTGCCAGATATGTACTTTCGCAGTGTATTTATTCTATTAACAGACATACCATCGCTTACATTAACACGTTCTGCTTCATCTCTACTGCGGTTTCGTGTCTCATTCACATCGTAACCAGGTACATTGCCGCTTTGATTTCTTGATATGCGTTGTACGTAGTCTAATTGTCTCACGATATCAATATCTGGTCTTTCAGTACTCAGCATATGTTCATTGTCTGCAGACGCTTCTGACATTGAATAAGCTAAAACTAAGAGTAATATAATCATTTCTATTTTCTCCCGTATCTGTTTACATTTATAAGGCTACTTTGCACTCTTTCCGTAAAACAGATTACACACATAACAATTGCTTCTACCACACGAAAACTCACAAAGTCCAATAGTGTTGTGCTGCACATCACCCAACAAATCCTTTGTCTCATTGTAAGTCACTTGCTTTACTATCTTCTTCAGGTTGCTCTTTGCGCGTAATACCTTTTTCTCTTTTTGCTCCTTGCTGTCCCTGGAAGATGTCTGCACAAATGGATTTGTGATACTGGAGACTGTTTCCATTGTCTCCTGTTTCAGTTTCAATTCAGCGATACGTGCTCGCACAATAATAAGGTCTTCATTGAGTATAGATATTCTGTCCACTAACTCATTCTGTCTCTTGTTGAAGGCATCTTCGAAAGATATCCATGTATTAGCTGCCATTTCTCCATCACTGGATTTGAGCATGCGGTCAAACTCCCTGTATTCTTTCTTTACAATCTTTGGGAGCAACTTCAGATTCTTTTCCAGTTTGTTAATTTCGTTGTTAATGTCAATTTTTCTCTTATGGTTATATGCAAGTTGATTGCGGACAATATATTTGTCGTTATCATTTGACATTACCTTTTTGTAATTTTCTACAACGTTATTCATGTTTACTTTCTTCTCGTCTTTCTGCTCTGTTTCCTCAATCACTGCGTCATGTTTTTCACTGACTACTTCGAAGGCGTATTCACCGTATGCGGTAAGAGACGAAAACATAAATATCAGTGGCACTAACACAATCTTTTTCATAATATGGCTCCTTTTAATGTAATTTGAAACTTGTCACCGTCTACCAGCCTGGCGGACTCAGGTAAAGGCGATACGGCTATATAAGCCGTTACCTTTGGCAACCTAATTTAATGTTAATAGTGTTTTTCTGCTTGTTCATTGATCCATTTCTCCAGATCATCATTCCAATTTACTTCAACTATTTCAATAGAACTTCCTTCTATTGAGTCAGAGGAGAACTTAGTTAATTCGTCAGTCACTTTATCCATTATCTCTGAGAAGTTATCTACAATAGTCCACACTTCTTCAACCTGTGCGTACCATTCAGTTGGTGTTGTATCTCCTGAAAACGACCATGTAGTTTCAGAAATACCAACCAGCATGTTATAAACCTCTGCAACACTTGCAAACTTCTGTCTCTGGACATCAAGCTTTTCAAGTAAATGATCTACATGATTTCCCAGTTGGCGGTAGTATTCACTCTGTTTGTCAAGCATCACTGTCGCCTTTTTGATTCCTTCTGTCTGGCCTGGAATTTGTTTCGCCTTATAACCAATTGAATCTCTCTCTTTCCTTAAGATATCCAGTTTACTCTTTAACTCATCAGACGGATTTTCCAAATACCTTCTTGCAAGTTCACCAGATTCTTTTTCTAATTCCTTAAGTTTTGTTGAATTCATTTCGGAATCATCTGAGAGTTTTTCTAACTTATTATTAAGCGAACCTCCCGCTCTCCTGAACTCTCTTTCAATCTCCTCGAAGGAGTCCTTTATCCTGTACTTTTCCTTGGTCACTCCCACCATCTTTTTCTCTATTTGGAAGATGTTCTTGGAGAAGGCATTATGAAGCTCTCTCTGTGTTTTCGGAGTACGGTTCTGCTTTACAGCTTCAAGAGACTCTTGTATCTCATTGATTGCCTGCCTGAAGGACTCTCTTAATGGTTTAGCACTATTGAGGGAATTGTGAATTTCTTCTTTAGGCTTCTCTATATTTATCTTAAATTCGGAGATATCCGGAAGAAATCCGGTCTTTCCCTGATAATCAGTGGTGGACTTACCATCAACTGATACCTGTGCCATGATATTGCCTATAAACATAAATGATAGTAACAACAGGGTGAGTACTCTGATTGATAATCTTTTCATTCTTTTGTTTCCTTATAATTGGTTCATTGAATTAGAATTTCCAACTACCTTCCTGATTTTTTCCTTTTCTTCATGAGGCAGATGCTCCCAGCTGGTGAGAGCACCGTCCTCGTCATCAGCTGCATACTGCAGTACTCCAAGAAGATAATTGTCCTCTACCGTTATAGGAAGATTATTAATTCTCAAGAACCTGATATATTGTTCACAATCATCTCTGGCAGATTTGAAATCATCCATGCCTATGTATGCTATTGCTCTATTATGGTACAGATAGCCTGTTACACGACTTTCTCCCTCAATGGTAATTGCTGCGTTTAAGTCTCCGATTGCTTCTTTGTAATTACCACGTAAGGTATGAACCCTTCCTCTTAGATTATGTGCCTGCACGTTTAAAGGATCCTGCTTAAGTGATTTGTTCACGTCAAGTAACGCAGACTCAATATTGCCCGACTTAAATCCCATTTCTGCTCTGTAGTAGTATGCCAGTGAGGCATATTTAGGGCTGGCGTTAATGGCATCGGTAAATGAACGTTCTGCGTTTGAAAATTCCCTGACCCGCCATTGAGCTATGCCTCTGTTCAATAAAGCATCATAATTATCTGAGCTTTTCAAACCCTTATCGTAATAAGAAATGGCTTCCTTATATCTTCCGTTCTGCATAGATTTGTCACCTTGACTAAACATCCTTGTAGAATTACAACCAGTGGCAACTACGCATCCTAATGCCAAAATAATAAACATTTGCTTGTACATGCTTCACCTCCATTTCAAAAAAATTAAGAAAGTTAATTCCGTTAATCAAATCTTAGTTGTAGCAATTTTTTTTCTGCTGATTTACTAATCAGATGACTCTTGTATCCTGGTGCATAAATAATTATTTTACTTTCATGTTTTCTGATTTCATCTATCCTTTTATCAATGCCAAATCAAAAGATGGTGCAGAAAATATTCTGTGCATGAATTAACGTATTTTGTACTTGCCAAAACATGGTGAATTTCTTATCTTTGGCGGCGGTGATGTTTCTTAATATGTTTAACTTGAAGTGTCTCAATCCTTCAGGTTTGAGACACTTCAAGTCGTCTGATGACAGTGATTTGTCAAACCTAAAGGTTTGAGTTACATTAAAGTCAGCCGAATATGCTAAATTTAATTTTTCTGCACCAGAATGCATACTTACAATGATGTAAGTTAAAGCTACTGGTGTTCGTTTATTTATAAAAGCGTGAATAACGTTTGTCCAAGAATGGATAATAACGAACTAATAGAATTACAGAAGATTATCAAAAAGGGGGGGGCAGGGACTGAGCTTGCTACAAGGCAATTTTGTGAAGGAATAAAAGATACTATAAAGCGCATGCTGAGTTCCATATCATATAAGTATTCTCAGGAGTATCTGGAGTGGGGGACTAATGAAGCTTTTCTGGCTTTTCGTGACAACTGGGATCCCGAGAAGGGGAAGTATTTTAAGGTCTATCTCTGGAGATATGTTAAAGAGAGAGTAAGGACTGCTATAGCCAAAGATAAGGGAAGAGAGCTATCGATTGATGTTTCACTTGGCAATGATGACGATGAAGAGACAAGTACCATTAAAGATATTGTAGAGAGCAATGAATTATCTCCGGAAGATACGTACAAAATATCAGAATTATCACAAATTCTGACTAATACGTTTAATGGAATGGATTCCAGGACACAGTTAATTATGATAGCATATTTTACAAACAACTCTACTTCCAGAGAAATAGGACAAAATCTAGGCGTAGTCCATACTACCGTAATGAGAAATTTGAATGAAAGGGGAATTAAGCCCCTACGAAAGAAAATAGTAGTTTTTTTTGAAGATCAAGACTTGAAATATGATGAGGATGTGGTACTTAATGCCTTATGTAATTTCCTGACTGAGAGGGGTATCAAGGATGAAAACGAAACATAGAACAATTGAGGAACTTCTTGTATATTTGGAAAATCCAATAGGATCTAAAGAAGACGGGACTGTCGAAGAGCATTTGGCTGAATGTGATAAATGTATTTCAGATCTAAGTTTTCTTGATGCATTAAGAGCAGGATTAAAGGAATTTGGACAGAACTCACGCAGGTTAGTAGAAAGTGGTATATCTGCTCACCTGACAAACGAAGAGATTCCGGGGTATATCAAAAATGTGTGTAACGAAGATGAAAAAATAAAGATAGTAACCCATCTTGCAGGTTGTGATAAATGTTCTTACGATGTAATGTCTGTTGAAAATATTTTAGAGCAACTGAAATCAGAAATGACATTAGGACAGAAGATTATATCACTTTCCCAGTTTGCCATAAAATATCCGGTAAGAACTACATCCTTAAAAAAAGAGGGAAATGAGTTAATACGTGAAGCAGTGAAAAATTGTATGGTACCTTTTTCGTTAGGAAGAGCGTTTAGCTATTCATTCAGAGGTGCTGACGTCTCAGGTGAAGGTGTTGGTGAAGAATATAGAAAGATGGAAACAGATGATTTTATAATAGAGATAATACAACCTGCCGGTAAAGAGGCAAATGTCGTAATTGGCATACTTGCAAAGGGTGATCTTGAGAATGCGAAGGTTACAATATGTACGGAAAAGGAAGAGTCAGGAATCGTATCACTCGTTAATAGAAGAGCAATTATAAACAAAAAGGATATAGAGGCTGAGGCAATAAGATATATAAAGGTAGAGAAGATGTAGTTATTAGTGAGCTATAATGACTAAAGATCAAAATGATCTAAAGTTATAAGGAACATGAAACTCGTAACATGTTACATTAAACGGAACTAAAAACATGTTAAACCAGGAAGATATAAAAATTGATCTGGAGGCTCTTAAAGAAGCCAGAAAGGGGGGGCTTCCAATTGCAGATTGGCGGGATACTGCGCTAAAGCTATTTTATAAACTATGCAATAATGGTGAAGAGGGATCTTGTGATTTGTCAAAAACTCTTTCGAAAGAACTTGCAATTGAATGTATGGCAGAACTTGATAGCTATTTCAATATTTTTAGTTTTGTGGATGATGGAGAAAAGCGTAAATGGCAAAAACTGTCAAGCCAACTAAGGGTGATTTACTCTTCATAAAAGTAAAGGCAATCTTGGTAACAGGGAGTGAAGGTTCCGGTGAAGGTAATATACACAATATCGTTGTTTTCTCAAACAACCGGGAACATATGGTAATACCCTCACGGTTCTTTAACAGTTTAAGATCGACTGTAGAGAGGGTTATGTCATCTATCAATAACCATGACCAGAGATTTACGATAGATACTGCCTTAAAAGATGATGAAAATTTATGTGACGATTTCAGCTCTATGGGCCTTTCTATTGCAATAGGCATTGAGGCGAGTTTGAATGAGTGGAAAGAAACATGGGAGAATGCTTGGGAAGAGTGGTGCTTTACCGGCGAGGTGAAGGACTCTCAAGGTGTAATTGGCGGAATAGGCGGTGCAAGGGCCAAACTTGAGTCTGCAATCGAGGTTAATAAAATAAGATACATCATGCTTCCTTCTGAAAACAGACAGGAAATCATAAATTGGATCAGTAAGAAGGAAGATCTTAACTACGAAGAAAATTTTTCCAAGAACGTAAGTGTTAGTAATGCAGGAAAATCTCAATCTTTCTTTGGTAGATTATGGTCATTATCGACCAGAGATACCTTCCTGTGGTTTGCCTTAATTATATGGGTACTATCAATAGCCTATCTTCCCATGCGATACCTTTTCTGGGACAATGTCCAATCACTGAGACGAGGGGACTCTCACATAACCATAAATCTGCCTGTTAAAAACCCTAAGACAGTTAGAAAAAGGCTCTTGAGTAGTGGATTTACACTTGATCAGATTAAGGAGATTCCATTGTTACGTATGTCAAAGCGTTTGACAAAAATAAATCAAACCGGTAGGGTCATGATCATAAATAGAAACGGGGATATTGAATTTGAGATTACCAATTCGCGTGATTTAACTTTGATTTTGAGTTATATTTGCGGTGTGTATATTGTGCTATTTTCCGCTACTCTAGTTTTGCTTGCACTGAGAAGAGAGAGTGTCGATATTGTACCTAACTCCCTGGATATAAATTATGATTCTGTACGTTTGATTGATAAAAACAGGGAGATCATCTTTGTAGACAATATAAAACAGGCTGTGTCGATTGTAAAATCTAAGATATATCTGACCAGCAGTTTTTAGTCACAGAGAATCTAACTCAAGGGTTTAGCCTTGAGTCGTTTTGGTATGTCGTGCGGTATAGGAGATTTTGCCACAGACGCCATGCATTGATAAGATCAAAAACAGATCCAATTTGATGGTTTGAGTTCCGTTTAATGAGAAATAGAGATTTTGTTATGAGGACAATTTCACAATTGTATTTTTTGCCATACCTGTTGGTACTTCTCTTTGTTCCATTACAGTTATTTGCATCTACCAGAGGTATAAGCGTTATTTCAAAAGAGGGAAAGAGCCTTTACCTTTATAAGGATTATTATGCACTGGTGGTGGGGGTGAGTGATTACGAATATTGGCCGGATCTACAGGGAGTTGAGGACGATGTCAGGAAAACTACGAAGGCTTTGGAGGATTCTGGTTTTAACGTAAGTATGCTATTAAACCCTACATCCAGAGAGCTCAGGGAGAAATTGAATAGTCTTGCTTATGAAGTGGGAAGCGAAGAAGACCGTGCCATTCTGTTCTATTTTTCCGGACATGGTGAGACAGAGACCCTGGCTACAGGGGAAAAATTGGGATACCTTATACCCAGGGACTGTCCAATCCTTAATCAGGATTTAATAGGGTTCAGCGAAAAGGCAATCAGTATGAATTTGATTGAGACGTACGCGTTACGAATAAAATCAAAGCATGTACTCATGTTGTTTGATTCGTGTTTTTCCGGGTCTATGTTTGCTTCGTTAAAAAGTGTTCCAAGTGATATATCTGAGAAGAGTAGCCGTCCGGTTCGTCAGTTCATAACTGCCGGTAATGAAGATGAACAGGTTCCTGACGATAGCATATTTAATACGGTTTTAATACAGGGTATTAAGGGAGATGCGGACTATAATGAAGATGGATATGTTACCGGCTCGGAATTGGGGATGTATCTGGATACAAGGGTGGTAAATTATAGTCAGGGTAGTCAACATCCGCAGTATGGACGGATACGACACCCTAAACTCGACAAGGGAGATTTTATTTTTGTATTAGATAAGGAGAACAACGTATCATCAATATCAATTAAGGAAGAAAAAAAAGGAGAATCTGTAGTGGCCGAGGAACGGCAACAAAAGAAAATTGATGATGCTATGTTGGAAGAGGAGAGGGAATTAAGCGAAGAGAGGGACATGGTTGCGGAAGAGTTACAGAGGCTGGAGAAGGAGAGAAGGCTGATTGAGGAGGAGTGGAGACACTTGGAGGAAGAGGCAGGAAATAATTTGTCTGCAGAGCATGAAGTGTCAAGAATGGAAACAGAGATACGAGAGAGAGAGAGTAGATTGGATGAAGAAGGGCGTGAGCTTGAAGAAGAAAGGCGGGAACTGGATGATGAAAGAAGGCACTTGGAAAAGGAGTGGGGTCAATTGGAAAAGGAGCAAACATCTCCACCTCCACCACCTCAGCACCGTGATGAACCACCGGGAGTAGCAAGGCCGTACTTACGTTCTCGCTATAAAAGGGATTTGTCTCTTGATCAGGTACAATCGGTACCGTTCTTATCAATACGAGAAAAAAACTGGAATTCACTTAAATGTTATAGCACTGTCAAACATTTTTACGAAGTTAACTTAATTAATAATGATAGTGTAGTAATTGATCGTTGTACAGGATTAATGTGGCACCAATCCGGCACTCCAGGTAAAGCAACATGGAATGAAGCAAAGAAATTAATGCAAAGGTTGAACAATAGGGGATACGGAGGTTATCATGATTGGCGTCTTCCTACTCTGGAAGAAGCAATGTCCCTATTGGAACCTGACAAAAAAAATGGTGGTTTGTTTATTTCACCAGTTTTTGATAGGTATCAGGAATGGATATGGACTGGAGACAAGAAGAAGGGGGCAAATGCGGCATGGGATGTAAATTTCAGATATGGTTTAGTAACCTGGAGTCCGCTCAATGACCGTGGATTTGTCCGTCCGGTTCGCTCTTTAAAGAAACCGTCCCAATCTTCATACGGTAGTGATTTGTCGAGGCAACACAGAAGAGATGACAATAGGCCTCCAGGAAGGCCTAAAAGAAAGATTGACAAGATGCGAAAAATAGACAGATGGATGCATGATCACAGAAGATGAATTTAAGTTACGTTTGTCTTTTGTAATCTGGGGGTTTTCAGTCTTGTGGTAGTACAAAAAAAGGCACAGAAAAATATTTTGTTAATATTTTTCTGCGCCTTTTGAGTTTAAATGAGTTAAACTGCGATGCCTTTGTCTGTTGGAACGGTAACAGCACTGCTCTTGTACCAATCCTTGTAATAATCACCTGAATCGTATAGTTTACGAAGATTTTCCAGCACCTGCTCAAATACCTGTGTCCAGTCAGAGCCAACCCTGAATCCAAACATGGCATTACGTTTGCCGTGAGCTGTACTTCCGATAGTCTGAAGTGATTTCCTGAATCGCAATCTCAGGTTGTCTCCGGCATAAAGATTATCATACATATATTGCATGCCTTCTATGAACTCCTCAAGATTCATATCTATAAGCCTATGAACTACATGAGCAGTATCATAATATTTCCAATCTTCAGGATAATTCTTTCTGAAAATCCTCTTTTCAGAATCCAACCTGTCATAAAGCGCAGTCTTAGGAAACGGACAATAAATTCCAAAGGTAAGAACGTCAATATTGTTTTGCAGCACAAATTCTGTCATTCTTTTGAATGAATCTTTGTTATCGCCATCTGCTCCAAGAACAATTGATCCCCAGACAACAAGGCCATGATCGTGTATTTTTTGAACACTGTCATAATAATTATCAGCACCAATTCTTAAATTAGTCGTTTTATTCATTTTTTCCAGGACCGCTTCATTTGTTGATTCTATGCCGCAGAGAAAACCAAAATTCCCACTCTTTGCCATGAGATCAAGTACCTCTGCATCCTTTGATATATTGAGTGCAGTAAACCCAAGCCAGTCCTTTTTGATGCCCCTGTCTATCATACCACGAAAGAGGTCTTTTGCCCTGTTAGCAGAGTTCTTACTATGTCCATAAAAATTATCTTCTGCAAACATGAGTCCCTTATAATCAGTTGATTCCATCTCATCCAGAACATCTTCAAACGGTCTTTCTCTGTATTTCTTTCCCTGAAAGGTCGGTACGCTGCAGAAATCGCAGTAATTTGGACAACCTTTTGTTGTAACAATTGATGAAAACTTGTAATCATATTTCTTTTTCAGGAGTTCTCTATCCGGAAATACATGTTTCATCTCTGACAGACCTGGCAGCCCGCCTTCGTACCTCTTTTTGAGTTCGCCATTTTCAAAATCTTTAATGACTTGCGGCCACAATGTTTCGGCCTCTCCGATAAAAATTGCATCTACATATTTTGAAGCTTCTTCTGGTACTACTGAAGCGTGTATACCGCCCATTATTACGGTCATGCCTTTTTTTCTGCAGACCTCAGCTATCTGGTAAGCTCTAGGCACTTGATAGGTAACGGAAGTAATACAAACCATATCTACAGGCTCGAATGTAATATCTCCGTTATCATCCAGGGCCAGTTCAATATTTTCATCGATTACGTCAAACTCCCAGTCACCAGTTGTAAGCGCTGCGATGTATGCCAGGTTCAAAGGCATTTGAACTATGACAGATATGCTCTCCTCGCCATGTCTCCCGGGGGGATGTGGATTGATCAGCATCATTTTTCTCATTTTTTTATCCTCCTAATTATTTAAAATCATATTGGCCACCCTCCAACCAGAGGATACTACAGCACATATCCCCGGCCC
>ENA-OREN01001802-OREN01001802.1-marine-metagenome-genome-assembly--contig:-NODE-1802-length-23631-cov-7.661416_pt1 | contig 23631 bp, 24 predicted proteins | sample MGYA00248624_ERZ508555 | MGnify/ENA primary metagenome ERZ508555 (study PRJEB26222, sample SAMN06267773) | marine metagenome | isolation source: Saanich Inlet, British Columbia, Canada | place...
TGAGATGATCTAGGCTCTTTTTTAAGTAGCTGATTATTTTTTCTGTATTTTTTATTTGTTCTTTATCCAGCATTAGTAAAAATCCATCCGTTTCATAGTCTATAGTTTCTCTACGATCATTTTTAGAAATTAAATTCTGGACTTGAAAAGTCTTAATTGGATGGGATTTACCCTTTACAATAATTTCATCAACGTAGGTGCAGTCTATATCTTTTTTGATAATATTAAATGTATTTTCTGAAATTAATATTTCGTTAGGGTTCGCTAAAGATTCTAAGCGAGAAGCCAGGTTTACACCATTGCCTAATACTGTGTAGTCAAGCCTGTCTTGTGAGCCAAAATTTCCAACCGTACATACATCAGTATGGATTCCCATTCTCACATCTAATGATTCCGTAAGACCAAAAGATGCCCATCTCTTTCTTATAGTTTTTAGTTTTCTTCTCATTTTTAATGCCATTGCTACGCAGGAAACAGCATCTTTTGTAATTCCATCTGTTTTGGGATCTCCAAAAAATATCATAATTGCATCGCCAATATATTTATCAACAGTGCCGCCATATTCAATTGCAATATTTGTCATTTCGGTGAGATAATATGTAATTAATTCAGTTAATATTTCAGGTTCTAGTTTTTCTGTAATAGTTGTAAAACCTTTAATGTCTGAAAAAAATACGGTTAAGTTTTTTCTATTGGTATCAATCTTAACATCAAGCTCTCCAGTAAAGATTGAATTGTATACTTGAGGGGAAAAGTACTTTGATAGTTTTGCAAGGATCATTTCTTTGTCCTTTGTGTCTGTGATATCAGTACCATAGAGAAGAAAAAAATCAAATTCGTTTATCTTTACTAAATTTAAATAGTAGGTTTTATTACCTATCTCAAATTCCATATTATGGATGTCATTAGCATTTGGTTTTGTTAAATTTTTAATTATTTCTTTGGGTATGGTATCATTAAGTGCTATATCCCAGTTTTTGATAATGTATTTAGAAGCATCGTTAAAGTATTTTAATTCACCATTTTTGCCTAACCTCATAACAGGATTTGGATTTTTATCGGGAAATTTATTTATTACTTTTTTTGCAGTAATGTCTGTTGCATAAATAATGATAAAACCAAACTCCGGAACAGGAACAAAATTTGCTAAATATGTTTTATTGCCGGCAGTTAATTCATTCTGAGTGATGCTGTTGGTCAGGATAGTCTTGCTAACCAGTTCAATGAGATAATCTGATATCATTTCCCCAATCTTTAGATTATGAGAGTTCACAATATCAAACGAAGCCTTATTATTATAGTTAAGTATTCCTTCTTTACTAATTCTCATCACCGGGTTTGGATTCTGGTCAGGAAACTTATCGATCGCCTTCTTGGCGGTAATATCAGTGCCATAAACATTGATGGAACCTAATTCCCTAATATAAACTGCTTTAAGTAAGAATGATTTTGAATCTACATTTATCTCAAATGAATGCTCATTTTCTGCTAAAGTTATTTTAAGCTTATCTAAAAATTTCTTATTTGGTTTATCATTAATATTTATTTTCCATGCATCAATAATTGGTTCTGATGGACTATTGTAGTATTGCAAAATCCCTTTATCAGAAAAACGAAGTACCGGGTTGGGATTTTGATCAGGGAATTTTTGCAGGACTTTAACTAACTGTTCACTTTCTTGTATCATAAAAGAAGATTCTTTTTGGTTTACTAATAGCTGGTTATTTTAATAAAGAATTACGAAACAAATATGTCAAATTTAAGAATAATAATAGGACACATTTTCTCTAAAAAATCGTTACTTATTCGACTATTTACTTTTATCTGGGTCGTATTCTGCTCTTGGCTCTGGATAGGTGACCCAATTAAATCAATCGAACTTTCCATATCTGTTCTGATTGGCTCTATGCTCATCCAGGGAATATTTGAATGGTTGTATGAATAAAACTTATTTTCAAATTCCAAGCACCTTATTTTATTAACCGTTTGGACGTCTTATATGAGTGCTGTTTTAAACTAAATAGAATTCTTGTTAGATTTGAATATGAAAGGGAGATTAAAATGAATAAAACAATATTATCCATTATGTTGATTTTACCAATGATATCTTTAGCCCAGAATTCAATCAATAAGGACGATAAGGTTCAGAAGCGTCCCACGGCAGATCAACTACGTGAAAGGCTAATTATCGGTGTTGAAAAGGGTAGAATAACGCAGGAACAGGCGGATAAGAGGTACGAAGCCTTTATGCAAAATGAGTCAAATACAGATGATAAACCTGATATTGAAACACGATATATAAGACTAGGCGTTGAGACGGAAGAGTTGAATCGAATACAAACCAAATTGAAGGATAGTGGTATTACTGATGATCAGCTTGACCTTGTTCTGGCCGCGATGATAAGGATGATACATGTTGCAAAAAACCAAGGGAAAGAGATTGATTTTAGTCCCCGTTTCCAAACCTACTTTGAAAATAAAGTTGGGCTCAACAATTTACAGATCCAAGTTGTAAAAGGTCTTTCCAGGAGGGTTGCACGCAAGTTGTGATAATGATTAAAAGATGAAAACAATTCAAATATTAAAAGTCCTACTAGGGCTAAGCAGTGTTTCTGTTGTTTTTTCAGAATTAGATATTTTAGTTGTAAATGAGTTTAATATTTCTGAAACCAGGGAAGTTGAACCGGACCTATATTGGGCTTGGGAACCGGACTCGCGATGGCTTAGTGGTGTTGATTGGGGTGGGCAAACCTTTTATGGATATATTGGACTCAGTGAAATTTTTTTGGGATCATCCCTTTCAGCTGATGATGCTATTGATGTAGAAATTCGGTTTGACAGTAATGAAACTACCTTTTGCCAAACATATCGGCGCGACCTGGACTATTCCGCTGCAGGCGTTGGTGTTTTTAGGGGTTCAGCTTGGGACATCTCCGATCCGAATAACCATCGGCGATTGAATATTTGCTTTGTAGAATGGGATGATGGGACCGGCGAACATGCACCCAACCTAATATGGGATCCAGATGATTCTAATTATGGACGACGAGAATATTTATTTATTATGCTCAGTGATTATGACGGCACTGGGGAAACGTATGACAATAGTAACACAGGATTTGATTCAGATGTTATTTATAGTTGGTGGCCAAAACTGAGATCAGGTTATACTTTTTTTCAGACTGATCCTGCTTCATTGACAATCAGGACCGCTTTTATAACGAATTTCTCATCTTTGCCGGATGATGGACAATTGACCCTTTCTTGGGAATTTGAAGAGGAAGGAGTAGATCACTTTGATCTATTTTATTCTACAACAATTCCACCAAATAATTTGCTAGTTCAGTTAGATGCTGATGATAGGTCTTACTTACATACTGGATTAACAAATGATGAAAAAGTCTATTATCAAATGAAAGGTGTATCCTCTCAGGGTGATATATTGTATTCCAGCATACAAATATGGGGGAAACCAGGTCCTGTTTCTATGAATATGGACTTATTAGGGACATGGAATGAGAGAGAAAATTATGGGGATATTTGGGGGTATACTGACCAGATAACGGGAAAAGAATATGCCTTGCTTTGTGTTCGTGACGAAGGCTTGAGTATTATAGATATTTCAGACCAACCAATTGAAGTTGGGTTTGTTCCTTCTATGCAATTTGGTTCAGATGCTAAGGATGTAAAAGTGTTTGACCATTATGCAGTTTTAATTAAAGAAAATGAGCCTGCTCAAATCATTGATTTATCAGACCCAGAAGACCCCAACGTAGTCAGTACGATTCATTTTGGTTTATCTATTGAAGATGGAGGAGCACATAATTGCTATATCAATGGCCAGTATTTATACGTAATTGGACTTGATGCCGGTGGGTTGGAGATCTATGATCTTACCAATCCAGAATCACCACAATGGGTTGGTGACTATATCACATATTATTATCATGATATATACGTAAAAGATGGAATTGCTTATGCAGCAGCCATTCATGGTGATGGCGTAGATATTTTGGATGTATCTAACCCTTCGAATGTTCAATTATTAGTAAATTTTAATTATGAAGGATCTGGTGCTCATAATTGCTGGACAACGGAAGATGGAAATTATGTAATTGTAGGTGATGAAATTGGAGAAGGTAACTGGATTAGAATATTTGATATACAGGACCTGGACAATATCTCTATGGTGGCTGAATACATTGTTGATCCTGAATCGGTTGTACATAATGCCTATGTAGATGGGAATTTGCTGTATGTTGCGCATTATACAGAAGGTGTTCGGATCGTTGACCTGTCGGATCCTGAGAGTCCGGTAGAGATTGCTTATTATGACACCTATCTACCGAATGAATATGGGTACGAGGGATGTTGGTCTGTTTTTCCGTATTTTGAATCTGGGAAAATCATAGCCTCGGATCTGCAATCCGGTCTATTTGTTTTGGAACACCAACAATTTGTAAATATTGAGAAACCAAATGCTCCGGCTGGATTTAATCTAAAACAGAATTATCCCAATCCATTTAACCCAACCACAAGGATCAATTATACAATTGGTTTGGAATCTTTTGTTAATTTGACTGTATTTGATGTATCTGGGGATTTTGTAAAAACACTTGTGAATTCCCATAAACCAACTGGTATTCATTCTTTACAATGGCACGGGACGAATGAATTGGATAAAAAAATGCCTTCGGGTAGTTATTTTATAAAAATTAAGACTGGAGAATTCACTCAATCCCGAAAAATGATTCTTTTGAAATAACTATTTGGATATAACCAATTATTATAGAGTTTACCAAAAGAAGTAAAATAAAAAGGCTATTTCAATTATAGATCTTCATTGACAGAAATTGATATACCTAACTGGGTCTCAACAAGTTTAGCAATCTCCATTTCTGCTGTCATAACGATACCATCTGTCTCTATCAAATCAGTGATCTTTGGTCCCAGGACTTGGATTTGCTCTGCACTCAGCAATATTTTGATCCGATTTAGGACACTACTAATATAATTCATTTTTTCATTATCTGCTGTTTGTCCTAAAACCTGGTAAGCTTCATTTAAAAACCGATCAGCTCGCTCTTCAGAAAATTCTGGGAATAGTTCAGAAATGGCATTAACCCAAGATTCCCGCTCTTCATAATCTGCCTGACCATCTGCTAGATGGATGGAAGCACATAAATGAGTCACTGCTTCAATCGGAGACATATTAGATGGAATGTTGAATTCTGGCTCTTTTCCCTTTTTGCTAAACCAACCCATTATTTTGCTTCCCATTCTGTCGATGTAAATGTTTTCATACTTAAAGCATGGATCTCATGCTTCATCAATTCACCCATGGCATCATACACTTTTCGATGTCTTTGTATCAAATTGTCCCCTTCAAAATCATTTGAGACTATAATTGCTTCTAAATGAAAACCACCATCATGAAGTTTATGATTTAAATGACGTCCAGTGAAATCTTTGACTTCGAAATGGTATAATTCCATTGCAGATTCGAGTCTCGTTTTCATTACACTTTCAATTGCCATTGTTTTTTTGCTTAAAGGGTTAGAATTTTCATGCATGACTGATCCAAAGTTATTTCAATTAACGGAAAAAGATAAAGCCAAATATTTGAAACTGATTGATGATATAGATACTGTTCATTCCAGGGCCATTACAAAAGTAATAGGCAGAAAAATATCAGGTATGTTAGATGATGGGAAGCTCAATTCTGTAGAGATCGCACTTATTGATGATATTGCAATGCTTATGGGAATTTTAGAACTTCACCCCGAACTTCCCAATTCTGTTGTTAAAAAGATTTTGTTTGCCATGACGTATTTTGTGGATGACAATGATGAAATTCCTGATGTGATTCCGGATTATGGTTATTTGGATGATATAAAAGTTGTGGAATGGGTAATAGATGATATTCAGAGCCAAATCCCACCTATGACCAAGTCGTAGCTTATTTTTGTTTGCTAATTGTTTTGCTACTGCTGTCGATATCTTCTTCAGAAAATTGCCATTGACAGGGTGGACACCACCAGGGTTTTCCATAATACGTTTCTAAATTCTCAACTAATTCTAATGGTTGAGAACACTTGGGGCAATCTCGTTCGGTGCCTTCTTTAGGCCATTTGTAATCGGGCCTATATTTTAGCCCATCTTCAAAAGTATGATGTTTTAACATGTCTTGAAATTACAGAGTTATATGGGCTGATTAAATATGAGATTTAAAATATTGACAGAATTACAAATATCAATACACCTATCAGCGAAAAACCAACATAGTTTTGGATTTTTAATTCGTTTTCCATGATTTCTATCTGAGCCAGATAGTGATCATAAAAAAGAAACACTTCCAAAGTGTCATTTTCAGCCACATATACTCGTTTTATACCATCACTTAAATTATTTCGAATCTTTTCGTTTTGTATATTAGGCGGGATATAACTTACTTCGTGGAACCCCGGCAATACGGGTACAGGTCCACCCAAAGGATGATTGCCAACATAATATCCATCAATAAAAAAGGAGACATTCATACTGTCTGTTTTAATTTCAATAAAGCCAAATGATTCTAAATCGTCCACGGGCTGAGCCTGGAGTAGCGAAATTGAAAAAAGAAGACCAAATAGTACGAAAAACACCTTTTGCATAGCTGTCAAATTATTTTTGTCTACCCATGAAATCAAATAAGTAAATTTCGTGTTCATGAATTCAATATTTCTTCCAAAAACGCTCTTTTTTGTTGTCATTATTCTTTGCTCTGGGGGGTGTGCTTATTATAATACATTTTATAATGCCCAACAATATTATAAAGAAGCTGAAAAGATCCGGTTGCAAAAAGAAGGTAAAACCATTCCAATTACTGCATTGGATAAATATGGTAAAACTATCCAGAAATGTCAAAAAGTTCTAAGCGATTATCCTGAATCAAAGTTTAGAACCGATGCGTTTCTTCTCATGGCAAAGTCAAAGTATTACAGAAAAGATTATGATCTTGCAATAGATGATATAAGAATTGTAACTCAAGAAGGGAACGAGAACCAAATTGAAGAAGCCCAATATTTGCGTGCCCTATGCAAATGGAAAAAGGGAAATGCACAAACAGGGATTAATGAATTAACAATATTGTTAAATATTTCCCCTTCAAAAGAAATTCAATCAAAATGTCATTTATCTCTTGCGGAGATTGCACAGGAATTAAAAGATTCTGATTTGGCTATGTCCCATTTACTGGATGGGGCAAAACTCACAAAAAGCCGTGATCAAAAAGGTGTGATTTATGGACGCTTGGCAGAAATGGCTTTTAATAAGGAAGATTATGATATAGCCAAAGATAGCTATGCAAATGTGATCACCAATTCATTATCCAAAGAAAAAATTGAAAATGCCCATCTACAATTATTAAAAATACTAAGAATCCAGAAAAACTATAAGGCAGCTTCTCGGAAGATCAAAGGCATGCTCACCGATGATAAATTTAAACGAATTGCAGGAAATTTAGAATTGGAATTGGTTCAGCTTTATCGTGCACAAGGTGAAATATCCGAGATTGAAACCCGACTGGAATCTATCGTAAATGATTACCCAAGAACGCCCGTTTCTGCGGAAGCTTATTATTTTTTGGGAAAAATATACACATCCCAAAAATGGGATTTGAAAAAAGCTAAAGAATATTTTGATCAGGTTAGTAAAGAATCTAGTAAATCGCTTTTCTCTCCCATGGGTAAAAGTCTAAGCAAAGCCATCGGAACCTATCAGGAAGCACAGAAAGACCTCGAAACTCATTTGACAATTTTAACACAGGATACCACTCAGATATCAACTGAATCAGATACGTCCGTCTTTGATCCGGAATCGGGTGAAGCTATTATTGAAACGCTAAATCCTTTAATCTCTGCTGTAACTCCGGATCGAACGATTCCTGAACTTTATTATCAATTGGCTGATCTTGAAGCGTTTAGTTTTAAACGCTATGCCCAAGGGATTCAATATTTAAATCAAATTAATTCTGAATATCCCGAGTCTTCCTTTCATGCCAAATCCATTTTCACAATGGCCTTCATGTTCGAAAATATGGCAGATTCTGTCAATGCCCAATCAACACGAAATCATCTATTGGAATCCTTTCCAAATTCGGAATATGCTGCTTATATATCAGAAGATGTAAAAGTGGAAAAAAAGAAGCAGGAGATCTTGTATTCCAAGGCAGAGTCCCAAGTTACTAGTAACCCTGATAATGCGATCCAACTATTAAAAGAGTCAATCAGCCTCGACGAAAAAAGCGACTTGGCAGTATCGGCAGCGTATACAATCAGTTACCATTATGATCAGTCTACAGAAATTGACAGTGCCTTGAAATATTACCAATGGATTCAAGATAATCATCCAAGGTCAGACCAATATCATAGTGCAGCGAAAAGGGTTCAAACTCTGCAGATGGTTTTATCATCAATCGAGACTGTTACGGATACTATTAATATCATTAGGGATGACAATTGAGAGCGAATTTTCTTTCTATATGTTATCGTTCAACTCGATTTATCATTACCAAAATACTTTATTTTTTCCAGGCATTATTATTTCGTTCAAAAGATCTTGAACCTGCTGTCATAGGTGGTGATGCTTTTCTATCCACTATTTCAATTATCAGTGCCCCTTTTTTCAATTTTAAAATCCCATCCGGAAATGACGTTGAAGTTTTCGGGTTAGAATTCCCATCACCATTAGTGGCCGCATCATTTAAATCGGAAACGGAGATCCTGAAAATTTGGCTCCAAATGGGACTAGGTGGTGCCATTTTTAAAACAATTATGAAAAATGAACGATTGGGGAATAAAAGACCACGTCTCCAAGATGCCAGCCTTGCCGGAGAAAAAGGATTGTTGAATTCTATGGGGTTACCAGGAAAAGGAGTAAAATCTTTTTCTGCTGAAATAGCTGATTTATTTTTGTGGAATTTTGATCGTCCCTTAGGTGTGAGCGTTGGAGGGGATACTATTTTTGAATATGTTGAAAGTGTTATTTATATTGAAGACACATTAAAAAATATATCTAATTCCTATTTTTATGAACTTAATGTCAGTTGTCCAAATACAAAAAATGGACAAACGATAGGTGACGATCCTTTAGAATTAGAAAAACTACTGAATGAATTAAGGTCAAATATGCGAAAACCAATTTCTGTAAAAGTTTCCCCGGATCTTTCAAATGAGACACTAATGCTGATAGGAGAAATTTGTTCGGATGTAAATCAAGTGTTCATCAATGCAGGAAATACACAATATAAAAAATCAATTGATGTAGGTGTTAAAGCGAAAAATTTCATAATGGAAGGAGGAGGATTCTCCGGCCCTGCACTTTTTGATCGAACTTTAGAAATGGTGAAATTATTTTCAGAATTTGATGTTCCAATTATGGCGACAGGCGGTATTTCCAACATTCACCACATTGAGGCTGCTAAGGAAAATGGCGCTTCATTATTTGGAATGGCCACTGCACTGGTTCTAGACCCCTACTGCGTTCCTAAGATCAACAAACGATTATAATGTTCACGATTGTATTACTGGAGCCTCAAATTCCGCCCAACACAGGCTCTACAGGGCGTTTATGCGGTGCAACCAATACAAGGCTTCATATCGTAGGAAATTTGGGTTTTGAGTTATCAGATAAAACATTGAAAAGAGCTGGGCTGGATTATTGGGATCATATTGATTGGAACTATTTTCCAGATTTAGAGAAATATTGTAAAAATTTGGTAAAAAATGAGAGGTTTCACCTATTGACCACCAAATCATCAGAGCCGTACACTTCACGGCGATTTATGGATGAAGATCATCTTGTTTTTGGCAGTGAAACATCTGGTATCAACGAAATATTTTTAAAAGAGAATTGGAATAACACCTGTACCATACCTATGGATAATCCAAATATTCGAAGTTTAAATCTTGCCACCAGTGTAGGTATTGTTCTCTATGAAGCGATTCGTCAAACCGATGCTATTTAAGCCCAAATTCTATATCTTGTTCCTGATCTTTTTTTATGGTTGCGCAAATTCTCCTAGGTATACAACAGGAAATGGTAGCTCAGTACGATCCAAATCTTCTAAAATAACCAAACCAAAAACGAGTAAAAAATCAAGAAAGACAAAGCATCGGAAAGTTTTGAAAGGTGTGAGTTCATTTTATGCAGAAGATTTCCATGGAAAACTCACTGCAAATGGTGAAGTTTATGATATGTATGGCGTCACTGCAGCACATAAAACATTACCATTGGGTACTGTTTGCCGGGTAACTAACCTTGCTAATAGCAAATCTCTAATCTTGAGGATTAATGATCGTGGTCCTTACATAAAAGGACGAATTCTTGATTGTTCTTATGGCGCTGCGAAAAAATTAGACTTTATAAACCAGGGTACGACAAAGGTTAAAATTGAAGTCATCGAATGGGGAGATGGCGCCTACATGCAACATAGGAAGATGAAATAATGAAGAAATATTATATGGTAGTTAATCCACATGGTGGATTGAAAAAAGGTATTGGCATCCTTGAAAGAGTAAAACCTATTTTTGATGAAGGCGGTGCTGAATTGACTATATTAGAAACTGAATATGCTGGTCATGCCCGGGAAATGGCTCGGGAAAAAGACTTTACTGGATATGATGGTTTTTGTGCCATTGGCGGTGACGGTACTATGCATGAAGTTATCAATGGTATGCTGAAACGACCCGATCAACGGAAAATACCTATCGGATTAGTTACAGGTGGAACTGGAAATTCATTCATGCATGATTTGGATTGCCTTGACCCTGAAAATGCAGCCAAGCGAATTCTCACTGGACGTCTTCGTCCCATTGATATTGCAAAAGTTGATGCAGATGGAGAAACTATTTACGGATTTAATATTGTTGGTTGGGGAATGCCCACCGATATTAACTTTTTAGCGGAAAAAATGCGTTGGCTCGGCGAACAACGATATAATGTAGCATCGATTATTGAAGTGATGAAAGGAAAGCAGCGCCTGGCGAAATTGATTATCGATGGAAATACTGTTGTTGGAGATTATGGGTTTATTCTTGGGTGTAACACCATTCATACAGGAAAAGGAATGATGATGGCGCCCTTAGCGCAACTTAATGATGGGTTAATCGATTTAATCATTGCTCGGAAAGCCGGAAGATTCAAATTATTGCGGTTATTTCCTAAACTGTTCAGTGGTGGCCACGTAGGTGATCCATTAGTAGACTATCACCAGGTGAAGGAATTCTCAATCATTCCTCAGGAAGATAATATTCTTAATATTGACGGGGAAATGATTGGAAGTACTCCCATTCATGTGATAGTTGAACAGGGTTTAATCGACGTACTGGTTTAGATAAAGGAGAACAGTATGAGCATATTCAAAGGACGAAATCTTATAAATGCATTGGGGATTCCAGGATGGTTATTCCTTATTTGGAAAGGTGACATTTATTATAGTTTTTTTATTTTAACATGTATTGTATTTGCCTTAGGTGAGTTTTATGATATGATGCAGAAAAAAGGCACTAAGCCACTGAGATGGATGGGAATGTGTAGTGCAGCATTTATTGCGGATTTTTATTACTCTCAACCCATAATCACAGGGCATCAAATGGTTGGATGCCTGATACTAATTTTTCTTTTAACTTTTATTTGGGAATTATTCTCCAACGAGAAGAATTCCGGTTTAAATATATCCGTAACGATGGCAGGAATTTTATTTGTTCCTATTTTGCTCGGAACTGCAATTGATATTCGTCAATTTGACACATTCATGGGCACCCAATTAACTTTAGCATTGGTTCTTTCTGTTTGGGCTTGTGATTCAGCTGCGTTCATTTTTGGTACCAAATTTGGATCAGCAAAAATTTTTCCGCGTGTGAGTCCAAATAAATCTTGGGTTGGTTCTATTGCCGGGTTAATCGCTTCAATGAGTGTATTTTATTTATTTTACCATCAAGAGTGGCTTGGGAATTATTTTTCTTTGAAAGACACAATAATATTCGGCATTATAGCTGGTGTTTTTGGACAAATTGGTGATTTTTCAGAATCGCTTTTAAAACGAGATGTTGGTGTGAAAGATAGTGGAACAATATTACAAGGTCATGGCGGTGTTTTAGATCGGTTTGACTCCTTGATATTCGCCACACCGATAACTTATCTTTATATTCACATATTTATAAATATTTAATCTTTTAATAAACACCCTATGAAACTCAATTCAATTTTAGCAACTGATTGTGGATCAACCACAACCAAAGCCATCCTTATACAAAAAATTGATGGAGAATACCGGTTAAGTTATCGTGGTGAAGCGCCCACTACTGTAGAAGCCCCATTTGAAGATGTGACTCGCGGCGTATTGAATGCTGTGATGGAAGTGGAAGAACTAGCCAATCGTAAGATCTTAAATGGGGATGAAATAATGACGCCCCAAAATGGAGAAGAAGGTGTGGATATATATATATCCACCAGTTCAGCCGGCGGTGGGCTTCAAATGATGGTTGCAGGTGTTGTTAAATCCATGTCTGGTGAAAGTGCCGAACGTGCTGCATTGGGGGCAGGTTCAATTGTTATGGATGTAATGGCTTCCAATGACGGGCGTCTCCCTCATGAAAAAATCAAAAGAATTCGTGATCTGCGACCTGATATGATTCTTTTATCGGGTGGAATTGATGGTGGAACTGTTTCCCATGTAGTTGAATTAGCTGAAATTCTCCATGCTGCAAATCCTAAACCACGGCTAGGACAAAATTATAAATTGCCGGTGATTTATGCTGGTAACAATAAGGCCCAAGATCAGATTCGAGATACGCTGGGAGAAATGGTAGATCTGGATATTACAGAAAATATTCGTCCTGTCCTTGAGAGAGAGAATCTGGAACCTTCACGAGATAAGATACATGATCTTTTTATGGAGCATGTCATGCAACAGGCTCCTGGTTATAAAAAACTTATGTCCTGGACCGATGCACCAATTATGCCAACACCGGGTGCTGTTGGATCTTTAATAGAAATGATTGCTGAAAAGGAAAAAATCACCGTTGTTGGTGTGGATATTGGTGGTGCTACCACCGATATATTTTCTGTGTTTCAGGGTAAATTCAATAGAACTGTTAGTGCAAATCTGGGAATGAGTTATTCTATTTGCAATGTGTTGGCAGAGTCTGGATTGGAGAATGTCTTGCGCTGGGTTCCATTTGATATTGATCGAAAAGAATTAACAAACCGGATTGGTAATAAAATGATTCGCCCTACAACTGTACCCCAGTCGCTCGAAGAATTATTTATTGAACAAGCCATTGCTCGAGAAGCATTACGTCTGTCATTTAAACAGCATAAGGAATTTGCCACAAGTTTAAAAGGAGTGCAAAAAGAACGAACTATTTCTGATGCATTTGATCAATCCAGTTCGGGTGAATCCCTTGTAAATATGATGGAATTGGATCTACTTGTAGGCTCTGGGGGTGTTTTGAGCCATGCGCCACGTCGCGAACAGTCTGCAAGAATGCTTATTGACTCATTTATGCCCGAGGGGATTACTCAATTAGCTGTTGATTCCATTTTTATGATGCCGCAATTGGGAGTACTAGCCAATATTGAAAAGGAAGAATTAGCCGCTGATGCACGGGCTGCTGCGCTTGAAGTTTTTCATAAAGATTGTCTTATTCATCTTGGAACTTGTATTGCGCCAATCGGGAATGTAAAAAAGGGTGCATTAGTTCTTACAGCAGAGTTCACCTTTCCTGACGGAAAAAAAGTTCATCATGAATTGAAAAAAGATGAACTTTTCCGATTCGAAGTTCCTTATGAACCAATATCCGCCGTATTTAAACCCGATAAAAAAATGGACATAGGTTCCGGAAAAGGGGAGCCGATTGAAACAACTGTCTATGGAGGTGTGGTCGGATTGATTTTAGATGGGCGTTCTAGACCAATCACAATTCCTACGGCTTCTGAAGATAGATTGGCTGCCCTTAAAAGTTGGTCTGAAGCAGTTAATGAGTACCCAAACCAAAATACTAATCAATAATACTAACCTAATCAATGGCACACGCATACACACCCGGACTTAAAGTATTACATCATGCTAAAGTTGAAAAAAACAGGCGATTACCTATTAAAGGGAAAATTACGAAACAGGTGGGAGATCTTCTTAAACCAGAAGACGTGGTTGCAAAAACCGATCTCCCAGGCAATGTTCAGATGTTAAAGGTTGCTAATGTGCTGAATATTGGTCCCGCGGATGTGCCGGACGTGATGCTTGTTGGAGAAGGTGACAAGGTTGAAAAGGGTCAAATGATTGCGGAAACTGAAGGACTATTTGGGTTTTTTAAGTCGAATGTAAAATCACCTATCGATGGTACAATTGAAGCTATTTCAGATGTGACGGGGCAAATTGTAATGCGAGAAGCACCAATCCCTGTTGAAGTGGATGCTTATATGTCTGGCATTGTTAAAGAAATCATTCCTGATGAAGGTGTCATTGTTGAAGCTGATGCAGCTTTTATTCAGGGCATATTTGGAATTGGTGGTGAAAGCCGTGGAACGATGGAAATTCTTGTAGAAAATCGCGAACAGGAATTAACAACGGATTTATTAAATGAGTCACATAAAGGTAAAATTGTTGTGGGCGGTTCTTTCGTCAACCTCGAAACATATAAAAAAGCCCTATCTTTACAAATAGCCGGTATAGTTGTAGGTGGTTTTAATTATTATGACCTTGAAGAAATATTAGGTTATACCTTGGGCGTGGCCATTACCGGCTCTGAAGATTTAGTAACTTCCCTTATCGTCACAGAAGGATTTGGAAATATAAGAATGGGAAGCAGGACATTTGATCTGTTAAATAAGGAAAATGGTAAATTCGTATCTATCAATGGTGCTACACAGATTCGAGCTGGCGTGATACGACCAGAAATTGTTATTCCACTTCAAGAAATAGAAATACCTGAAACAGCGGTTTATAAATCTGATAATAGTGGGATTAGTGAAGGCAGTTTAGTCCGTATAATTCGAGCACCTTATTTTGGTAAAATGGGAGAAGTAGTGAGTCTCCCACCGGAACTTCAACAAATGGAGTCAGAAACTATGGTTCGCATTGCAGAAGTAAAAGTTGATGGTGATGTTTTGAATATTCCACGAGCTAATCTTGAAATGGTGGAGACTGATTGATTTTATTATGGTAAATAGATTAAAAGAAATAATTATCCCTAACCTAATTCCTGACTCCTTACCTCTGCGAGAGCAGGATAGGGCATTCCTTCAACGATTAGCTGAAAAAATTCATGGGTCAGGTTTTGTTACACCTGCCGTCTTTTTTTTGGAAATGACAAAACCATTAGCATTATTAGGGAGCCATGCACTGGTTTTTTTTGGCCCTGTTTTAAATGCATTTATTCAATCAGAAAATTATTATCGTACAGTGCAGGTTTTTGAAGAATCTGCAAACATAGAACTATTACTACAAATGATCGAAGCGTTGGAAATCAATGCAAAAGTCAACACTGGAGATAATCATGAATGATCGTGATTTCATTATAGGGGCAGGAGGAGTCACATTTGCCTTCCTAATCTATTGGTTTATGGGCCATCCGTTTTTTATCACCGAACGAATTGTTATGTTCATAGCTATAATGACGTTTTCTGGAACGCTCCTGTTTTATATCCGAAAAGCACGCCGTGGAGAAGATATTTTTTTAAGAGAAATTCCTGGACTAAAAGCCGTTGAAGAAGCAGTAGGGCGTTCCACAGAAATGGGAAAACCTGTATTGTTCGTTCCCGGCATTATGGATATGGATCAAGTTGAAACTGTTGCTGGAGTAATTGTATTGGGCCATGTATCAAAAATGACTGCTAGATATGAGACAACTTTAAATGTTCCTGTATCCCGTGCAATTGTGATGAAAGCTGCTCAAGAGGCTTGTAAGGAATCTTATCTGATGGAAGGTCGGCCAGATATGTTTCATGAAGATATGGTTCATTATCTTACCGATGAGCAATTTGCCTATGCCGCTGGTGTAAATGGAATTATGGTTCGTGAAAAACCAGCTGCCTGTATGTACATGGGGAAATTCTATGCTGAATCTCTGATCCTTGCTGAAACAGGAAATTCGATTGGAGCTATCCAGATTGCCGGTACAGCGTCCCAAGCACAAATTCCATTTTTTGTAACTGCGTGTGATTATACGTTGATAGGTGAAGAATTTTTTGCTGCAAGTGCGTATTTATCTCAGCGGCCCGAGCTGATAGGCGGGATAAAAGGTCAGGACATGATTAAATTGATTGTTATTGGAATTATATTTTGTGGCGTCTTTCTCCGACTTCTCCATGATAGTGGAATGATTGATTTTAGTATTCTTGAATTTCTAACGGTGAGATAAGGAAAAGATATATGCTTTGGAAAAGACAAATCCCAATTTTGATTGTGGCAGTGATAGGCACTCTCACTTTATTTGGATGGTTCGTGAATGAACCACACATTAAATCTTTTGTGGATGATGATGCAACGCAATGGTTTGATATCCTCGCCAGTTTTGCGATTTTTCTTGGAGGTTTCAATTTACTTAAAATGCAATCACAGAAAGTTTTACGTAAACAACAAGGCTGGCAATACAGCATATTTGCCATAGTTGGATTCTTTTTTGCAATCACTGCTGGATTCTTTTACAAAGGGAACCCTGATGTTGCTTGGGGAACACACGTCACTGCTGATGGTACCCTGTTCAAATGGATTTTCACTTATATGTTCGCACCTCTCCAGGCGACTATGTTTGCCCTCTTGGCTTTCTTTGTGGCATCTGCGTCCTATCGCGCATTCCGAATACGGAATTTTGAAGCAACTTTGCTTCTTGTCGCAGGAATCATTATTATGATTGGACGAGTTCCTTTGGGGAGTAATATTTCCAGTTGGTTTATTTTGTATTTATTGGTCTTGATTGGTGGAATCACAGTTAATGCAGTTTTCAAAAATAAACAATACACAGCTATTTTTGTTTCTGTAGGAATCATAGTGGTCACCGCCGCAGGATCTTCCCTTGGATGGCCTTTGGATCAGCCGGGGATTTTCTATCTTCCTTATCTTCAAGAATGGATTTATAAATATCCAAATGTAGCTGGTGCAAGAGCCATCATGATGGGTATTGGAATGGGAATTTTCGCAACATCAATCCGATATATTCTCGGTATTGAAAAATCATATATCGGGGAGTAGACGTGAAATTTCTAACTGATTTAATTTTGAAAATGGGAACCGTTGACAGGCGATGGATTTTCCTTATTATTGCATTGGTTGTGATTGTGCCATTATTCTTCCCTTTAGGGTTACCCATACGTGCTACTGCCACCACACAACATGTGTATGATACAATTGATGCTTTGCCCCATGGCTCCAAGGTATTGGTGTCTTGTGAATATGGTCCAAGTACAAAGCCCGAGATTCATCCTATGGTATTGTCAGTTATGCGCCATTTATTTAAAAATGAGCATAAGGTATATGTGACGTGCCTCTGGCCAGATGGTCAATTTTTAGCGTCTGATGCCTTGGATTTAGTAGGACGAGATGAATACGGATTGACTTATGGAGAAGATTATGTTTTACTCGGATTTCGTCCAGGAAATGAGGCTGTGGTTAAGGGCATTGTGAGTGATCTCAGAAAACTTTACACCATTGATGCGAAAGGTACAAAGATTACAGAAATTCCCATGATGGATGGTGTAAACCGATTTGAAGATTTTGATTTTCTTTTCTCCGCATCGGCTGGTTACCCTGGAACCATTGAATGGGTCCAATATGCAGTCGACCCTACAAATGTACCCATGAGTACTGGGACGACATCTATACAAGTCAATGAAGTGATGCCTTACGTTTCTGCCGGTCAGGTACAGGGAATTCTTGCAGGCATGCCTGGTGCAGCAGAATATGAAGCTTTAATTGGCGTTCCCGGAATTGGCACTAGTGGAATGGATGCCCAGTCCGTGGCCCACCTAGTGATTGTGCTGTTCATCGTGTTGGGGAATATTGGTTATTTCATTGAACGACATCGTTCAAAAAAATATTAAGGAGTGATTATGTTTAGTGAAATTCATGGTGCTTGGGTCGCATCCTTCTTAACGCTGGCTATCTTTTCATTTCTTTATAAGGATAATCCATTTTATAAAATCGCAGAACACATTTTTGTTGGTGTTTCAGCTGGATATTGGACTTCGATGTTCTTTTGGACACAGATTCAACCCAATTTATTCGGACGACTTTGGCCATCAACGCATTATTCGGAAGGAATATGGTACGGGATCTACAATTTATTTGGCATTTTTTCTTCGTCAATATTTCCGGCAGGAGGAATCGATAAAGGCCATGAAATGCATTTGATCTATTTGATCCCATTTGCTTTGGGTATTATGATGTTACTCAGCCTATTTAAAAAGCTAAATTGGTTTGCCCGTTGGGGAATTGCTTACACAGTCGGAATGGCTGCAGGACTTCGTGCATATGGCTATCTTAATTCCAATGTCATTGGACAAATAAAAGGTACAATTATTCCTCTTTCGGATCCTGATTTGCCATTTTTTAGCTTGTTGGAAGCATCTCATTTTAATAATCTTGTTATTTTAGTTGGGACTGTGACAGGATTGCTGTATTTCTTTTTCTCAAAAGAGCATACAGGAAATTTTGGGAAAGTCACTCGCGTTGGGATTTATTTCCTCATGATCTCTTTTGGTGCATCATTTGGATTTGCTGTTATGGGACGAATTTCACTACTCATAGGTCGTTTTGTAGATTTAATAGCCTACTCTGGTGCCCAGTATCATCATGCCAGTATTTGGGTATTGGTAATCATGGTTGCATTATTAGGGTATTCTGCATTTACTGATAAAGGCGATCCTAACACAGACCTATCATGAAAAAGTATGTCATAACTAAATCGTGGCAATATTGATAGTAATTCAAACAATATTATATCTTCATTTGGTTTACAATGAAAGTCTAAGGTAAAAAAGCTCAGTCAAAGATTGTGCTTTTTTTTATTTATGATTTCGCCAATTCATCTGTCCTAAATTCATCCTGAAGGAGAATAGAAAATATGAATAGAATTATCATTTCAACATTTTTAATAATAAGTATTATTTACGGAATTAATCCACCTCAGAATGGAAATTTCCCAGACGGTTTTTGGGAAAAAATGAGACAACATGATATTGGTCTAAATTATGGTGACCCTGGTTGGGTGAATAAAATATCTAATCAAATAAATGATCCATCCCGTGATACACAATTGGTATTTAATATACCGGTCCTTTTAGGAAAATACGCGGATGCATCAAATACCTATTTTAATGCATCAGATTATCAAAATATGCTTTTTGGGACTAATCCGACAGGTTCAATGAAAGAATATTATAACGAAATATCATATGGGAATTTTCAAGTTGATGGGTCAGCAGGCGGATGGTACGAGTCATCTCTTACCAAGGCACAAGCTGTAGAAAATACCAGGCAATATGTAGCAGAAATTGCAGCACTTGCTGATCCCGATTTTGACTTTGGGCAGTATGATAATGATGGACCTGATAATGTTCCAAACTCAGGTGATGATGATGGATATACTGATGGCATCATTGTTGTTTATCCTGGTTGTATGTCTGGTAATGATAATATATGGCCTCATCAAAGTTCTTTATCTAGTGATTATGTCACGAATGATGAATCGGAAAATGGTAATGGTCAATATATTAAGATTAGTACGTACATGGTATGTCCTGAACTACCAAGTAGCAGTGGCAGTTGTGTCACAAGCGAAATATGCCCCATGGGCGTTTATGCACATGAATTTGGCCATGTGTTGGGATTACCGGATCTTTATGATAGGTCACCCGAGTCCAGTAGTGATTCAGAAGGTATTGGTGAGTGGTGTTTAATGGCAAGTGGAAGCTGGATGGGTTGGTATGGAGACACTCCATCACATATGTCATCATGGTGTAAAATTCAGATGGGATGGATAGAACCCACTGTATTAGATAATAGCACAACTGCTATAGAAATACCGCAACTGGTAACATCTCCATTTGCTTTAAAAGTATGGGAAGATGATTACCATTGGAGTCGTTATTTTTTAATTGAAAATCGACAAGCAGTCGGGTTCGATTCTGAAATACATGGACCCGGTTTGATTATATACCATGTAGATGAAAACAGGGGATGGGGAAATAATGGATGGAGTTTGGGGTCGGTGAATGATGACGAACAAAATAAACTGGTAGATTTAGAAGAAGCTGATGGTGATAATGACCTGGATAATGAGATCAACCGTGGAGATGATGGTGACCCTTTTCCGGGGACATCGGGGAATAGAACATTTGATGATAATTCTAATCCTAGCGCAACACGCAACGATGGCTATGAAACAGGAATTTCTTTTTCAAATATCAGTGATCCTGGGCCTGTAATGACGATTGATATCGAGAAACGGTCTAAGTATGGTTACACTATTGCCTATGACGAAAATGGAATTGCAAACGCAGCGTTCAGTATTGGAACGGAAGATTCATGGTCTGGAGTATTATTTACAGCCGAAGAATCAGGATATATAACAGAAATAGATTTTGGTGTCGTTGATAGTCATTTCTGGAATGATAATGTAATGGATTATGTAGTTTATGTTTATGATTCATTCGATGGGACTTATTCTGGAGATCTAATGTATAGTGTGAGTGGCTCTACCTATATAAGTGATTGGATTACAGTATCAATTGATTCAGTTGCTATTGCATCTGGGCAAGATTTTTTTGTGTCCATTAAATTTATTAATGAACCCAATGCATTTTGTTTTGACAATACAGGACAGCCTTCAGGAAGGTCCTATCTATCGGGTGATGGAGCAATTTATTATAACTATGATAACGTGGGTCTGGCCGATTCCGTTGATGCGAATATTCGGGCTAAAATATCTACTGATGCTTTTGTTGGAATTGAACCCGTTGCTGCAGTGCCAAGCGATATAATATTGTTTCCAAATTTTCCGAATCCATTTAATCCGGAAACTACATTTAGTTTCAATATTGGATCCCTTCAGCATACATCATTGCGCATTTATGATATTCAGGGCCGACTAATTGAAACACTAGTACAGGATAAAATTAACCCAGGATTTCATACAATGACTTGGAATGCATCTGAAGTTGCAACTGGAGTCTATTTTGTGAAACTCATTTCAGGAGATAAAATTAAAACCCAGAAGATAATGGTTTTAAAATAGATTTATGATTCAACTAAGATTTCTCATTGGAAATAGGTTTTATTCTTCACTTCGTTCTGATTTAGAATTTTAATGTAATAATATGTCAATAGAAGAAAGACGATTAGTCGGTATTGTCAGCTGAGATGCGAAAATTTCAGGATTTGAATTAATAATAAATGAATATTATTCAAAAAAAAATATGGGATTATATGTCCAAAAAGGCAGATGATTTAGGTCACCAGCCTGCACCTATTTTAGAAAATGAGCAAGAACGGCTCCAAGATTTAGAGTCGCTAGGGATCGTCAAGGAAGATATAAGAAAGGACCAGCGTTTTTCATCATTACCGAGATTGGCATCCTATCTTACGTCCTGCCCTCAAGCCTGGATCAACATTATTGATAAAGATACTCAACATTGTAAAATTGATTATGGTCAAAATTCTGTATTGTCTTATATGAGCCGTGAAATACCCCGTGGACTTACTGCTTGTCAGCACGTGGTGAATAACAATTGTGAGCCCCTTGTGATTGAAGATTGTACTGTTGATGAGCGAACAAAGTTAGTTGCAGAAGCCAGTGGAGGAGGGTTCCCAAGGTTTTATGCTGGCAGCCCTATTGTGAGTAAGAATGGATTTATATTAGGTACTTTTTGCGTAATGGATGAAGAGCCTCGATCTATATCTCATGAACAGTTGGAAGGATTAAGGTTGTTAGCTGACCAGTTTGTGGAATTACTGGACACGCGACAAGTTGAAGCGCCATCAGTAAATAATGATGATAAATTAGCTGTGAATGGTGATTATTATTCATCTGCATCCATTCTTTTTGCAGATTTTGTTGGCTTCACACAAAAGACAGAAGAAATCCAACCGGGAGAATTATTAGAAATATTAAGTTCCTATTTTAATGGATTCGACCAGATCATGGAGCGTTTTGGATTAAAGAAAGTCAAAACAATTGGTGATGCCTATATGGCAATTGGTGGCGTGCCGGATAAGAATTCTGACCATGCCGTACAAGTGTGCAAAGCCGCTCAGGAAATGATAAAATATGTGAATGGAATGGGTGTTCAGCAAGAAGCATTAGGTAAAGATTCTTGGAAACTACGGGTCGGGATTAATACTGGGCCAGTTATTGCAGGGAATACGGGGGATAATTTTGATATCTGGGGTGATGCGGTCAATGTGGCGGCAAGATTAGAAAGTTCCGGTGAAGAAGGGAAGATTCAAATCTCAGATAAAACAAAACAATTTTTATCTGAAAATGCAAAGGTGACATTTCGAGAAAAAGTTCACTTAAAAAACAAAGGTGAAATGGATACATTTTTTCTTGAGAAAATTTAGATAATGCCTGAACAAACCCACAAACTTGCTTTCTAAAAGCGGATGTAGATACATAATACATGTAATGTTATTATTTAAAAAAATAATACAGATTAGTTTTCTTCTTTTATTTATTGGATGCTACACAAGTTTCGAGAATAAGCCTAATGATGAAACCAATGCCTTACGATATCATCTAGGGACCACTACATCTGCATATTTCCAAAACAGTGTTCAAGAAATTGTTGTATTGTATGGGTATTCGATAAAAGAATATGCTAATTACGGAAATTATCAGATCGCAGATACTTATTGGAAAAATCGTGATCCATATCCATCTGAGTCAGATAAAGGATTTTTAGAAGCAAAAACAAAATTACTATTTACAGCATCAAATGATAGGGTGGACTCATTTGAATATGATGCAAATTTATTTTCGTGTTATTTAGATATTATAAACAGATGCTACGATGGTGAAAAGTGGATAGAGTATAATGATGGGCCTGAACTCCAATTATCATTGGACAGCATTACAAAAGAAATAAATAATGAACTTCTTTTGAACATGCAGGACTTGTAAAGTTAGTGTCACTATACAGATTGGTAATAAAACCCTACTAATTGGACGTGTATGTGTGTTTAAGTAACTCAAAATTAATTTAAATAATTTTTGAATTTATCTTGACATCGTTTAATCTAATTCTATAGCTTCCAATGGTTTATTTATGAGATGACACGTTCGTTTTATGTCTATCTACGTTCTAAACAATCGTCTTGGGATTATGAAATTGACTATAATGTCTAACAATCTCGAAATATATTTAATACTTGTTAATAAAACTCTTTAACGGAGGCTACATAATGAAGCGAATCTCACAATCAATAGTGTTTATTGCTTTTATATCTATAACATGGGCCCAGACCACCGGTAAAATAAGTGGTACGGTTACATCTGAAGATGGAAAAGCTCTTCCCGGTGCGAATATTTCCATCGTAGGAACCAGTATTGGGACAGCATCTGGTGCAGATGGTGACTATACTATTCTCAATAT
>ENA-OREN01001805-OREN01001805.1-marine-metagenome-genome-assembly--contig:-NODE-1805-length-23621-cov-7.859837_pt1 | contig 23621 bp, 24 predicted proteins | sample MGYA00248624_ERZ508555 | MGnify/ENA primary metagenome ERZ508555 (study PRJEB26222, sample SAMN06267773) | marine metagenome | isolation source: Saanich Inlet, British Columbia, Canada | place...
TATTACTAATTCACTGATGGAAATAATGCCAGTTTCAACGATTAACGATTGTAAGATAGGAAATTCAGTTACTGGAAGGATTACTCAGCAGCTTATGAACGCATACAAGCGCTTCGTTTAAAAATCACTCCCACTCAATAGTGCTTGGTGGTTTTGAACTGATGTCATAGACAACGCGGTTAACACCTCTTACTTCATTAATTATACGGCTCGAAATACGGGCCAGTACTTCGTATGGTATCTTCACCCAATCTGCAGTCATAAAGTCGGTTGATTCAACAGCTCTGAGAGCAATAACGTTCTCGTAGCTTCTCTCATCTCCCATAACACCAACGGTACTCACCGGCAAGAAGACAGCAAAAGCCTGAGCAATTCCCCGGTAAAGACCTGCCGATTTTATCTCCTGTATCATTATTTCATCCGCATATCTGAGGGTCTGCAATCTATCTTCTGTGATGTCTCCTATTATTCTTATCGCAAGGCCAGGGCCGGGAAAAGGATGTCTCCATAGAATGTCATCCGGCAACCCTAGCTCAGAACCCATTTTTCGCACCTCATCTTTGAATAGTTCTCTAAGAGGTTCAACAAGTTCAAAACCCAATTCCTCCGGTAGTGCTCCCACATTGTGATGGCTTTTAATAGTAACTGCAGGTCCTCCATGCACAGAAACACTCTCTATAACATCCGGGTACAGGGTGCCCTGCGCCAGGTATTTGATATCTGCAATTTTATTTGCTTCATCCTTAAATACATCAATAAATTCATGACCGATAATTTTTCGTTTCTGCTCCGGATCAGTTACTCCTGATAATTTTTCTAAAAACCTGTCCCTTGCATCAACAAAATGTAGATCCACCTTGAAATTCTTATTAAATGTCTCAATTACACTTTCGGATTCATTCATTCTCAGCAATCCATTGTCTACAAAAACACATGACAGGTTACTGCCTATCGCATTGTATATCAGTGCGGCAGCAACTGCAGAATCTACACCTCCTGATAAACCACATATAACCTTATCTTCTCCCACCTGCTTCTGTATTTTTTCTACCGCACTCTTTATATAGGAACTCATCTCCCAATCACCTGAACAGCCACAGATTTTAAAAAGGAAATTTCTCAGTATTTGACTACCGGAAGGAGTATGCGTAACTTCCGGATGGAATTGAACACCATAAAAATTTCTTTTTTTATGTTTTGCTGCAGCGTACGGACAATTATCCGTATATGCAAGCGATTCGAAATCATCAGGAAGTCCCATTGCCTGATCACCATGGCTCATCCAGACATCTATAGAATCATCAAGTGAAGAAAAAAGAGTGGAGTGGTCTTTAATGGTACATCTTGTATTTCCATACTCTCTATTTTCCGCTGATTTTATCTCAGCGCCTAATATCTGGCTACCCAATTGAAATCCATAACATATTCCTAGAATCGGTATATCCATATTAAGTATTTCGTCATTACATCGCGGTGCGTCTGAGGCATAAACGCTGGCTGGCCCACCACTCAAAATTATACCTTTAGGATTCTGTTGTTTAATTTCTTCGAGTGATATTTTATGTGATACAATTTTACTGTAAACATTTTGTTCCCTGATTCTCCTTGCAATCAGATGAGAATACTGTGAACCAAAGTCTACAACAAGTATGCTTTCGTGTGTTTTGATGTGCATTTCTTTTAAAATTATAAAAATATTTCTTCTAACTCAATACAACAGAATAACATAACTATTACGTTATGATTGTTGATAATATATACAAATTAGAACCTATTATCTACAAGTCTGTACACGTAATACAACATATTATAAGAATAATCAAGTCAGTTTTTTTTTATGCTCTAAAAAGTAAAATCAGGTCAATTTCAGGGTATTAAAAAACACTTGACTTTATTTTTTTATTGGTTATATTCATTCAAAATTCAGTCAAAATACTCTTTTAACGATTAAAGAAGTATGGTAGCATCTAGATCGTTCGAGTAAGTTAAGCGGATACAAGGAGGTATAAAATGAAAGTAGCAGAACTGGCACAATACAAAACAATACTTTTAGATCTCAGGAAAAAATTGGTAGGCAATGTAACCTTTATGGAGGACGAAGCATTAGGAAAATCCGGACAGGACGCATCGGGAGATCTATCAAATGTCCCTATCCACATGGCTGATGTAGGTACCGATAATTATGATCGAGACTTAACCATTGGGTTGATTCAAAATGGTGAAGAAGAGTTGAAAGCTATCGATAATGCTCTGGAAAGAATTGGAGATAAAACATATGGCACTTGTGAGGAGTGTGGAACAAAAATTGCCAAAGTACGTCTTGCGGCATTACCTTATGTACACAACTGCATAGAGTGTCAGAGGCTGGAAGAGGAAGAAGGAGAAGAATAAACTGGCAGAGAACAAGGTTTCGAAAAATACTACACTATTTTTGATTGTAGCTTTTTGTGGTATTCTTCTTGATCTTATAACGAAATGGATAGTATTCGCAAAATTTAATGATGCCGGTAGATATGTAATTATAAAAGGGTTCTTAGGTTTTGTTTGCAGTAGAAATGAGGGTGTTGTTTGGGGCCTTGCTCAAGGCAGAAACAACATTCTCATTTTTTTTTGTATAGCAGCTATAGGCGCCATCGTGTGGTTTTATAAAAGTTTTGACAAATCAGGAGTATTCCCTGATATTGCATTTGGCATGATACTTTCAGGAGCAGTAGGAAATTTATGGGATCGAATCTTCCATCACCATGTCAGGGATTTTATAGATGTTCATTTAGGCATGGGATATCATTGGCCAACTTTTAATGTAGCGGATTCTCTCATATGTGTGGGAGTTGGACTGATTCTTTATGAAACGTTGTTTACGAAGAAGGTTGTGCTGAAGTAAGTTCCTGATATTTCTTCAATAAACTGAGAGTAATCTTACCGGGTTTCCCCGTGGCAATTTTCCTTCCGTCTATGTTTGCTACTGGGATGATTTCTGCAGCAGTTCCCGTCAAAAAGCACTCATCGGCATCAAACAAATCATCCTGTGTCATCTGCTCTTCTTTTACCGTTACGCCTGCTTCATTCGCAAGTTCAATAACAACATTTCTCGTTATTCCTATCAGAATTCCTGCAGAAACAGGAGGTGTAATAATCTCATTATTTTTTACTATGAAAATATTGTCTCCGGTACACTCTGCCACATAACCGTCCGTATTTAGCATGATACCTTCAGCAGCGCCGGCGTTAAGACATTCTATCTTTGCAAGAATGTTGTTAAGATAGTTCATCGACTTTATTGTAGGATTGAGTGCTTTTGAATGATTACGAATTGTCTGAACGATAATTGCATCAAGACCATTTTCATATAGCTCCTTAGGATACAATTGGATGGTATCTGTAATAATGATAAGCTGTGGCGTCTCACAGTTAAAAGGATCAAGCCCCAGTTTCCCAACGCCCCTGGTTACAATCAGCCTGATATAAGAGTCTTTTAAGTTGTTGGCTTCCAGAGTATTTATAATGGCATCCTTAAGCGCTTCCTTGGTCATCAGTATTTCAAGAGAAATAGCTTTTGCGGAATCGTAAAGCCTGTCGATATGTTCTGTAAATTTGAACACAGAACCATTGTAGCATCTAATCCCTTCAAAGACTCCATCACCATATAACAGACCATGATCAAAAACTGAAACCTTAGCCTCTTCTTTTGGATATAACTTCCCGTTTATATATACCTTAGGCTCCACCTGCTATAATGCTCCTTTTAGTTACTGGAATAATCAATAATCCTGCCATCAGCCATCCTGATTACACGACCTGCCGTTTCTGCAAATCGCTCATCATGAGTAACAATCACCACGGTCTGCTTCGTCTTTTCGTTCAAATCCCAAATTAATTTCTGAATTTCATGCCCTGACTTTGTATCAAGATTGCCTGTAGGCTCATCACATAACAATATCTCAGGGTCATTCATTAAGGCCCTGACAATTGCCACTCTCTGCTTCTCTCCACCTGAGAGTTCGTTTGGCCTATGATTTATTCTATTTCCGAGACCTACACGGTCTAAGAGCTCTGCCGCTTTTTCTGTATATTCTTTTTTAGATACCGTCTTGAAAAATTTTCTGCCGATCAGGCGAGGCATCAGCACATTTTCTAATGCATTAAAGTCCGGCATAAGATGATAAAACTGAAATACAAATCCGAATATCCTGTTCCGCTTTTCAGCTAATTTTCTCTGCCCAATAATACTTAAGTTTTCACCCTTAAAACTTACATGACCTGAAGTTGGCGTATCTAATATGCCCAGGATGTGGAGGAGTGAGCTCTTGCCTGCACCTGAAGCCCCTAAGACAATTAATATCTCTCCCTTTTTTACATCCAGATTAACCTTGTCGAGCACTCGGATAGTAGATTTGCCAATTGTATATTCCTTACTAATCTCTTTGGCACACAGGTAATTGTCAGCAATCTCTTCTGTCATATCTTAAAGCTATTCAAATAATTTAGTGTATAGAGAATCCAAAACAGGCGACCCTCCCCTACCTTATCAAGATTGTTGCCGCAGCAATGGGAACAAAATCACATCTCTAATGGAAGTACTGTTTGTCAGTATCATTACCAGTCTGTCAATCCCTATTCCTAAACCACCGGCAGGTGGCATTCCGTATTTAAGTGCCTTTAGAAAATCTTCGTCTATCTTTCCCTCTGTATCATCATCAGCTACCTGTTCACGAAATCGCTTACTTTGTTCAAGCGGCTCATTAAGCTCTGAATAGGAATTGGCAAGTTCCATCGTTGCAATGTACATTTCAAATCTTTGTGCAAGATCAGGATTGTCATCGCATGCCTTTGTTAACGGACAAATGCTGACCGGATAATCAATTACGAATGTCGGATTCCACAGCTCTTTTTCAACGAGCTCTCCAAAAATATGTTCAGCAATAACGTCCTTGTGAACGCCTTTAACATCCATACCTAATTCTTTGCCCTTAGCTTTCAACCCCTCTTCATCGTCTAAATCGACTGAAGCATATTTGGACAATAGCTCAGAAAATGTACTCCTCTGCCATGGAGGAGACAAGTCTATCGTTCGTTCACCATAAGGAACCTCAAAAGTGCCATATAGATCGTGCGCCAGACCGGAAATCAAACTTTCAGTTAGTTCCATCATTCCGTTATAGTCACTATATGCCTGATAGAGCTCCATCATCGTAAACTCCGGATTATGCCGTGTTGAAAGTCCCTCATTTCTGAAATTGCGGTTAATTTCGTAAACTCTTTCCATACCTCCAACAAGCAATCTCTTTAAATACAATTCAGGTGCTATTCGCAAAAAGAGCTCCATATCCAGAACGTTATGGTGAGTGATAAAAGGCTTTGCCACCGCACCCCCCGGGATGGATTGCATCATAGGAGTTTCAACTTCAACGAACTTTCTGTTATCAAGAAAATTCCTGATTGATTTTATAATGTTAGATCTCTTCAGAAAAAGATCCATCACATCATCATTTGACGAGAGGTCAATGTAACGCTGCCTGTACCGAATCTCGACATCCTTCAAACCATGCCATTTTTCTGGTGGAGGAAGCAGGGCTTTGGAAAGCACTGTAATGTCGTCAGCAAAGACTGTTATTTCACCGGTTCGAGTCTTGACTAACCCACCTTCTACACCGATTATGTCTCCCAGATCCAGCAAACGAAAAATTTCGTATTTTTCTTCGCCCACAGTATTCATTTTCACATAGACTTGAAGCTTGCCGGTCCAATCCTTTATGTGAAGGAATGTCGCCTTGCCATGGGGCCTCATGGTCATTATCCTGCCGGCGCATTTTACCTTCTTTCCCTCTTCCTCTTCCGAGTAATTCTCTATTACTTCGTTCAAAGGCGTAGCATTGTCATAGCATGCACCGTAAGGGTCAACACCCTTTTCCCTGAGCTTATTTAATTTTTCAATTCTGGTTTGTTCAAGAGTTTCCAATTGCGTTCCTCTAACGACAAGCATAACAATGTCTTACATTCTACGCTATTGTCTTTTCTAATGATGAGTTTTGGAGATATGATGAGATATTTAGAGAGTCTAACTTAAGAGAATATTTTATCAACAAAGAGCATGCTGTCAAGATAAAATGCGAATTGAAGCTGATAGCAATGAGAGGGTTGCGTTTCTCCTTGAATATATGATTTAAAACTATTAGTATTGCCGAAATGGATCAAGGGTTTTCCAAGAAAGAGCGGTTACTAAAACGAAAAGAATTTCAGCTGGTTTTTGATAAAGGTGAGAAATTTGGGAACACTCAGCTTAAGATATATGCGCTGGCAAATGGCAGCTCTGTCTCCAGGCTTGGCTTGGTCGTAGGAAGAAAATTTGGCAATTCACCCAAGCGCAATAGATTTAAACGAATCCTACGAGAGGCATATAGATTGAACAAGAGCTTGTTGAACAATGGTGTAGACATTGTTGTAATTCCGAGACCAGGACTAACAGAACTCACGTTAAATGCCGTCGAAGATAAATTCAAAGTAATCCTGATACAAATTGACGATAAGTTGAAAAGATGAAATATCTAATTGTTAAATTCATACGAGTATACCAGATAATCCTGTCACCGATCTCACGCCCATCATGCCGCTTCTACCCAACATGTTCACAATATGCGGTAGAGGCAATTGAAAAAAGAGGTATTGTTGTAGGAGTATTGAAGAGTATCTGGAGAGTTATAAGATGTAATCCCTTTGGCGGATCAGGATATGATCCTGTTAAATAAATGATCAATACAGATAGAAAAATTATTGAGTGTGTACCAAACTTCAGTGAAGGACAGAATGCTGATATTATAGACAAAATTGCAGCGTCTGTACAATCAACCCGGAATGTTAAGCTCTTGAATGTTGAACCTGACAGGGACTACAACAGAACTGTAATCACCTTTGCAGGAGAACCACTCTATGTAAAGGAAGCTGCATTTAAGGCAATATCTACTGCATCTGAACTAATAGACATGTCACAACAAAAGGGAGAACATCCAAGGATAGGTGCAACAGATGTATGCCCAATGATACCTGTCGCTAATGTTACAAAAGATGAATGTGTAAAATTATCAGATGAACTGGGAAAGGACGTAGGCGAGAAGCTAGGTATTCCTGTGTATTTATATGAAAATACTGCCAGATCAGCAGAAAGACGAAACCTTGAAAATATCAGAAAAGGCGAATATGAAGGACTGGAACAAAAACTAAAAGATTGGATACCTGATTACGGACCTGCAGAATATAATGAAAAGGTCAGGAAATCCGGTGCCACAGTGATAGGGTCGCGATTCTTCCTTATTGCATACAATGTAAACCTCAATACCAGAGACGTGAGCATAGCAAACGAGATAGCGAAGAAGGTAAGAGAATCTGGTTCTATGATAGCTGATGGGACAGGCGTTAAAAAAAGGGTTCCAGGACTTTTGAAATGTGTAAAGGCGATAGGAGTAGAACTAAATGAGTACAACATAACACAAGTTTCCCTGAACCTGACTAATTATAAAGAAACCTCCATGCACGAAGTATTTGAATCCATAAAAGCCCAAGCCAGAGAACATGGTATAGAGGCAACCGGAAGTGAAGTGATAGGCCTTGTTCCAAAAGAAGCCTTGAGAGAAGCCGGTGCATTTTACACTGGTAATAGTTCTGAGGCTAACCTTATAGGAGCGGCAATGAAGCACCTTGGTTTGAGCCAATTAAATACATTCGAACCTGAAAAGAAAATAATAGAAAATCTATTATAATCTGAAATGACGGTTCCAAAGGCCATTTTTTCAAACAAGCCTTACATATCTACTATAGCACTTAATAAAGTCGCTCAATGTACTTTCTGCTATAGAAAGGATGTCTTCAGGCTTTTTACAAATAGACTGCGCTTCCGCTTTGAACATCGACAAAAGCTCCTCTACCGTAAATTTTGCACTATTATCGGCATTATTCTGTTGATACATTGTTATGTTCCTCCATGAACAACAAGTTTCTCACATATCACCTGATATTATTATCGACACATCTAAGTAAAACTTAACAAAAAAAGTCTCTTATAACCTTTATTTTTGCCCATCAAGAGGTGTTATTATATAATTGACATCTTCATAAAGGTTTGTTAATCTGCAAAGCCGTTAGTCCCTATCACACTAAAAAGTAAAAACGAGAAAGTGATGTTACTTTTTTTCGTACTATATAAACTTTATCCACGTCATACTAGGAGTCCAGAAACGATATATTTGGCCTTTGCTTTCGGTTTCATTGTGATTATTTTCGCAAGCTTCGGTATTGAAAAGCTGTGGTCAAAGTATCTGAACATAAAGATCGTAAAATCGTTTCTTTTTCCGGGTACTGTAATTCACGAACTAAGCCATGCCTTCCTCTGTCTGATTACTGGCACTACCATAAAAGATCTTAATATTTTCAAAATTGAGAATAGTGGTGGTTTACAACACGACAGGCCAAAAGTCCCATATCTCTTTGATTTTTTTATAGCAACTGCCCCTATCTTTGGCTGCGCTTTTGTCCTGATTCTGGTTTCTATTATCCTCGGAAATCCCATTCAAGTAAGCGAGTCCTTACCGAATGAGATGTCGTTTTCCATGAAACTGGTATTTGATTATGCAAAAAATTTCCTGGATATGATATGGCTGACACTAAACGCATTCTGGAAGATTGGATTTCATAGTATAAATTCTATTTTATTCATTATTGCATCTATCATTTTCACTGTATCTATGGCTCCGCATAAGCGCGATATAAAGTATATAGTGCTGGGTTTTATTGTCCTGGGAACAATCTTGTTTTTCCTTGAATTGCTTGGAGTATCACTACTTGGTTATAAATGGTGGGATCAAGCGTTAGAAAACTCCTGGAGAATAGTCACATATATCATTTCACTGTTGTTAACCATTCTCTTTATAACTTCCATAATAGTTGGCATTATTAAGGGAATCAGCCTGACCCTTGGTCATAAAAGCTGATGGAAGACATAATCCATTACTCCTGCCTCAACCCGCCATTCGGCCCTGTCTTTGTTGCAAAAACGGTCAAAGGCATCTGCATTATTAATCTTTCAAAAATCTCCGAGGCCGGATTTCAATCACTCCTAAGAAAAAAATTCAGAAAAAAGCCGATAAGAGATGACAAAAAACTGAAGTGTGTAATAAATGAACTGTTTGACTACTTCAACGGCAATCAGGTAAATTTCAAATCTTTATTAGACTTAAGAATAGGAACAATATTCCAGAGAAAGGTTTGGGAGAAAATAAGTGAAATACCTTACGGAGAGTTGAGGAGTTATAAATGGATTGCCAATCAAATTGGCAATCCGGATGCCGTCAGAGCTGTGGGCAACGCAGTCGGAAAGAACCCTGTACCCCCAATAATACCCTGTCACCGGGTAATACGCTCAGATGGGAAACTTGGCGGATTCTCTTCTGGAATTCCTCTGAAAAAGTGGCTCTTGAAATTAGAGAAAACATCCATACCAGACCAATGAATGACACTACAGTCCCCCGTTCAGAATGCTTTTATCACGAAAGGTAACACCCGAAATGATATTTAGGCAAGATATGAACAAATGGCGGAGAGGCCGGGATTCGAACCCGGGGTACCACATTAAGAAGTACAATGGGTTAGCAACCCACCGCTTTAAGCCGCTCAGCCACCTCTCCAACGATGAAAAAACATCTCTTTTGATTCCGTATAACTTGTGAGTTAAAAATACGCCTTTTGTTTTGGCGGAGGGAGTAGGATTCGAACCCACGGTCCCGTTGCCAGGACTGCAGTTTTCAAGACTGCCGCCTTCGTCCACTCGGCCATCCCTCCTGAAAAACCGCTTTTATCAATCCAAACCTCACAAATCATGAAAGATCTGATAAGGTCGGTTTAAACGTTGTAATCTATGTTATTCTAAGTTGTCCCACTTACAGACTTCTTCGAGAACCGTCTTTGCTACATATATTGGAGTGTTGTCCTGCATAGCCAATGCAATCGCATCACTTGGCCTAGAATCTATCTCTAAAGCACTACCATTTTGCTTAATAACTATTTTTGCATAAAAGGTATTATTCTTCAGGTCACTGATTTCAATCCTTTCAACACCCCCACTTAACTGCATTATCACACTTGATAGTAAGTCATGTGTAAGCGGCCTTGGTGTTGGTATCTCTTTTACCGCTCTGTCAATGGCCCATGCCTCATGCAAGCCTATAACTATCGGAAAACTTCTTTGGCCGCCTTTTTCTTTAAGAACAATTATCTGATGGTCGCTTGTTTCAGATATCATTATCCTTGATAATTCCATGTGAACCATCACATTATTTCCCTCGAAAAATATTGATAATACCTCAAAAATTCTAACACACACGGTGTCTTTGTCAACATTATTTTAAAATTCGAAAAAGCAAATCAAATTGAAACATGTGAGGAAATTACTGCCACTGCTCACTACCTCTAACGGCCTTACACGTAGTGATGATTTCACTTCTATCCATACAAAACCCATTGACACTAAATGCTGTGATTGCTATACTTCCCATCATTTCACCTGCCTCATTTGATCAATATTTTTATACCCTAAGTGAATGTTAATAAAAGCTATAATACTGGGACTGATACAGGGCATAACAGAATTTTTACCGATCAGTAGCTCTGGCCATCTCGTAATATGCAAGAGTTTCTTAGATATTGAAACCCAGGGTGTTATTTGGGAAATAGCATTACATTTCAGTACACTATTAGCCATATTTTGCGTTTTTTACAAAGACATTTTCATGATGTTAAAAAGTGCTTGCCAGTCCGGCAAAAAACTCTTCTCTGGTGAAAGCATTATTAACATCTTTAAAAACGACCCTCATACACGTCTCTTTCTTCTGATAGTAATTGGCACAATACCTACAGTCATAATAGCATTTTCCTTTCGAAATGTATTCGAAAGCCTTTTCAATAAACCTGGAATTGCAGGATATATGTTAATAGTAACAGGCACTATTCTCTGGTTTACCAAATATAATTTTAGGAGTAATAGTAATAAAAAGACCTTCGGGATTGTTGACTCTTTAATAATTGGTTCTGTTCAGGGACTTGCAATCACCCCCGGTATATCACGGTCAGGTACTACAATAGCCACAGCAACTTTCAGGGGAGTTGATAGAGAAACTGCTGCAAAATTCTCCTTTCTGCTGGTAATACCTGTGATTTTGGGTGGTATGGCAACAATGGTAAAAGACACTATTACTCTCAAAAATGATGAATTATTTTTTCTTATAATAGGAAGTGTTGTTGCCGCGATAACAGGCTACATTTCCTTACGCATCCTAATAAGAATTGTCAATAACGGTAAACTACATCTTTTTTCTTATTACTGTTGGCCAGTTGGGTTATTTGTAATCCTTTTCTTCATATGAATGATTATCTGACACGTTCGAGAAATCTATCGAAAAGCTTTCTTTTTATTTTGCCTCTTTTAGTTTTTTATGAAATTGGCATTGTTCTCTATGGTGCTGAAACAAAAAACACTGCTGACGTTATCGTAAAAAAACCATTTGAGCTTTTTGGAAATAGTGCAACTCTGGCATTCAATTCATTAATCATTATCATCTCCCTTTGCTCAATATTTTATATTGAGAAAAAGAATCGTTTAAGCTGTAGGATTTTTATCCCTATGCTTTTTGAAAGTGCGGCTTATGGTTTCTCCCTTGGATACGTAATACTGTTCTTTGTACATGGATATCTGCCATTTGATATTACTAACCTATATGCACAAAGCTTCATAAAGGGGATCATTATCTCTTTGGGAGCAGGAGTATATGAAGAGATACTCTTTCGTATGTTGCTTTTAAGTGTATCTTACTTAATTATAGTGAAAGCGTTAAGAATCAATCCTGCTATTGGCTCACTCTGTAGTATATTAATATGCGCCTTCATTTTCTCTATCATGCATTACATGGGACCATCAGGCGATACATTCACAATACACAGTTTCTCATTCCGTTTAGTTGCCGGGATTATTTTATCTGCAATCTTTATTTTTCGAGGATTGGGAATTGCGGTATATACACATGCCATTTATGACATCCTTGTAATCCAAAAGATCTATACATGATGATCACCGTAAGGCATGACATATAAACCACTTAAGCATTACACACCAAATATACGTTTATCTTGCAGAGGTTATAAAAATAAATAAAGAGAGTAATTGATTAGAAATTCATGTTAAAATTTGTAATAATGTCTCGATAAGAAACATAAAGGATTGTAGCAACAGTTTTTACGAGTTCAGAATTTAATTGGGTATCACCTAAAATGGAAAATATAATAGTAGGCATTACGGGAGCAAGTGGTGTAGTTTATGGGCAACGCCTTTTACAGGCCTTGAGTGATAAATCATATTCTGTTCACTTAAGTGTGTCAGAAGCAGCCTTACAAGTGATAGAAAGTGAATTAAATCTTACCTTAAACCTGGATGACTTCAACATTAGCAAATTTATTGATAGAGACAATCACGGTATAACTTATCACCACATATCAGATATTGCCGCATCCATCTCAAGCGGCACATTAAAGACCAGAGCAATGATTATCGCACCATGCAGCATGAACACACTCTGTTCAATAGCTAATGGTATCGCATCAAATCTAATTCAACGTGCTGCGAGTGTAACGTTAAAAGAGGGAAGAAAATTGGTTGTCATGCCTCGTGAGACTCCGTTAACACCAATACATCTTGAAAACATGTTGAAATTATCAAGAGCACAAACCTGTATCTTGCCTGCTATGCCTGGATACTATTACCATCCGAAAACGATAGATGACCAGATAGATTTCATGGTAGGGAAGGCCCTTGACTACATTGGGGTAGAGTATCCTCCGTACACTAGAGAAAGTTATGGTGACTGGAAATATATGAGTTCTGAATTTATGTCGTCATAAAGTCCACAAACAGAGAAGCATTTTGTATCACGTTAGCATATTATCTACAAAGTTAGTTTGTATTGCACATTATTACCAGGTCTGGGAATAGCATTATGGATGACAATAAGAAAAAAAGCAGAGTAGGTTTTTGGGTTTCAACTTCACTGGCAATATTCTTTTTTCTTTGCTGTATCGTGTTGTCCATTTCGTTGATGGGACTCTTCGTAGTAAAGGGTGCCCTTACAACACAAGGTAAAGATGAAAGTACCAAAAAACTTTCTGAGACGGTAATAGGAGGAAGCGGTACTGACAAAATTCTTTTAATCCCAATAAAGGGTGTTATTACCGGACAATCTGCAAAGAAACTTTTCCAGGAAACTGCAAGCATTGTTGACAGCGTGAAGCAGCAACTTGAGCAAGCACGGAATGATAATGATATAAAAGCTGTAATATTGGAAATAAACAGTCCTGGAGGAGGAATAACAGCAAGCGATATTATTTATAAAAAAGTTTTAGAATTTAAAGAGACAACAGACAAGAAGGTAATCGTCTGCATGCAGGATGTTGCAGCATCAGGTGCATATTATATTTCAGCTGCTGCAGACAAAATAATTTCCCATCCTACCACAATTACCGGAAGTATAGGAGTAATCATGCCACTTATCAATATTGCTAATCTTGTAGAAAAATACGGCATTGAAGATAATTCGATAAAATCAGGAGATATGAAGAGCATCGGCTCTCCTCTAAAAAAGATGTCTGACGCTGAAAGAGAGGTCTTGTATGACATTGTAGACGAAATGTATACAAGGTTTGTAAATATTATCGCCATTGGTAGAAATATGAAAGTTGAAGATGTTAAAAGGTTGGCGGATGGCAGAATATATACAGGGAAACAGGCATTAGATAATGGATTGGTCGACCAATTGGGCTATATTGAAGACGCAATTACTTTAGCCAAAAGTATAACAGGTTTAAACGAAGCAAAAGTTATAAAATACAAAAAGATGTTTAATCTGGCAGAAATTTTTGAAGGTTCAATGGATAATTTATTTGGAAATCGAACAATCAAGTTTAGCCTACACGCCTCAGCAGATAATGATTTCCCGGGATTTATGTACTTATGGACAGGATACCAACAAAATTATCTCTTCAAATGGCCTACATTTAATTGAAAGCTACAATCCAAACTTCCAAATCAAGAAAACACCGAAATGACCGAGCAATGATGAGAACTATGATTATCACCACGATCAATAATATAACATTGTCTGGTATCTATTTTCTCTGAACCAATAGGGATTTTAAATGAAAAACGACGATCCTCGTAATAAGCAGAAAGAATCTAAACGATCCTCAGGATCAGGACTGATAAAGCAATTGCTGACATTGGCTTTAATCCCGGCCCTCATTGTAGGTGGATTCATGGCAATCCTTTTATTGCGTGAATCTGATGCTAAAAAACAGGCCGAGCAGATCAAGAGTATCGCAGATTATATGGTAGTTGCTAACCAGGTTGTACACCAATTGCAGAGAGAGTGTGGAACATCTGCCGGATATCTTGCCAGTAGTGGAAGTAGCATGAAAGCTTCAATGAATAAGCAGAGGCTGCTTACAGACAGGTATTACAATGTCATGGATAACTACACAAAAACATTGGATATGGCAAAACTTGGCTATAAATTTGCCAGGCGTGCCAATGCTTCCTCAAGAAAACTGTGGAGGCTGTCCTCCATCAGAGAGAAAATCACATCACTGTCAATTGAAAAGAACGAATCCAATAAGCTCTACGCCGAGATAATAGGCGACATCCTGGGAACATTTCAAGAGGCAAGTGTTATTATTAAAGACTCTGAACTGTCATTCCCATTTACAGCCTGTGTCAATCTCATCATGGCCAAGGAAATGGCAGGCAAGGAGAGAGCAATCATAATTGGTCTCGTTGCTGGAAATAAGCCTGCCACCCAATCAGAAATTGATGACTGGATGCAGGTATTTAAAGGGCAGGACGCTCTACTAAAAGTTTTCAAATACCAGATTACAGAAAAAATACGAAATGAGTTTCAAACAAAAATGAGGGAAGCAAATATTAAGGCGGTGATTGATTTGCGCGAGCAAATATCCAAAAACCTTGCAAATGGTAATTTTGGGCTGAAACCTGAATTAGCCTTTGCCACCACAACAGGACGCATTAACGATTTCAAAAAAGTTGAGGATGCCCAACTACAGGAAATTCTTACAGAAGCTACGGCGCTATCTTCAGAAAAAACAATTTCTGTTATCATCTATTCCGGTTTGACAGGCGGCTCTGCGATCGCAATGTTTACATTATGCTTTCTTATCGCCAGGAGTATAACCAAACCTATAACAACACTTTCAAGAGCTGCCAGAAGTGTTGCAGGAGGAGAGCTCGACCATAATATTGAGATAAAGTCCAGAGGTGAAATTGGTGAATTAGCTGACAGCTTTAACGATATGATCTCCAACCTGCGCCTGACGATGGAGAAGAATGATACACATGACTGGCTCAAGACAGGCCAAATGGAACTGAACGTAAAAATGCAAGGCGAACAGGATATTGAAACATTGGGCAATAATATCATTGGACACCTGACCGAATATTTAAACGCACAGGTTGGTATCCTATACATGTCTGATACTGATAATCGTCTTAAGCCAATAGGTAGTTATGCCTACGTCCAAAGGAAGAATACTTCGAATGAATTTATGCCAGGCGAAGGTCTGGTAGGCCAGGCAGCATCAGAAAAAAAACATATTCTCTTAACAAATTATCCTGATGATTCAATCAATATTAATTCCGGATTAGTAGAAGCTGCACCAAAACAGGTCCTGATCTTCCCGCTGATACTGAATAACAGAGTAAAAGGTGTTGTAGAACTGGGATCTTTCCTCGATTTCCAGGACATCCATCTAACCTTCCTGGGACAGGTTGCGGAGGGCATTGCTGTCGCCTTGAACACCGTCATATCCAGAAACAACACAGAGATCCTTCTAGAACAGACACAGCAACAGGCAGAAGAGCTTCAGGCACGCGAAGAGGCTCTTCGTCAAAGCAATGAAGAGCTTGAAGAAAATGCAATTGCATTAAGAGAATCTGAATCAAGACTGCAGGCCCAGCAAGAAGAGCTTCGTCAGTCCAACGAAGAACTTGAGGAACAAAAAGAGTATGTAGAGAAGAAGAATAAGGATCTCCAAGCTGCCCGAAAGACTATTGAGGAGAGAGCTCAGGAGTTGGAACTAAGCAGCAAATACAAATCTGAATTCCTGGCCAATATGTCCCATGAACTGAGAACACCATTAAATAGTATCCTCCTTTTATCAAGACTTCTTGGGGACAACAAAGACGGCAGTTTGTCAGAAGATCAGGTGGAATCAGTTAAATCAATTAATTCTTCAGGTAATGACTTATTGGAACTTATCAACGACGTGCTTGACCTCTCTAAGGTAGAGTCTGGCAAAATGGAGCTCCAGATAGAGGACATGTATTTAAAAGATTTTTGCAATAACATAAAACGAAATTTCCAGCATATTGCCAAGGAAAATGGTATCACCTTGAATATTGAAATTGCAGATGGGTTACCAGAGCATATTAGTACTGACGAACAGAGGGTTGAACAGATTGTAAAAAACTTCCTTTCAAATGCATTTAAATTTACATCAGAAGGCAGTGTTTCCTTACAAATAGGCCGTCCAAATAGGTTATCAGATAGCGCAATTGACTTTTCGGAGAGTAAATTAGATCAGACTAAGACTGTTCTGTTTTCAGTTATTGATACGGGAATAGGCATTCCGGAGGAGAAACAGAGAGTGATTTTTGAAGCATTTAAACAGGCTGATGGTTCCACAAGTAGAAAGTATGGAGGGACAGGGCTTGGACTTTCCATTTCCAAAGAACTTTCAGGACTGCTTAAAGGCAAGATCCATATGACAAGTACGCATGGTAAGGGAAGCACCTTTGCACTCTATCTACCGGAGACATTTGAATCTGAAACCCAAATAGATGAAAAAAGCCCTGTACTATCAGATGTTAAAATAGAATCAGAAACCGACATCAGCAAAAAAACGGAGAAACCGGATAACCGAAAAGAGATAGAAGAGCACATTAAAGATGACAGGAAAACAATTTCAGAAGAGGATAAATCTATACTTATTATCGAAGACGATCCCGTATTCTTAAAGATCCTAAGGGATTTATCACGTGAACATGGCTTTAAATGTCTGGTTGCCGGAGATGGGGAAACAGGCCTTCAATTTGCAGACTACTACAAACCGAGCGGCATAATTCTGGATTTAAATCTTCCAGGTATCAACGGATGGACTGTTATGTCAAGACTGAAGGATAACCCCGAATCCCGCCATATTCCTGTTCATTTCATATCCGCATCTGACAATAAATTTGATGCCTTAAAAATGGGAGCGATAGATTACGTGACCAAGCCAGTAAGCCCGGAAGTAATTGACCAGGTATTTGATAAATTTAACAAAATAATATCAAAGCCCGTAAAAGACCTTCTTGTAGTGGAAGACAATCCGGAACAAGCAGAAGTAATATCCAGTATCATCGGCAGCGGTGATGTCAAGACCACGACTGTCCCAACCGCTCAGGAAGCCTATGATCATATATTAACCGGAAGGTTTGACTGCATGGTTTTAGACATTAACCTTCCGGATATGTCAGGCATAGAACTACTCAACAAAATCAGAAAAAATGATGAACTCTTTCAACTGCCTGTTATTGTTTACACTGGCAGAGACCTTACTAATGCAGAAAAAAGAATAATAGACGAATACGCGGCAACAACTATTATTAAGGGAGCAGGTTCCCATCGCAAGCTCTTGGATGAGACTACACTATTCCTACACCGTGTTGAATCAAACCTTCCTGAAACACAACGAAAATTACTTAGAATGATCCATGACAAGGAAGCGGTGCTGACCGGCAAGAAGATACTGGTAGTAGACGATGACATGAGAAATGTTTTCTCAATTAAGAAGGTACTGGAAGACAAAGGCATAGAGATAGTGATTGGAAAAAATGGAAAGGAAGGATTAGCATGTCTGAATGATAATCCTGATGTTAATCTGGTACTCATGGACATCATGATGCCTGAAATGGACGGATACACCGCCATAGGAGAAATCAGAAAGCAGGACAGGTTTAAAGCCCTCCCTGTTATCGCACTAACAGCAAAGGCAATGAAGGGCGATCGTTCTAAATGTATTGAAGCCGGTGCCAATGACTACCTGGCCAAACCATTTGACATCGACAGATTGTTCTCAATGTTGAGAGTATGGCTATATTAATTAGCTGCCAATGAATCCTTCAACCGTATTTTACATTACCACAGTTTTAAGAAATCCGCTATGAAGCTTCTCAGTAATACAATAGAAAACATTGAGAAAATCTCTATAGATTCAGATGGGAAATTAAAAGACAGATTTAACAATCTCGCCATACCCACTGGAAGTCTTGGACGACTTGAAGAGTTTGCAACTATTTACGCCTCGATAAAAGGGTCACCTGATGCAACAATAAAACACAAGGTTGTCTTTACAATGGCCGGAGATCATGGTGTCGCCAGTGAAGGCGTAAGCGTTTTCCCACAAGAGGTAACCCGGCAGATGGTAAAGAACTTCCTTGATGGAGGAGCAACTATAAGCGTTTTAGCACGACATGTCGGTGCGAGGGTTGTTGTAGTTGATTGTGGTGTAAAGGCAGATTTTGAACCTGTTGATGGTTTGAAGATAAAAAAGGTAGGATACGGGACTGATAATATTGCACACGGACCGGCGATGTCCAGAGAGCAGGCAATAGAATCGCTGGAAGCAGGTATCGAATCTTTTAACGAGGAACTACTTAACGGTATTGATATTATTGCTACTGGCGATATGGGCATAGCTAATACTACTCCAAGTAGCGCAATAATTGCATGTTTAACAGGAACAGATTTAGGAAAAGTAACAGGAAGAGGAACCGGTTTAGACGATAAGGGCGTAGATAAAAAAATTAATGTTATAAGTACGGCTTTAGATGTTAACAAACCTGATCCTTCTGATCCAATAGACGTCCTTTCAAAAGTCGGTGGATTTGAGATAGGCGGCATTGCAGGCTTGTGCCTTGCCGCGGCGAGTCATAGAACACCAGTTCTGATTGACGGATTCATCTCTACTGCGGCGGCATTAATAGCGTGTGCAATAGAACCAAAGGTTAATGAATATCTCATATCCTCTCATACATCTACAGAAAACGGCCATAAGATTGCATTGAAAAAACTACAGAAAAAAGCGATTCTAAATCTTGACCTAAGACTTGGAGAAGGCACTGGAGCGGTATTAGCGATGAATCTGGTTGAAGCCGGTGTCAAAATTCTAACGCAAATGGCAACATTTTCAGAAGCTGAAGTTTCTCCACCATCCATCAAGAAGTGAGGTGAGACAGAGTATGGCAAATGCACTCTGTATGTAACTAGAAATCCCATTAACAAATATAACTATCATGAAAATAGAATTAATTTCGATTGGTTCAGAGCTTGTATGTGGACAGGTCAGAGATTCAAATGCACCGTTAATAGCATCAAAGCTTACCGAACTTGGCTTCAATGTTGTAAATCATACCATTTCAGGTGACAATTCTGAAGAATTGAAATTTTCGCTTCAAGCTGCTTCAGGGAGAGCAGACTTGATTATAATAACAGGTGGATTGGGGCCAACTAACGATGATATCACAAGGGAAACTGTTGCTGATTTTTGTAATGTCGCATTAGTTACAGACGAAGAATCAGTAAATCACATCGAAGGCTTAATAGGAAATATACATAGCCAGAAATATGTTAATTGCCTGAAACAGGCAAAGATCCCGGAAGGCAGTGTTGCTATCCACAACGCGACTGGAACAGCTCAAGGTTTTCTTGTAAACTTCTCTCAGACTAACATTATTTGCCTGCCCGGTGTACATACGGAAATGGTACAAATGCTTGAGGATTGGGTCATCCCATACATTCTCAGGGAAACAGGAGAACGCAAGGAACGATATACAAGAGTAATCAATACATTTGGTATGTCTGAATCTGCACTTGATGAAAAAGTCCAACGAATAATCAAACCGGATCAAAACCTATCCTACAGTACACTTGTAAAAAATGGCATAGTTTCCATTCGCACGACATTATGCAACACGGATAAAATCAAAGCGAACTCAATACTTGATAATATTGAAGAAGAAGTTTGCAGAGAATTGGGGGTATATGTTTACAGCAAACGCGATGAAACACTTGAAAGTACTATTTCTGAAATTTTCTCAGAGAAGGCTATAACATTAGCCGTTGCAGAGTCTTGTACCGGAGGATTAGTGTCAAACTTATTGACAAACGTCCAGGGTAGTTCAGCTTTCTTCTTAGGGGGAATCGTTTCTTATAGCAATAAGGTAAAGGAGAACCTGCTCAACGTCCCGGAAAAACTAATTAATGAGTTTGGTGTGATAAGTGCGGAAGTTGCAAAGGCAATGGCTTCTGGTGCAAGAGAACGCATACAGGCAGATATAGGCTTAGCGATTACCGGAATAGCCGGACCTACCGGTGTAGATGGGAATGTCGATCGAGAAAGGCCTGTGGGACTGGTGTATGTTGCAACTGCAATAAATGACGAATTGGAGTGTAAAGAGTATAGCTTTTTCGGATCCAGGATAGATATAAAAAGACGTGCTGCAAATGCAGCGCTGAATACGTTAAGATTAGCTTTAGCAGGAAAAGTAACAAAACAGCGAAAACATTAACTTACATAGAGTCCTACGTATTAAATTTTCTTCCCTTTGCTCTCCTTCTATTAAGGATTGCCCTTCCACCTTTAGTACTCATTCTCTTTCTAAAGCCACACATTCTTACTCGCTTAAGAGAACTCTTTCTGATTCTTATTTTCATTGTTTTGTCCTTTGTTGTATAACTGCTTATCTACCGTTTGATTTGGCAAATTCCTGTAATAAACTACGGAAATTTATAAGGTTCCTATTCTATAGAATGATAAATATTTGTCAAACAAAAGATATTTTTAAAAAAAATATACTTAAAGAAAAGTCATAAAATCCTGTTGACATAAGCATTTAGAATTGATAGCATGTTCCAAAAGCTTCAAAGAAATATGCAAATGGCTTTCGTAAGAGAAAGGGGTAAAATAGATGCAAACGACGACAAAAAGAGATTTATGTGAAAAAATAGTACGAAAAACTGACAACTCACAACTATTAGTCAAAGAGACGATTCAAATGTTTCTCGACAGGATCGTTCATGAGTTATCACAAGGCAATCGCATAGAATTGAGAGATTTCGGCGTCTTTGAGGTTAAGCAAAGAGCAGGAAGAAAAGCAAGAAATCCTCGTACAGGAGAAGAAGCCTTCGTACCGGCCAAAAATGTTGTTGTTTTTAAGGTAGGAAAACTCATGAAAGAGAAAGTAAACAACAACACAACAAAAACCCCAGAGCAACCGGAACAAGCCGAGATTCAGGCATAGCACATCCTCATTAAAGCATTCTTCTCAATATTATATAGATAACCTTGTGATATTTGCTTCAAGAACCAATTACGATCACTTCTCATAAGTTAAATACTGCTGCCATTGGCCCCAAAACAGAACTCATTCAGCTCATACTAAAGCTGACAAACTCTCGTAGTTCATAGCTATTACCTGCAAAAAAGTGAAAGATCATATCGTTAATTACATACAAGAACAGGAAGAGGAGATAGTACGCCTGTCAACCGAGCTGATCAGCGCTAACACAACAAATCCACCCGGCAATGAATACCTGGCTGTAGATGTTATTAAGAAGTACTTCAGTGCACATGGCATCAGGTACGATACATTCGAAAAGGCTCCCGGAAGAACAAACATTATTGGATCTATTGGTAAAGGAAGCCCTACATTACTTGTTGCCTGTCATCTGGACGTTGTTCCTGCAGGAGACGGATGGGAGACAGATCCTTTTAAGTCTGTAGTAAAAGACGGCAGAATTTTCGGACGTGGCGCAAACGACAATAAAGGACAAATGGCGCCCATGCTGGTCCTGGCTAAATTGTTAAAGGATAATGAATCAAAACTTAATGGCACTCTACTATTAGTTGGCGCTGCCGACGAAGAGAAAGGTTCTAGCCTGGGATTGGAATACCTGCTTGACGAATGTGGAATAACCGCTGATTACGCGATTATACCGGATGTTGCGAACAATATGAAAATAATAGATGTTGGGGAAAAAGGAGCCCTGTTCTTAAACATAACATCATATGGTAAGCAGTCCCACGGTTCAACACCGGAAAAAGGCATAAACGCCATATGGAATATGATTGAGTTGCTGAATCAAGTGAAGGAATTAAAGCACAAATGTACATCCCATGAGCTGTTTTCACCTCCAACCCTGAACCTGGGCACTATCAGTGGCGGAGCAGCACATAATATTGTTCCTGCCAAATGCGAAGCAAAGCTTGATATCCGTTATTTACCTGGTGAGACAGAAAAAGAAATCTTAGATAATATCTATAAGATTATTGCTTCTATAGAAAATCACAATCCAACTGCAAAATTTGACATTACTATTGATACGCATCTACCTCCCACCCAAATACCGGCAGATAACCCATTAATCAGCCTGATCTCAAAACATACTGAATCTATACTCGGAACAAGGCCAATACCCATTGGATTCTCAGGTGTAACAGTATGCAAGCAACTAATTGAAAAAGGTATTATGGCCGTCGGATTTGGCCCTGGCGATGAAGACCAGGCGCACATTGCAAATGAATCCATAGAGATTCAGGAATTGCTGGATTTTGGCAAAATAATGGGTCTTGTAATATTCGATATACTAAAGTAATTTCAAGGTTGTCACTAAGACACCAATCTTTTTCCTTTGTGTTCTTCGCGCCTTAGCAGTGAGTTAGTCTTTTCAATCTTTTCAGTCCTTTAATCCTTCAATTCTTAAATTCCTTAATCTGTATTTATCTGTATAAATCCGTGGCCAAATAATTCTTTTTTGTCTTTAACCTCTGTATTTAGTCTGTGAAAGTCCGTGGCCAATGTCTTTCGCTTTGTGGTTTTGTGCCTTCGTGGCAAAAGAAATGTGAAATTCAACTTGACTATGATTCTTTGAAATATATAATTTTACTTTACATAAATAACTGGAAGCGGAATATATAAGTAACTATTTCGTGTCATAATTGCTTTTTGCAGTCTGAAAAGGAGTGAAAGGTGACTTCCAAATTAAAAGTAAATTTAAAAAAAAGTAGCGATATAGCAGAAAGATTGGCGTTCTTAAAAGAGAGATATAAAAAACTTATATTAGAACCTAGAAAAGAGATAGAATCTGAGATAGAAAAAGACTTAAACGAAGACGATAGCACTATAAATCCACCTGTTGACCGTCTTTATTCGTAAATAGGTTTGACATCTTCATCTTACTCAACTATTCTTAGGTATTCCTAATATAATATTTTTTATAACACTCACCAATCGTGATGGAGTATTTATTAACCACTACTCCACTACTCTCTATTTAAGTGCCTTTTTTTGCTTCAAGAGATAGCTTGATACATCTTCTGTTAATCAGAAGATAATCATAGATTTAAATGTCGGGGCGTGGCTCAGCTTGGCTAGAGTGCCTGCCTTGGGAGCAGGAGGTCGCTGGTTCGAATCCAGTCGC
>ENA-OREN01001807-OREN01001807.1-marine-metagenome-genome-assembly--contig:-NODE-1807-length-23598-cov-8.259088_pt1 | contig 23598 bp, 23 predicted proteins | sample MGYA00248624_ERZ508555 | MGnify/ENA primary metagenome ERZ508555 (study PRJEB26222, sample SAMN06267773) | marine metagenome | isolation source: Saanich Inlet, British Columbia, Canada | place...
AAAAGTACGAAGCCTACAGCGGCTCCGCATCTTCCACAACCGGTCATTGAGTTGCACTTAAGAGTTGAATTCAAGTTGTGATAAATCACACATTATAATTATTTATTTTGTTTCCGTCGAGAAATCTATGGTAAATTTGTGCTAGCAGGGTTGCTAACTATGAGAAAATTAAAAACTAACGTAATACTATTCTTTTTATCCTTGGGATTGTTTCAACCCCTTTTGGCTCAAAATATCACACTTTCTGGTGACATCTATGAATATGCAACCTATTACGTGAACAGTTTTGATTTGAATTCTGGTGCAACTAATGTCCAAATTTTTCGTTACCAGCTTGAGTCGGATGTATACCCTATTGCAGTTAAAATCAGGTTTAGAGCATCAATGGTGTCTCCATTATTAGGCATTAATGCTCCAACAACCATCATTGAAATAGAAACTGGGGTATTTGATCTACAGGCTCCCCTTATTTTAGATAATAGGGACATTTCATCAGAAACAGCTATCATTTATGATATGGCGTCCCCACCTAATAGTATTGAATTGACTGGGCAAGTTATAGAAAGTCTGGATCCATCCCAAGCAGATGCCATTTTGCAAAGCGTTTTGACAACAGGTCGTATCGCTGATGGCGAATATACTTTTGAGATTCAAGTTAAATCTGAAAGCGACCAGGTTTATGTGTCTGATTCTAAAACAATCGTAGTTCAATCTCCAGTATCTATTAATTTGGAAACACCTGGAGGGGTTTTATCAGATACATTAGATAATATCATTTACTCAACTTTTCCAATATTTCAATGGTTTTCTCAATCATGCAATGGATGTGAGTCATTCATACGGGTGGCTCAATACAACTCTAATGTTCATAGTTCTCTAGAAGATGCCATTGAAGACCAAAGGGTTTTACCTTTTGATCAAACAGAAGATTGGTATCTCATCAATAATATAAACAGTTTTCAATATCCATTCAGTGGTGCTTATCCATTGGAAGAAGGAAAAATTTATGCATGGCAAGTGATGATGACTTTGCCGACAACATCTGGAGCAGAAGAAATGATATCATCAATTTCAGCTTTTAAAATTGGAATATCAGGCACCATTGAATCAACCGGTGCAATTTCCAGCCCGATACTCATGGCTCTCCAACAGGCTTTAGGAGATGATCAATTTAATGCCTTATTTGGAACGGGGAATGAGCTACAGGGTTATAATCCCACGGGTCAACTGGAAATAAATGGGATAAATGTAGATGAATCTAGTATTAATTATCTCTTAAACCAGATTATAAGCAATTCCTACCAAGTCCAATCCATTGCAGTAGAATGATAAAAGTAAGCAAATTAATCATACTCTCTGTATTTTTTGTTTCCATTGCATTAGGAAGTAAAATTGCCGTTGCAACAAAGGTGAAGGGACTGGTTGAAATCATGCCCATAGGTAAAACAGAATTTTTTGATTTGAAAGCTGGTACAATACTTTCTGATGGTGACAAGATTCGTACAGGAAAATCGGGTTTCGCAGCCATTATATTTATTGATGATAAATCCACATTGAAACTCAAAGGTAATACAGAAGCTGTTATCTCCGGTCAAAGAACTGCGGCTAGCATTTCCAAAAAGATTAATTTGGATACTGGAACCGTTCGAGCAACTATTAATAAGCAAAACACAGATTTTGTCATCCAGACACCTACATCAGTGGCATCTGTAAAAGGGACTGACTTCTGGTTAGTAACTGACCCTGTAACCGGAGATCAGATAATTTGTGTTGAAGGTACTGTAGGACTTGTGAATGCTGAAACCGGTGAAGAAGTAGACGTGACTGAAGGTATGTCTTGTATTTCAATACCCGATGGGACTCTTGAATTGAGTGAAACAGACCCCAGTTCAATCCCCGAAGATCCAAGTGCTGATCAGGAAGGGCCATCTCAAATTAAGATCTATTTAGAAGGTCCAAATGGTGAACAAAAAGTTATGATTATTGAATACCAATAATCTTTTTCCTTCCCGTTAAAATCTAATAAACTTCGCCCTATGCGAAACCGCACTTTACAGAAATTATTTCTGGCGCTCTCCCTGTATCTTGTTGGGTGGAGTTTCCCTCAATCTAACCACCTTTATTATCATGAAACTCCCAACGAAGTTTACGTGGGAGATGATGTCATTATTTCACAACTTATGTTTACGCAACAACCCATTGCATACGGTGTCCTTTTTTTTCGGGATAAAGGTGAATTAAGTTATCAGGAAGTTCGTATGGTTTTTGAAGGCGGAAAATGGATAGGGGTTATTCCTAGACATCGTGTTACAGAAGTTGGCATAGAATATGTAACTATTTTAACTGCAAGAAATGGCGGGCGTATTGCTCTCCCCTTAACTAATAATCCATTTGATACTCCATTATCCATTGGAGTAAAGCGATCACAAATTATGCAGAAAAGTGGGCAAATTAAGAAAAGTACGGGACTTGGTACGGATTTTGTAGAATCAGATATTTTGATTTTATCTCCGGAGGATGGATCTATGAATCGACCTGATGAAATAGTGGTTTCGGCCTCGCTATTTAACGCAGCCAACGTCGACCAAAATAGTTTACAAATTTTGATTAATGGGAAAGACTATACAGATCAGACAATTATTTTTGGGGATGTTTTATCCTTAGTTCCAGATGAAGAATTGGATGTTGGTTTACATCAAATAAAACTTTTGTTTAAAACAACATACGGAATGGATGTTATGCCGGTAGAATGGTCTTTTAATGTGAATAAAGGGATGGCGAATGCTGCACAATCTTTCACTTACAAAGGATCGTTAACAGCAAAAAGGTCATCGAGTACTGCATCGTCCATTTCCATTGATGATAATTTAACTTCTGGAAAGATTGATGGTGAATTAAGTTGGATTAAGGCAAGATATTCTTTTCGTAATTCCAGCCGAGAATCAATTTTTGGCCAACCAATAAACCGTAACACGCTTACACTACAGATCACTGATTATTTAAAGATCGAAAATGGTGATGTTTATCCATCTGTTTCACCATATGTCTTGGATGGGAAGCGTGTTAAGGGGCGACATATTCAAGCGGATTATCAATATGGATTTGGGTTCGACGGGTTCAATATTTTTGGCAGAGACTTTTTAGCGTTTGATGTAAATGGGACTTTTGAGTTTCAATCTGTTAATGGAAAATTCACAAGAGGTGTACAATATCAACCTGGGATTGATGGTGGATATGAATTGCTATCTGATGAAATAAAATACAATGAGGACGGAAACCGTATATATAAGATAAACCGTAATGGTTACACATTTCCTCGAGATGTTCTCGCAGCGCGTTTGGGGTTCAGTTTATTTAATAAGTATAGAGGTGGTTTTCATTTTTTAAAAGCCAAGGATGATTTTGAAAAAATTAATTCGAGAGCGCCTTCACCAAGTTTAATGACTGTTGATACTACTGTCCTTGGTGATAGTACGCTTCAATATTATACCTTGACCCAATTAATTGATTCGTTGAGCCTATTGGGTGACACGGTTGCCATTAAAAGTAAATATTGGGATGACGGATCTCCCCAGGAAAACCTTGTTTTGGGATTTGATTTTGAAGCAGCTTTGGATAATAGAAAAATTTTATTCCAAATGGGGTGGAATATGAGTTTAACTAATAATAATATATGGGCAGGTATAGCGAATGCAGATTCGCTAGATCTAATGATGGACACATTAGTTGATGGTAAACTTATGGATATTCCGGTTGATGATATTGGTGATCTTATTGAAAGTTATAAGGATATTTTTACTATCCATCCTCTATACATGTCACCCATTGTTCCTATTGATCCAATTGTTCAAGAAGAAAGTCCAATCCGTGCTATTTTAAATATGCCTAGTTCGGCATATTTTTTAAGAATGAAAGGGAGTTATTCTTTTAATAATTTATTAATAGAGTTTCGTCAACTTGGATCAGAATATAAAAGTTTCGGAAACCCATATCTTACAAATAATATTCGTGAATTTACACTCAATGATCGATTATCTTTGTTGGGGAGGAGACTTATGATGGTGGCAGGATATAAATACAGGGATAATAAACTGTCGGAATTAATTGCTAATCCAGTAGCAACGAAAACAGTCTCTTTTAACACAACTTTGGTCCCCGGCCCCGGAGCACCCTCCATTGTAATGAATATTCAATCTATTGGAAGAACAAACGGAATTGATTCTATCGATACAGATCAATATGGGAATTTTCTTGGAGATAGTCGGGAAGATTCTCAGGCACTAAATATCATGGGTTCAGTGAATTTACCAGGGAATTTTGGATCAGTTTCTACAACAACGTCTATTAATGTAAATTCAATTTCTTATAAAGACAATCTTTCAGGTGAAAGGAAAGATGATTTCCTTTTTCAAAAAGCAGAGACTCAATCAATCTCTGCAACTTTTTCTACGCGATTCAAATTCCCTTTAAAAACGTCCACATCTTTTAATAGAACTCAATTATTTATTCCCTATATGGATGTAGATAATAGACCATATAAAGATGAAAGCACGTGGACTTCCATAAATACCAGTGCACAATACTCTTTATTTAAAAATCGATTAAGAATTCGTGGCGGTTTAGATTTTATGACTAATGGTGAAACAGATGATTCAGCAACAAATCTTTATGGTGGAAAAATTGGTGGAGATTGGGATATTTTAAATAAATTGACATTAACTTTTAACAGTTCAATTCGGATGAATGATATCAAATTTTATAAGACAGATGAGTCTGATAATGATGATGATGGTGATGTTGATGAGTCTGGAGAAAATTGGACTATAAACAGTTCAGGATTTAATCTCACACTGGGATACAGGTTTTGATCAATAAGATTACAAAATTTTTGCACGATCATGTGGTGGACCTTGGGTTGACTTTTGGAGCGGTTTTAATAACATGTTTTCTCCATTGGCTTGGCGTATTCGATTTTCTTGAATTAAAAACGTATGATTATCGATTTCATACAGTTCGTGGTCCTTTAACGGGGTGGCGTGCCAGTGATTCTACTATTATTAATCAAGGGACAGATGTCATTCTGGTAGAAGTGGATGATGAAGCTTGGCGTATCCTGAAAGATAATAAAGTTCCCTGGCCCTATCCACGAGGTGATATTTGGGCAAGGGTTGTAGATAACCTTTCCAATGCGGGCGCTAAAGTGATTGCCTTCGATATTCAGTTCGATTCACCAGATGCCAGAAGTGAATATTTGAGAAGTGTCAGCGGTAATCTGCCGTCAGAATTCCAACAATATCTTCCTGGCCATGGTGATATTATTTTGGCAGAATCCATTAAAAAAGCACAAGAGAATGGTACTAGGGTTGTTATGGATGTGAAAATGGTGAAAGAGCCAACTCGTATACCGCCAAGCTATATTGCCTACCCAGTGCCTGAGATCATGGAGGTGAATCCAGAAACAGGGTTAATCAATGATATGCTAGATATTGATGGATTTTCCCGTCAATATAGTATTGCAGGATATATGGCCCATGAGCCAGATGTTGCATACTTGACTCTGGGAGTAAAATGTGTAAAAGCATTTCGTGATATTTCAGATGATGCTGTTCCATTGTATAATGCCAAAAATTTGAATTGGAATTTTGGATCATTAAATATTACGTCTTATGGGCGAACAAATAATTTTCTGGTAAATTATTATGGACCTCCATCCGGGTACAAAATACCTGGCAGACAGGACTTGAAACCTTGGGGCACCTTTCCAAGATATTCTTTATCTCAGGTTTTAGATACCCAGGATTATGATATTCCGGAAGATATTGATTGGATGAGCCAATTTCTCCCAGGCCAAGTACCGGATTGGGTGCTTTCAATTGAAGATGAGACAGAACGAAATGAAATGATGGCCATATTAGGTCTGGGATCAGATTTTGATATCACTCAATCTCCTTTTTATAACAAGATAGTAATCCTTGGTGTAAATGTGGAAGTTATTCACGATGTAAAATCTACCCCTTTTTATAATTATTTGAATTTGAGCCAATTAACGCCGGGGATGGAAACACATGCTAATGCGATCCAAACCATGCTACACAATAATTATCTCAAAGTTTTTGGTGGCAAAACAACACGGTATATGGATGAAGGTTCACCTTATCCTTTAGCCAATTTTCTTTTAATATTTGGTTTATGTGCCTTGGCTTATATTCTATTAACCAAAGTTGAGTTGCATCCTATTATGGCAGGTATTGTCATTTTATCTGAAGGATTATTTTATTATGCCTTTGCCATGGGAATGTTCGCCAACGATTATTGGTGGTTCTGGAAATCAACTGTTTCCAATATTCTGCCGGAAGCGTTGCACAGTAAATTTTATGATCAATTACAAGTGGTACTTCCGGGGCCAGGAGAATCCTATGTGATGCCCATTGTCGCACCCATTGCTGGATTGATGTTTACTTATGCCAGCAATATCATTTTCCAATTTCTTCATGAACAAAAAGATAAGAAATTTTTAAGAGAAACTTTTGGAACTTACATTTCTCCGGAAGTTTTGGACAAAATGTATGAAGAAAAACAGGCACCAACACTAGGTGGTGTAGAAGGATACCATACAGCATTTTTCTCTGATATTCAGAATTTTTCAACCTTTTCTGAAGTACTGGAGCCGGAGAAAATGGTTGCACTTATGAATGAGTATCTAACGGTAATGTCAAAAGTAATTTTAGACAATGAAGGGACGTTGGATAAATATATTGGAGATGCAATTGTTGCTTTTTATGGGGCACCTGTTCACGTGGAAGATCATGAAAAAAAATCATGTAAAACGGCACTAGAAATGCAGAAAGCATTAGGTGATTTACGTAAAAAATGGGAATCTGAAGCAGATTGGCCGGATATTGTTTATTCTATGCAGCATAGGATCGGATTGAATTCCGGTAAAATGGTCACAGGAAATATGGGATCTGAAATGAGGATGAATTATACCATGATGGGAGATACTGTGAACCTCGCTGCTCGTCTGGAATCATCGGCAAAACAATATGGCGTGTACAATTTTGTGGGAGAAAATATTTATGAAACAGCTAAAGATAAATACATGTTTAGATTTTTGGATTTTGTAAGAGTAAAAGGGAAGAACGTTCCAGTGAAAGTATATGAATTAGTCTCTGCAAAAGAAACTGCTGATAATGATATGGTCAATCTTGTAAAAACATTTGAAGACGGATTGGACCAATATTACCAGCAGGATTGGGATAAAGCTCTTGCCCTGTTTAAAAAAGCTGAAAATATGGAAGATCATTTTACATCAAGGAATACAACGCCCTCTGCTATTTACATAGATCGGTGTATTATGTTTAAAAATAATCCTCCAGGTCAGGATTGGGACGGTGTTTGGACTATGACATCAAAATGATATAAAACTCAATATTTTTTTAAATTTCTTATTTCACATCTAACGGGCCCTTAAGAGATCCAAAAATATTGTTTGGAACTTTCCCGATTTCATTCGTTTCATCTGTAATTTTTAGACCAATAATTTATGCAAAATTCACGCGGACATATCCTTTGGATCGATGATGAGATCCACCATTTAAAACCCCATATTTTATTTCTTGAAGACAAGGGCTATAAATTGTCCCAAGCAGCTAATGGGCAGGATGGGATAGCCCTATCTGAACAAAATAATTACGATTTGATCTTATTGGACCAATCCATGCCTGGATTGGATGGATTGGAAACATTGGCGGAATTGAAAAAAAATCGTTCATCCTTGCCAGTGATCATGATTACCAAAACTGAAGATGAATGGCTCATGGATGAAGCGATCACGGGGCAAGTAGAGCAATTCCTCATCAAACCTGTGAATCCAAGTCAGATTTTCATGGCTTGTAAACAAACACTGGAAAAGATCAAATTACATGAACAAAAAGCCATCAGTGATTATTTGAAAGAATTTCAGGAAATTGAAGCCCAATTAAGTAATGAATTGAATGTGGATGATTGGTGGAGACTCTATGATCGCCTCACAGATTGGCAAATAAAATTTGATCATTACAAAGACACCGGATTAGGATCGATTCTCAAGGAGCAGATTCAAACCTGTAATAGGGAATTTATTAACTTTATAGAGTCCAATTATGAGAGTTGGATGCAATCCAATGATCGTCCAACACTTTCAGTAGATATCGTTCCAAAGTATATCAAACCCATTTTGGATAAAGGTGAAAAAGTTTGTTTATTGGTGGTTGATTGTATGCGCCATGATCATTTTAAATCTATGATGACATTATTAGAGCCATTTTTTAACATCAAACTAGATTATAAATTGTCTTTACTTCCAACGGCAACGCCCTATTCCAGAAATGCAATCTTTTGTGGGCTGTTTCCGGATGATATGGTGAAAAAATATCCCAAGCAGGGTGATGATATGAAAAATGATTCTACTAGTTTGAATCAGCACGAAAAACAATTCTTAATTGATCAATTGAAGAAAATGGATTTGGGGGATAAACGGGTTCATTACCATAAAATCTGGGCTGTAGAGGAAGGGAATAAATTCAACAACAGAATTAAAGATTACCTTCAACAAGATATTTTAGCTTTGGTTGTAAATTTTGTAGATATTCTTGCACACAAAAGTTCCCAAATGGATGTGCTGAAGGAAATGGTTCCGGACGAGTCTGGATATAGAACAGCCGTAAGGTCCTGGTTAAATCATTCTTGGTTACTTCAGGTGTTGAAAAAATTAAGCGAAAATAATTTCACGGTTATTTTGACAAGCGATCATGGTAGTATTCGAGTTCAGCGTGATGTGATGGTGGCTGCTGATAGGGAAGCATCTTCTGGCGTTCGGTATAAATATGGTCGGAACCTGAATACGAAAGAAAAAAATGCAATCGTTATCAAGGAACCTGAAAAATTCCGATTACCTGTTTTTGGTCCACAACCCAGTTATATTATCGCCAAAGATGACGTCTATTTTATATATCCAAATCAAGCCCATAAGTACCAATCAAAATTTAAGAATTCGTTCCAACATGGTGGAATTTCTATGGAAGAAATGATGGTACCTGTGGCCATCATGAAAGGGCGCGGTTGATGATTGCAGAATGCAGTTCAAAAGAGGAAACACAAGCATTAGCAGGTAAACTAGCACAGAAAATTCCTGTTGGATCCATTGTGGCTTTGATTGGGAATCTTGGGACTGGAAAAACCACATTTACACAAGGCTTTGCCAAGGGGTTGGGAATCACAGATACGGTTGGGTCTCCAACCTTCAAATTAATTTCAGAATATGATGGGGTACCGCTTAACTTGTACCATATAGATTGTTATCGACTCAAAAATGAAATAGATTTTTTAAATATTGGTGGCGAAGCATTGTTAACACAGGATGATGGTATAACATTGATTGAATGGGCAGATATTATTAAAAAAATATTACCATCAAATGTCATTACAATAAATTTTTCTATATTGGATGGATATCCAAACAGTAGACAGATTGAGATTATTGGTATACTTGATGAAGATTGATTTAATATTAGCCATTGAAAGTTCTTCCACAATATGTGGTGTTGCAGTCATAGAAAAAGAGCATACCTTAAGTGTGGTAGAAAAATCAGCCGATAGAAAACACGCAGAAATTCTTCCTGAATTCATTGAAACTGCTTTAGAAAAAAGTCAAAAAACAGTAAGTGATTTGGATGCGATTGCCGTAAGTATTGGTCCAGGAACTTTTACCGGTTTACGGATTGGATTGGGTACAGCAAAAGGGTTGGCTTATTCTCATGATTTACCCATAGTTCCAGTTCCAACTCTTGCATCCATGGCTTTGGGTTTACAAAAGAAGGCACCAGAAAAAGGAATTTCCTTTTCTCATGGGAAAAGGATTTTTTACCAAGAGTTTAATTGGAAAAATAATCTTCCCAATGCAATGGATAAGCCCGTGGTGGGTGATATTGATGAGTTTAGTGAAAAATTTAATTCTTCAACATTCCAATGGAATTGTGAATCTATTTTTACAGACACCATTTCCTTTATAGGTGCGAAGCCATCTGCAGAATATGTTGCTTTATTAGCTTATTATTATTCAGATAAATGGTTGATTGAAAAACCCTATGATTTAGTACCGGAATACATTGCTCCTTTTGAAATGAATAATAAAAAAATATGAATATTCGAGCAAGTGAAGAAACAGACCTTGCAAGAATTTTACAAATCGAAAATAGTGTTTTCCAAAATTCAGCGTGGACAAGGGCAATGATCTCTGATGAACTCACGTTGAATGTAGATAGAAAAACGTGGGTGATTGATTCAAATATAGAATTAGTTGGATACTGTATGCTCCGCTATGGCCCCAATGAAGTTCATTTGGTCAATATGGCAGTTGATCCATCTTTACAAAAAATGGGAATAGGCAAGAAATTATTAATCCATTTTTTAGATAATATTCCAAAATATTCTTCAGCATATTTAGAAGTAAAACGAGGTAATTTCCCTGCAATCAAGCTATATTTAAATGCTGGGTTTAAAGATATTTCTATTCGTGAAGGCTATTATCCAGATGGTGAAGATGCTATTGTAATGTGTTTAAATAAATGAGAAGAGTTTTTAGCTCCCTTGCGTAATTAGTATTTGTGAATTTTGTGCCTTTTGTGGCAATTAATTATGGAAATGATTATAGACTATGTCATGGTTTAAAAGAAAAGATAAAAAAATAAAGGATTCAGAAAAGAAATCTATCCCCGATGGTTTGTGGGATAAATGTCCATCCTGTAATGAAATTTTATACAGACCTGAACTAGAGAAAAATCTTTCAGTCTGTCACCATTGCAATCATCATTTTCGTGTAACTCCCCAGGTTTATGTAGATCTTCTATTAGACAGCGAGAGTGAAATACACTTATTTCAGAATTTAGAATCGGAAGATTTTTTAAAATTTAACGCAGGAAAAAAGTACCATCAGCAAATCGTTGCAGCCAAAACAAAGACTGGTGAGAAAGATGCCATTAAAGTTTACGATGGCCAGATCAATGGCGAGTCTGTCATCCTTGCTATTATGAATTTCCAGTTTATTGGAGGGAGTATGGGCTCTGTTGTAGGTGAAGCTGTTTCCCGTGCTATCCAAAAAGCAGCTGAATTGAAAGTACCATTCTTATTAGTTTGTGCTTCTGGTGGTGCAAGAATGCAAGAAGGTGCCATTTCTTTAATGCAGCTTGCAAAAACAAGTACAAATCTGGCAAAATTTGCAAAAAATGGCGGACTATATATTCCGATTCTCACAGATCCAACCACAGGCGGTGTAACAGCAAGTTATGGTATGTTGGGCGACATTATTCTCGCTGAACCCGGTGCATTAATTGGATTTGCAGGCCCACGTGTGATCAAGCAAACCATTGGGCAAGATTTGCCCAAAGGGTTCCAACGGTCAGAATTTTTATTGGAAAAAGGGTTCATTGATCACATAGTGTCCAGAAGTGAAATGAAAGAAAAAATATCCACATTGATTTCTCTTCTTACATGAGTCGACCCAAAATTCTCATCACCAATGACGATGGCATATTCGCCCCGGGAATTCGAGCTCTTTGGGAGGCCATGAGCGAGATTGGCGATCCAATTGTTATTGCGCCCCATACAGAACAAAGTGCTGTTGGTCACGCCATTACCTTAACGGATCCTTTACGGGTTGTTTCTGTTCAGCGGTCAGGAGGTTTTGAAGGATTGGCTGTTTCTGGTACGCCTGCAGATTGTGCAAAAATCGCCATAAAATCGATTTTGGACCAAAAACCTGATTTAGTCATTTCAGGTATCAATTCAGGTTCAAATATTGGGACGAATATTATTTATTCTGGTACAATCTCTGCTGCAACAGAAGGCACCATATTGGGGATACCATCTATTGCCATCAGTTTAGATTCCTATGAGTCAGATGAATATCGGGGTGCAAAACAAGCTGCGATTGATGTAGCACAACATGTATTGAATTATGGTGTTCCTAAGGGAACGCTCTTAAATGTAAATGTACCATATTGTTTACCGGATGAAATAAAAGGTGTGAAAATCACTCGTCAGGGTAACCAATATTTCAAGGATGAATTTGATAAGCGGACTGATCCACGTGGGCGAACTTATTACTGGATGAAAGGAAACATTGTGGATAAAGATGAATCTATGGACATGGATGGAAAAGCAGTTCGAGAAAAATATATCAGTATTACACCCATCCATTTTAATGTAACCAACGAATCCTATATGGATGAACTCATTAGTCAATTCCCCAATGAATAATATTCATGAAAAGGGTGTTGTCATTTTGGATTTTGGATCCCAGTATACCCAGTTGATCGCACGACGTGTTCGGGAGCAAAATGTACATTCTGAAATTCTTCCGCCGGAAACATCCCTAGATGAAATTTTAAACCGTGCCCCAGCTGCATTAATTTTATCAGGTGGCCCATCGAGTATTTTTGGTAATGAAGCACCTCTATTTGATGAATCCATTCTTGATGCGGATTTACCAATTTTAGGAATTTGTTATGGACTCCAATTATTGGCACATCACTATGGCGGGGCTGTTGTATCCACGGGGCAAGGTGAATATGGATCTGCAGAAATTGAATTAGATGACAATTCTGGCTTATTTTTTAATGTTCCAAGTACATCCAAAGTTTGGATGAGTCACATGGATCGTATTTCCAAGATTCCTGATGGCTGGCATACATTAGCCCATTCATCAAATGATGTAGTGGGTGCAATAGCAAATGAAGACCAAACCCGCGTGGCAACGCAGTTTCATCCGGAAGTTGCTCATACTGAAGAAGGACAAACCATTCTTCATAATTTTTTATTTACAGTTGCAAATTGTGCCCCAACGTGGACAGCCGGGAATTTTATCGACCAACAGATAGAACTTATTCGAAAGCAGGTTGGAGAAGGGAAAGTCCTCGTTGGTGTCAGTGGCGGTGTGGATTCAACCGTAGTTGCGGCATTGTTGTACAAAGCCATTGGAGACCAATCAACAGCTGTTTTGATTGATCATGGATTGCTTCGAAAAAATGAAGGTCGAGATTGTGTTAATGCATTAAAAACCGGTCTTGGTGTCAATATTAATATGTTTGACGAATCTGACATTTTTCTCTCAAAGTTGGAAGGTGTAACTGATCCGGAAAAAAAACGAAAAATAATTGGAAATCAGTTTATTTATTCATTTGATAGGATTGCCGGTGAAATAGGTGATATGCAATTTTTGGCTCAGGGAACGCTTTATCCCGATGTGATTGAAAGTGGTGTGAGCAAAGGGAAGACTGCACATGTGATTAAGAGTCATCATAATGTAGGCGGATTGCCCGATGATATGACATTTAAATTAGTGGAACCACTACGGGAACTATTTAAGGATGAAGTTCGAAATGTGGGACGAGAGTTAGGATTACCGGAATCGTTGATTGAGCGCCATCCATTTCCCGGACCGGGTTTAGCTGTACGTATTATTGGTGAGATTACTAAAGAACGGATTCAGATTCTTCAGGATGCAGACCAAGTTTACATGGATATTCTTCATGAAGATGGATTGTATAATGATATTTGGCAAGCTTTTTCAGTATTGATTCCTGTTCAAACTGTAGGTGTCATGGGTGATCAACGTACCTACGAAAATTTGCTTGGAATTCGTGCAGTTACCAGTACTGATGGCATGACGGCAGATTGGTATCGAATGCCCGCAGAAACTTTATCCAAGATTTCCAACCGAATTGTAAATTCAGTCCCTGGAATTAACCGCGTGGTGTATGATATTACATCCAAACCGCCAGGTACCATTGAGTGGGAATAATATTATAGTTGTAGTCTTAACTAAAACATTGTTATTTTAGACGAAATGACAAAGAAACCATTCTTTTTAAAAACATGTATAATGACGTTAAACAAGCAGTCATGATCAATCACAATAAAATAAGTTTATCAAATTTTAAGGTAAAAATATGTGTGGAATTGTAGGATATTTTGGAAACAATGATGCAGTACCCCTGCTGATTAAGGGACTGAAGCGGTTGGAGTACCGTGGGTATGATTCTGCCGGGCTTGCAATCATGAGTGGCGATTCATTTATGGTAAATAAGAAAGCAGGGAAGGTAGCAGAATTGGAATCTCTTGTTAGTGAATCTGGATTAACCGGTTCTGTTGGTATTGGTCATACTCGCTGGGCAACCCATGGTGAGCCATCTGATTTAAATGCACATCCTCATACAGACTATACTGGAAAATTTGCTTTAATTCATAATGGAATTATCGAAAATTATGCTGCTCTAAAAAAATTGTTAGAGAAGAAAGGTGTTGAATTTCGAACCCAAACAGATACAGAAGTACTGGTTCAATTGATTTCAACCATCTATCATGAGGAAGATACAACATTTCAATCGGCGGTAACATCAGCATTAGAAAAAATCGTAGGCACATATGGAATTATTGTTATGTGTTCTGATGTACCAAATCAATTGATTGCAGCTCGTTTGGGGAGCCCCCTTGTTCTGGGCGTAGGAGAAGGAGAATACTTTATTGCCAGTGATGCCTCTCCATTAGTGGAATATACCAGAAATGTAATCTATCTTGGCGAAAGTGAATGTTTATTCATTGGGGATGATGGTTATGAGATCAAAAAGTTGGGCAATAGCGAATCGATAAATAAAAAAGTTTCACGTATTGATTTTACACTTGAGGAAATTGAAAAAGGGAATTATCCTCATTTTATGTTAAAAGAGATTTATGAGCAGGAGCATACTATCGTAGATACTATGCGTGGACGTCTTCTCCTGGATGAAGGTACGGTTCATTTAGGCGGAATACAGGACCACTTGCTTCGGATAGAACGTGCACGTCATTTTTATATTACTGCATGTGGAACATCCTGGCATGCGGCCTTAATTGGAAAATATATATTAGAAGAGTTCGCGGGTATACCGGTTCATGTTGAATACGCTTCAGAATTTCGATATCGGGAGCTCATCATCGATAGTCAATCGGTTGTGATTGCTATTTCACAATCTGGAGAAACTGCAGATACTTTAGCTGCCATCCAAAAGGCGAAAGAAAAAGGATGCCTGACATTTGGAATTTGTAATGTAGTGGGGAGTTCTATATCGCGTGAAACCGATTGTGGTATTTATACACATGCGGGACCCGAAATTGGTGTTGCATCTACTAAAGCTTTCACTGCACAAGTATCTGTATTATACATGCTGGCTTTACATTTAGGGCGGAAAAATGGTTTTTCCAAAAAAGATGGCATAGCCTTGACCCATGCCCTCCATAATTTAGGAGATCGTGTCATAGATGTTTTAAATCAATCGGATCATATCCTGACGATAGCAAAAGAGACAATGGATGCGAATAATTATTTATATCTCGGCAGAGGTACAAATTTTCCAGTTGCCCTGGAGGGTGCATTGAAATTAAAAGAAATCTCATATATTCATGCAGAAGGTTATCCTGCAGCAGAGATGAAACATGGGCCCATAGCGCTTATCGATGAAAAGCTGCCTGTTGTATTTTTAGCGCCCCATGATCAAACTTATGAAAAAGTGTTATCCAACATTCAGGAAGTGAAGGCCCGGAAAGGTAAAGTCATTACGGTTACGGATAAAATAACACCTGAACTTGAATCTTTGTCTGATCATTTAATTGAAGTTCCGGTCTCCCATCCCCGGACATTTCCTATTTTGGCCACGATTCCATTGCAATTATTAGCATATCATCTTGCTGTTCTCCGCGGGTGTGATGTGGATATGCCAAGAAACTTGGCTAAGTCAGTCACCGTAGAGTAGTTAAAGTCAACACAAAGAGTTGAACTCTTTAAATCAGAAAGGGAAACCACTTGGTCTCCCTTTTTTATTCTGTAAGGGTTTCCCCATTTATCCCACTTGATTCTACTATCCTTACTTGTTGTGTATTCAATACCATCATTAACAAGTGGATATCTATAATGAATATCTATATTATGTTGTTTGGTTTCTTTATAGTAGGTAACACTAACATTATCTATATAAATATCTAAAATCTTTCTCCTCTTTTTTACATCAGTAACTTTCTGGTATTCATCTACATCTTTATGGTGTTGAGATATCCAATCAATCCACTCACTTCTCTTATCAAGTAATAGTTCTTTTTGATTTTCTTTATCTAATTCAGATTTGAGTTCTGATACCTTAGAAGTAATTGAAGAATTAATCTCATTGAAATCAACATCTGATAGTTCAAGGATGAACTTCTCTTTTAATAATTGTACTCTACTTTGTTCTAAAGATTTGAGTTCTTTATTAATCTCTTTTTTCTTTTTATTCACCATTCTTCTGGAAGAAGTAGTGTCATATTTACCACCTAATAAGTCTGTCTTTACTCTTTCTTTAATGAATGAAGAGTTTCTTAATGTTTGTAGTAATTGATTCCAGACATAACTATCTAAATCAGAAGTATTTAATCTTTTTGGTTTATCACAATTAGGTTTATATAAGTGTTTTCTGTTTGGTCTTTTTCTATGATAGTATCTGTCAGAGTTACTACAGATATAGTAGGTTGAATTAGGATATTTAGTTCCCTTCCTACTGATATTTCTTCCAACCCAATCACAACCACAATTACATTTAATCTTTCCATGTAGGAAGTAAACATTCTTGGTCTTTTTAGTTTTATAAACATCAAGTTTCTTTTGAACCTTATCAAATACTTCATCTGATATAGTACGAGGGAGGTTATCATTAACATGAACTTCCCATAATGACTCATCTGAGTATGGATACTTTTTTGGATTATTTCTATGAGGGTCTTTTGTCATATCAGTATAGAATGTTTTACCTGTGTATTCAACATTTGATAATAAAATCCTTACACTCTCTGAACTCCAATCATTACCTCGTTTTGTTTTTAAACCATGGACTTTACATTTTTTCATTATGTCTACTAAACTATTTCCACCAAGATACCATTTAAACATTTTCTTAACCCATTTACTTTCTTCTTCATTCTCTACCAAGTATCCATCCACTTTATTAAATCCATAAGAAATGTTTCCTCTTACATAGTATCCTTGTATGAATTTTCTAATTTTCTGATTGATTGATTTCTGTATCTCTTTTTTTTTCTGGTCTGTACCTACCATAGAAGTCACAACTTTAATTAATCTCTGAGATAAATCATTTGGTTCATAAATCTGATTGTTAAGTAAACCTTCATATATGAATAGGTTATTATCCATTATCAATTTTTCAATTTTAACTTGGTCTTCAAAATTCCTTGTTAACCTATCAAATGTTTCAACCCATATATGTTTTATACTTCCTAATTCTACTTCCCATAATAGATTGACAAGTTGTTCTCTGGTATCTTCAAATGATTTGATACCACTTTTTCCTTTATCACTCCAGATTTTGTAATCCATTTTCATTTTTTTTGAAAATTCAATTCCCATCTGAGTTTGTCTTTCAATACTATTTTCAATCTGGTTGTCAGTTGAACATCTGACGTATATATGTAATGTTTCTTTTTTACTCATAACTAACTCTTAACTTTATTTCTGATATATTCTATACAATCCAAATACCATAAGTCATCACATCCATCAATATATTTTCCAAAACCTGGATGGGATGGGGAGTTGAAACAATCCCCATCATGGTTACAATATTTACAATTAATTTGGTTATAAACGGACTGGTTCATAACCCCATATTTTGACACTTTGTCGTCATAAAACTTTATCATTCCCATGTAGTTTTTTGGTGAATTACTCATGGTTTCCTTCATGATTTTTATCTGTTTTCTCCATTTCTTTTTTTGACATCAGATAATTGTAATACTCTTCATCCTCACTTTCTTGGTTACTGAAGAAGTAGGAGTCTCTAACTATTTTGGATGTCAGAGATGTGTTGGTATTATTCCTACTCATCCAGAAATCATTCCATGTAAGATATTCTTTCATATTATTTAATTACAGATTCTTGAATTAATAATCTGATATACATTACCCTTAGAAAACTTTGTACCAGATTTTGTCTTGTACCGATTACGATTAAGATAGTTTGTAATCTCACCATAAGATGTACCCTTACTTCTTAACCTTATCAGTTTTTTCATAAGTTTCAATTCCTTTGGGTTCTCAATCAAGTCATCACCTATTCTGTCAAAACCATATGGAGTGGGGGAGTACACTTTACCATTTTCTTTTTTCACCTTAAGTGTATCCTTCACCCTATCTTTAATTAGTTCTAATTCCATTTCATACAAACTTGATAGAAGGTTAATGGTGAATCTTCCGTATGGGGTAGAGGTATCAATGTTTTCCTTAATGGATAGGAACTTCACACCTTTGGTTTCCATCAACTGAACTGACTTGTATATCTGTCCAAGGTTTCTTCCCCATCTACTTATTGAAATAACAACGAGAGTATTTACCTCCCCATTCTCAATCATATCCATTATAGAATTATACCCATCTCGTTTGGTGGTCTTTTCACCACTTCCACTAATACCTTCATCAACAATTATTTTGTCTAAACTGATGTCATTGTTTTTACAAAAATCAGTAATCAGTTTCCTCTGTGTCTCTACACTATTTTCTTGGGAAAGACGGGAATTTCTGATGTAAGATATGTTCATTATTAACCTCCAAAATTGATACCTAAATTTACCGATTTCTGGTGAAACAGGGTACTGGATTAATTCTGGTAAGTTCAATAATAACATAAGTTAAGAGGTGGTCATAAACGAAACTATAGTCGGTACAAATGAATGAATAAAACCTACTATAGAACTAACCCAACCACCCCTCAAACTTCAAAACTATTTTATCCTCGTTACTTTTATTTCTTTATCAAACCAAGATGGGTCTATAATTACCTCATCTTCTTTTCTACTATTTAGATAACAATATATGTATCGTTTTTCTATTTCACTTTCCAACAGATATGGAGTCCAATCTTTAAACGTTTTCAAAGATTTGTATCTTTTACCAAACCATAAACCCTTGTCCTTATTAATCGTCCAACTAATACCTATGTCTAAATGGTCACCATGACAATTTGAATCTGTTATTGGTGTCTTATAATATGGAACAAGAACACCTCTGTATACCTTTACAATTTTTGGTAATTCATTTAAGGTTTTCTTTTCCTCTTCATTCATCATATGATGATACTCATCACCATCATTTTTTAAGATGTTCATGAGAGTGACATGACTCATTGAATGTTTTGGTAATTCACATAAACTCCATCCATGTTCTAACAACGTATATCTATCTTCAATATCATCTATGTCATAAAATTTCTCTAACACAAATGGTAAGATTTGTTCCTTACTAAAGTGACTTGGAATTATTTCTAAAATCTTATTTCTGTCTCTCATCTATAAATCCGTTTCCAACTTTTTTAATTCTCTATCTAATTGATATGTTATGTAATTGAAGATATTATTTTGTATCCATTCACCAACATGTCTCTGAATTTTTACATCATCTTTTATACTACGTTCAATTAAAACTGGAATCATTTTCAACTCAGATTCGGATAGTTTTCTTCCAACTAAATTTTCAATATCAATTAGAGACATCTGATTATTTAATCCAATGTTTACCAAGTTCAACATATCAAACATTTTTTGTAAGTCGTAATCCGTATCCTCCGAAAGTCTTCCTCTTAGTATTTCTGTAGTGAGTCTTTTATTATGTTTTGAATAAGTTGGGATTCCTTCGTATTCATATGTACGAAATAACTTGGGGATTAAATGAAATGAATTCCGAAGACCATCTGAACCATCGTCCTTACCATTCCTCCATAACAATTCAAGGTTTTCTATGGTTGGGTTATTTAAACACTCGTCAACTATTTTATCTGTTTCTTTCATTCTATCTTTATAGTTGAACTCTTTATTTTCTTTTACTTTTGTCATCTCTGACCTCCTTTAGTATTTATTAATTGTGATTTCTGGAAGACCCTTTTAATTCCTCTTGGTCTTATAGTAATAAGTAGTGTCTCCAAATCCAAAACGGGTGATTTAAATTCACCTTTTTTAAGTTTTTTCAATTGTTGATTAACCTCTTATTTCTCATCTCCCCTTAATATAACAAAAAATAGGGTATTAGGTCGATATGTATGGTAAAATACCCTAAACTTTTGTAAATTTGGGGATGTACCTGAAAGGAAATTTTAATGAAAACAATTGATGAAAGAAGGTTCACTTTTATACCACAAAAGAAATGGAAAAACCTTTCTGATGAAGAGAGAAAAACTCTTGGTTCATATAAGAGTTATTATGGTCACTATATGAAGGTTGAAGATGAGATTATAGAATTAGAAAACAGAATTCTTAAACTGAAGGATAAGAAGAGTACTTATCTTGGTAAGATGAAATCTCTTAACTATAAAATTGATTATTTGAGAAATGATTATAACTATAGTTGGAGTATCTCTAAAATCAAGAAGAAGAACTATTATAACTTTACAATTTCACGAAGGGGATATCCCACTAAAACTGGTGGGTTAGGTTCTGAAAAAATTATAATGGAACATCTCAATACATTCTATAAAAGGAAGAAAAAAAGATTAGAAGAATTGAATAAAATTGGTTGGGAAATGTTCGTGAGAAAAAGAGTGATGGATTCAGAAGGTAGAATCAGAAATATGTTAGTTGATATGGTATCTCAAGATGTATCTCTTAAGAAATTTTCCATTAATAGAAATACTTTGTTTCCTATAAAGTGAAAAGGGGAGTGATGGTTAAAAATCTCCCCTTTATTCAGACAAGGATTATACTGATGGTAATAATTAGGTTGTTACATAGTTTTGTTCAATAAGTCTATGTACATCATCCTTCTTAAATCTGACGGTTCTATTGGTTTTAGTGTATGGTAATCTTTTCTCCTTATGTACCCATCTGTATAATGTAGTCTTACTGATTTGAAATAAGTTCATGACTTGTTTTCCGGTCATCATTTTACTTATTTGGTTTTCTTCTGTTACTTCTGGTATATGTATCATTATTTCTCCTTGGTCATTTGTATTGTGTTGAATAAGTACAGTTGGATTAACAAAACAGTAATAGTCTGAATGTCCACACTATATTGGTCTTCTTCCTCTTGGTCGAAGAATGGTGATTTCAAGAAATCGTATCTGTCATACTCGTAGTATTCCTTACCCAAATTTTTGATATTATGTTCAAACCCTTTCAGGTTATCTAATACATCCTGAATAATATTTTTCATCTTCTTATTCATTAAACTATTATATCCTTTAATCTTTCTGGGTACTTATTCTTCATTTTTGTGAATTGTTCTTTGAGTTGTATTTTTAATTTTTCCATGTGTTCGTATCTATGGAAAAGAGTGTTCCCATTCCATCTTCGATTCCCTATCCATACCCAAAGGTTGTAGAGTGGTGATAGGATAAATCTGGACTTCAAATAGGACAACATATTTCCATCTTTTCTTGTAAATGATTTAATTAAAAGTTTCATAGTAGTAAGTAGTTCTTATTATATCAGAATTAATAAGTGTTTAAGTATGATTGAAAACAAACTCTAGAGTTTGTTTTCATTTCAGAATCTCTGATTCTGAAAATGTACTTAGTAGTACTTAGTAGTTGTAAATAAGTAATACTTAGGAAGTTTTTGATTTCTTTCAACAGGAAAAATATTTGATTCAGATTTCCCCTCGTAGATGTACCTCTCCTAATATGGTTAATTACCATTTTCTACAATTCTCCTACTGAGATTTAACAAAGAATATTCTTTATGTTTATTAATACTGATATAAAACCTTATTTATATCATTCCACTATTAATAAGTATCAGGTAAAAACAAAAAACACCGAAAAAACTTTAAATAAATTGAAAAAACCTTTCCAATACAACCCTATTCAAAAACAGGTCGTTAAATCATCCATTTAACATCAGATAATAGACGGGTTGTGTCAATTTCGGACAAATAACACTATTTTAAGGAATCTTATAAACCCTGGAATGGAGAAAAATTGGTCAGGTACTATTGAATGAAGAAGTTTGGAACTATATGGTCATTGTTTTTCATGTTAACGAAGAAATGGTAGGTGAATAGAGAGACTACTATTATACCCATGACATATATAGGTGTTCTGGATTAAGAATGAACTATATCATTCATAGAACCTTTTTTACATCTACACCACATTCGGTTATTTTGTTAGATTTGGGTGACTTAAGGAGTTTATTATGAAAAGATTATACCCTTTATTATTTATATCAGTTTTGATTTATTGGGGTTGTGAAGAACCCAAGGAAGAAGATACAGAGAAACCAACTGTCACTATCACTTCACCACAAAATGGTTCAACCGTTTATGAAATCGTCACTATAACTTGTATGTCATCAGATAATGAAGGTGTAGAGAAAGTTGAGTTATGGGTGGATGGTGTATCTACGGGTGTTACTGATGATACAGAACCATACTCTTTGGAATGGAACACTCTTACTTATGACAATGGTTCTTATGGAATTACAGTCAGGTCTTATGATACAAGTGGGAATACTACAGATAGTGAATCGATTACACTGGTTGTTGATAAAACAGTTGAACTATGGGGGGAGTATTATTCAATAGAGAATACCACTGAATTGGATTTATCGAATAGTGGACTGACTGGAGAAATCCCCCCAGAAATAGGTAATCTGACCAATCTGACTCATTTGTATTTAGACAATAATCAACTCACAGGAGTAATACCTGAGAGTATATGTGATTTGAACATTAATTGGAATTCTTCTTCTTTTTTCTCAATTACCAACAACCAACTCTGTCCTTCATATCCATCCTGTATTGAAGATTATATAGGAGAACAAGACCTTAGTAATTGTGATGGTGTTGTTGAATTATGGGGGGAGTATTATTCAATAGAGTATACTGATAGTTTGAATTTATCCGGGAATCAACTCACAGGTAGTATTCCATCCGAGATAGGGAATCTAACCAACCTGACCTATTTGAGTTTATCCAGTAATCAACTGTCAGGTTCTATTCCACCAGAGATAGGGAATCTGACCAATCTGACTTATTTGAGTTTAAATAATAACGAACTCACCGGTTCCATTCCTTCGGAGATATGGAATCTGACCAATCTTGAATATTTAAGGTTAAGTACTAATCAACTCACAGGAAATATACCTTCAGAGATTGGAAATCTGACCAATTTGACTTTTTTGATGTTATCCGGTAATCCACTCACAGGTTCTATCCCATCGGAGATAGGTAATCTGACTAATCTGACTCGTTTGTATTTAGATGATAATGAACTCACAGGTTCCATCCCACCAGAAATAGGGAGTCTGACCAATCTGACTGAGTTGTATTTATTCAATAATCAACTCACAGATTCTATCCCACCAGAGATAGGGAATCTGACCAATCTGACTGAGTTGTATTTATTCAATAATCAACTCACAGATTCTATTCCACCAGAAATAGGGAATCTGACCAATCTGATTTCTTTGTATTTAGGAAATAATCAACTCACAGGTTCCATTCCACCAGAGATAGGGAATCTGATAAATCTAACTTACTTGAATTTAATGTATAAT
>ENA-OREN01001808-OREN01001808.1-marine-metagenome-genome-assembly--contig:-NODE-1808-length-23593-cov-3.729206_pt1 | contig 23593 bp, 30 predicted proteins | sample MGYA00248624_ERZ508555 | MGnify/ENA primary metagenome ERZ508555 (study PRJEB26222, sample SAMN06267773) | marine metagenome | isolation source: Saanich Inlet, British Columbia, Canada | place...
ACAACTGATGTATCTATTCCTATCTTACGCACAGAGATGCCTGCAACAATTGATGAAATAATTGATTCATCGAAATTTATGAATAATTATGAAGAATTAAATGATGGATTAAATGATTTCTTACAAAAAGTATTTCCTAAACCAGATGTTAGAGAATATACATTACGTTTCCTATCGAGTTGTTTATCCGGTGAGGTCCGTGAAGAAAAGTTTTACTTTTGGACCGGGTCTGGTGGTAATGGTAAATCAAAATTAAATGAACTAATGGATAATGCGATGGGTGATTATTCAAGACAATTAGAAGTATCTTATTTAACTGTAAATAGGGGGTGTTCATCAAATGCATCTCCTGATATCGAATTAATTCGTAAGGCCCGATTTGTTCATTTATCTGAACCAGGAAGAAAAGATGTGATCTATGTATCAAAGTTAAAACAAATGACCGGTGGTGATAAAATGACTTCACGAGCACTTTTCAAAGATGCAACAACTTTCAAACCACAATTTAAAATGGTTCTTATGTGTAATGAACTACCTCCTCTTGAAGGTAATGATGGTGGTGTTTGGAGACGTATTGAGGTTGTAAATTATCCAGCGAGATTTGTCGAACATCCAAGACCATGTGAAGCAAATCCATATGAATATTTAATGGATACAGATATCCCTAATAAACTAATTCAATGGCAAACTCTCTTTATGATTCAACTCTTAGATAAATATCGTATTTATTGTAAAGAAGGTATGAAAGCACCATTAGAAGTTAAAGAAGCTACCAGAATGTATCGTGCGAATAATGATATTATTGCGAATTGGTTTGATGATTGTGTCATTGAAGGAGATGAATTGTTCACATTTGAGGAATTATTTTCTTCTTCAGATTTTGATTTTTCAAGAATATCGACTGCTACAATGTCTCCTTTGATGGCAATCGCTGCGTTTTGTGCAATTTCAATTAGTTCTTTTGGAAGATTTGTAAGTGGAATTTTGGTTATTTTTTCTTCTGGATCTCTATGGCTTGCCCAACAGGATGCTTCACGCTTAACTGCGCAAATTGCTTTTTTGTTCATCACTAAAATTTTATATTCTGCTGTTTTTTTGATGAATTCTTCTAAGTAAAATACAGAATGGTGATATGAACCAAGCATTTTTTTGTGACCTAAAATTGCGTGGGCAGCATCCCAATCATTTGCTTTAGCTAGAAGTCTTCCCCAACTACCAATTGCTGGCTTAAGAACAATTGGGAAAGTAAAATCATCTTTGATAGTTTGAATTGCAGATTCTTTTGTGAATGTTAGCGCGGCTTTTGGAGTTTGGATTGAACTTTTGTTTAATTCTTGGATTAGTAAAAATTTGTTTCCACAATTTTGGGCAGTTTTAGTATTGTTGATAGTTGGAATGTTGTATTTTTCACATATCTCTAATGTGTATAAAGCTCTTGCGTGATTGATTGAACGCTCTAGTAGAAGATCAAATTGTTGAGTGTCTTTAGGGTTGTTTTCTAATGAGAAGAATATTTCTTTGTCAAAGATTGGTACAACTTCTATGCCTGCAGATTCAAGGGCTTTGATGATTGCTTTTTCATCTTTACGAATTCTGGTTACAAATAATGCTACTTTTTGAAAACTTTTTGAGTTTTCTAAATCATTCTGCACTTTGTTTGAATGTTTCATAATATCTAACTCTGATTTAATTAATTAGAAAAAAGAAATTGGTTTATTGACCCCAATCTTCTTGCGCTTCAGGCGCTAATTCTAATTTTAATGGTTCTGTGGTTTTCACTTCAAGCTCTGCACCGCAGTCTTCACACATACAAATTTCGCCTTGTTCGACATCGCTTGCTACATTCATTGCAGCTGCACATTCTGGACATTCTACCATAGTAATTTTCCTCAATAATTGTTTATAAGTTTTATAGAGGGATTGAGCATAGAATTTCTTTATAAACTTTATTTAATAGAAAGTTATGTTTATGTGCTTTTAGAAAAAGTTGTTAAAGAAAAAGTAATAAAATTTATTATCCGCACCAGTGGTTTGCTTCTCCTCTTTCAAGAAGGGCATAAGCACTAGAAGTAGGTTCGTATTTTCCGAGTTTTTCGCGTACCAAAGATTCTTGGCCAGGTAAAGCATAAACTTCTGCTACTGCGTCTCCAAATCCACCAGTTACCTCACCATATGCTAGGTGGGTGCCATCTGCGCCTTGTAACACAACATATCCTGACCTTTCTGCTCCATGTAACTCTCCTGCTTCCATTGCTGCTACGTGGTCAATAGTCATTATTGGAGTGCCTTCTTTGAATATTTTATCAATTGAAGGTATATTTAAATTTTCAAAGGGTACTGTTCTTAATCTTACCATAATTGGAAGAAAATGTAAATAAGTAGATTAACACTTTGTTATTATAGTAACATTTATATCTATTAATTGTTATTTTAGTGTTTTGAGAGTAATGTTATCATGGTAAGTATTGCAAGGATTGTGGAGAAACGTGTTGGAGCGCAGCCGTTTTTAGAAGAAGCACTTAGCCGAGGTTTACTTAATTATGGGGCAGTTGCACAAGAGATCCAAAGCGATGTTGAGCGAGAGTTTGGTAAAAAAGTTCGGCATGCAGCCCTAGTGATGGCACTTCGCAGGTATTCTGAGAAACTAGGTGTTTTGGATATTAGTAGTTTGAAACTTAAAGATAGTGCTGATATTGTTATTAATTCTAACTTATTTGTATTGACCTTTATCAGAAGTGCTAAGGCCTTTAAGGCACTTGATTCATTTTACAAAGTGGTTGACTTGAAAGCTGGAGATTTTTTTACAGCTACTACTGGGATGCATGAACTAACCATAATTGCAAATGAGAAATATAAAGATAGATTCTTAGAGCAGCTTGAAGGAAGAGAAATAGTGGAATGTAAAGAGGGACTCGCTGCTGTTACAGTTAGGATGCCATGGGATACTACTGGCGCAATAGGATTATTTTACCATTTGACTAGATCACTTGCTTGGGAAGGGATATCTATTATTAGAGTAGCTTCGACTTTTTCAGATGATACATTTGTTTTAGAAGACAAGGATGTTGGGAAAGCATATTATGTTTTGAAAAAAGAAATAAAGAAAAAATAAAAAAAGTTATTTTAGCTTAATTACGGACATGGTGATCCAGGGATTGGTATGCACCTTGGTCCAGATGTAGGTATATCGCTTATTGGGTCAGAATCTTTACTGTCGTCGTCACCACTATCATCATCAGTATCTGGTGTTTTATCGTCTGGGGTATCTGGTTTGTCTTCTTTATTCATAACAACTATGTTACGTTTTCCAATTGTTCCTGACCTAAAAGCTTCTCCAACTAGATTCCCCTCTTCATCAACTACTGTTACTGAATCACCTTCTTCAAATACTGTTGAAGATCCACCAGTAAACATAAGAACTAAGCCTACTAATGCTACAATTGCTACAAGAGCAACTAAATAATTTCCTGTTTTTTCCATCTATAATCACCTCTAATTATCTTTTTAGATTAGAATAAAGAGAAGAATCTTTTTTTGGTATATAAAAGTACCTTTTAGTGTCTTTAATTCGAAAAATTTTGCAAATTTTTAGTCTGTGAAATTAACTAGAAATGGTTTTTGAGAAAATAATCATTGGATATTTGCAATACCAATAATTCTGATAAGTTCTTTATTTTGAGCTGAGCTGTTAATGAATTTTGTGAAGTACATATCATCTTTTTTTAATTTGATTATTGAGAGAGTGTTTTCAATTGGACGAATAATTAATGGAGTGCTGTTGTTATTTTTTTGATTGGTATTATTTGCTGTTGTGATGACTATCTCTCCTCTAGCCTCAATTGGCCATTTACGAGTTAGGTCAAATATTATTAATAGTGTTTCACTGTTTTTTTCTTCATTTAGATTATCATCATGAAGTAATGTGAAATCATTTTTTTGGAACTTTTGGAATTGCCAAGATATATTTTCATCTATTTTTGTAGATGTAATTTTTTCTATGAAGTCTTGGAAATCTTTTGATTCTAGAAACTCTGAATGGGAATTTTTTTGAATTTGAGATGTACTAAGGGATTCTTTGTGTGGATCATTTATTTTTTCCCAAGAAATTTTTTCTAACTCTTGCATCAAGATCGCACGCTGTTTTGGAATAAGGATTTCTTTTAGTTGGATGAATTGTCTTGACTTTTTTGAAATACTTTGTATCAAGTCGAACTTTGTTCTCGTGACTTTGCTGTGCAAAGTTTCTAAACCTTTGTTGCTTTGCATCAAAGTTTGCCCTTTAAATGAGGAAGCTACTTGATCTAGATTTTGTTTTTCTAGAATTTTAGGATTAATGTGAGTTGTTAGGATGTTATCCATGGAGCCAACCTCCAATTGTTACTCTCCTACAATCTTTTGAAATTTCAGAAATTTGATGCCATGATTTTTCTGAAACTTCAAAAAATAAAAGACTATTTTCTTTTGGAATAAATGATTTAGCGATTGTTGTTGGAATTAATTTTTGTTTGCTGCTAGTATTTGGATTTTCTTTTGTATTAAATAAGTCTAAAGTTCCACCTTCTTTTTTTTTTAAAGATGTTAAGTACAAAATGAAAGCGATTTTTCTTCCTTCTAGTCTGTCATCATGAGGCAGAAGGTAACCGTGCTTTGCGTAGGTAACTGCGCTTAAATCAATTTCTTGATTGAGTTTTATGTTTGTGATTCTTGTCATCCAGTTTTGAAATTTATCTCCTTTTAGGAGTGTAGCTAAATCTTGGATAAGTGAAATTTCCGTAATGGATTGCAGCTCAGGTGTTTGGTGCAAACTAAAAAGATCTGAGTCTTTTTCTTCCCAAGGAACGTGCAGAAGCTTTTTTTTAATAAGGTCAAGAAATTTTGGTGTTAAAAAATTAGTTATCTGAATATGTTTAAATGGAGTACTGTTTTGGAATTCTTGATGATATTTTTGAACTCTTTTTTCATTGCCATGCTGGGATTTGATCCACGAGTGCCAAAGGATTTGTGTCATATGTAGTAGAATCTGCTTGGTTTTTATATGTTCTTTGGATTTTTGGCTTTGCACCTTGTTTTCTTTTTGCCAGAATTCCAAAGCGAACATTCATTGAAATTGAAACTCCATACATTTCTAGTGGTCCTTGATTATGAAAATCAAGGTTTTGATCTTCTGGTTTTTCTTTTTTTGCCATTTCTGAAGCTGTTCTTGTAAGATTATACGCTACTTGTGCTTCTTTTCTATGTTCTGGAATTAGTCTAATGTCTCTTTGCATGAATAATCTTTGGTAGAATCCCCCAACTGTAAGTTCAATATTTCCTCGTTCACCTTGTGTTGTTACACTTTGAACAATTGCTTGAACATTTATTGAGGGGCCAAATCCATGTTCATTATAGCGAAGGGCTTTGATGTCAAATTTATCACTATAGTTTTCTTTCCACATTGGAAATAGAAGATCTATGTCAACTTTGTTTGCATTAATTTTGGCAGATGCCTTTAGAGAGGTTATTCCTGGACTTAAAAGAATTGTAAGATTTTGATGAGGCCTGTATCCTAACCCTAGTGATAGATTTTTGTAACTTGCGCCTGCTTTCCACCCCATCCCTAAATATCCATCCAGACTTGTCCATTTTGTTGTTTTAAATGATGAATTTACACCTTCATTACCTTGTAAATACTGTTGAAATGGGTTTGTCGATATCCATGATCCATCGATTCGCGTAACCCATTTTTGGTTTTTGCCAAGACAGAGTTCTAATCCGCCATGAATAGTTGGGAGAGGAAGAGATCTTGTATCTTTTAGGGCTTTTTCAACTTCGTTTTTATCTGGTGCATCTTTAGTGTATTCTTTGAGACCTTCAGCTGCAACAATTTCGATTTTAGGACCAAAAAATCCTGAAATACAGGTATTTTTAGCAAGTGCCGGGTTTGCAGTTACTAAGAGGATGCTTGCGAGAATTCTTGAAACAAGATTTTTTGTCACAAATTAATGGTTGTTTAATTATATAATAAGCTTGGGATAAATCAGATTAGTCTCGCCAGAGTAGTGAAGTAAGTGAATATTTATAACTATGGGCGTCTTTTGAGGGGTTATGGTTGAACCAATTCAAGAAGATGAAGGAGGATTAGTTGTTGATTCAGTTGAAGCAGATTATTCTACTTATGATCTGTTTGATTTAGATGCTGAGCCAAGAGAACCAGTAGTTTATTCTGTGAGACCAAAGGCACCAGCTGTTAGGGAACAAAGTTCTGGACGCGCGCCAAGATATTTTGGTATAGGTAGCGAGCCAGAAGACCTTGCTAAAAGATTAAAAAAAGAAGGTATGAATGTATTACCAACCCAAATTTTTGATTTAGGAGATGATCCTTTGTATATTGGTATTGACCCAACTGATCTTCCAAAATCACAATATCTTGTAGATAGAAATTTTGAATAGTGTTTTTTTAACTTAATGCTTCTAACTTCACTTTTTCGAATTCTTTTGTGAAAAGTTCTGCGATTTGTGGGTCGTGGATGATTAAGATGTTCTCATCGTTTCTTTTATCACCATTATTACTTGGATTCATGGAACCAGTAATCACTGTCTCACCATCAATTATGAAGGTTTTATGATGCATGTTATTTGGATTGCCATCTTTAATTACATCTAACTCTTGGTATTCAAACAAATGGTACTTGGAATACTCTGAACCTGCTTGCCGAGCTTCAAATACACCTTGGATATCAAGACCATCTTCATATTTTAGTAAAATATTGTTTCCAATTGAATCATGGGTGAAACTAAAAGTCATAAAGTAAATACTCTTTTTTGCAGACTGTAATTCTTCTATAATGTGGTCAGCACAATCATCATCTGGGCAAAAATAGTTTTCTATTTCAATCTCAGTTTCGATACCTTCGTTATTTGTAGTTTGTAAAAGAATATTTGTTGTAGGTACGGGGTCACCTTTTTTGAATATTAAATCTGTATACATCTCTTGAAATTCATTTTCATAGTTTGCAGCTAATTCAGGGCTATTGATTATGATTAAGTTGTTATTGTTTTTTGTGATCCCGTTAACTGTTGGGTTCATTGAACCTGTTGTTACTATTTGGCTGTCTATAATACAAAACTTGTTGTGCATTTGTCCACTTCTATCTGGAGTTACAAACTCTTCATAAGGAAACCTTTCAAGGTAGTGGTCGTCTACAACTATTTGTGTTTCAACATCTTGATGTTCGTATTTTTCTAGGACAAGATCTTGGATTAGTGGGTAACTCAGTTCGTAAAAAGCGCAATGTAAGGATTCTTGTGCTAGGCCAATAGTTTCAAGCATTATTGTTTCACAATCATCATCAGGGCAAAAGAAAACTTCTATGTCACCTTCACTTTGAATGGAATAAGTTGTTGTACCTTGTACTTCCTCATTACTGTTTGTAAGTGCACCAGTTAGGTCTTGTATTTGATCAAAAGAAAAGTCGTCACTTAGATAGTATCCAGCGAAACTAAGAAGAAGAACTATGCCAACAGCGAAATATTTTTTCATAATAAAAGATAAAAGTAAGGGCTATTTAAGTCTTGAGTTGCCCCTTGAAAGGTATTAATTTGTTAGTTGAAAATTTAAAGTAGGGTTTGTTTTGAGAATAGTATGGGAGATGATAGTTCGATGAGTAAAGGTCCAATTGAATTTAGGCATTGTCCTGGACAAAGAACAAGAGATCCTTTTGTAATTGATACTCTTTTAGCAGATAGTCGCTTTAAAGGAAGAAGAGGTTGTATGGAAAGATGTCGAGATGGTGAGGAAGTTAATGTTTGCAAAGACAAATATTTTGTAGGGATTGATATGCCTGGTGGTGCCCGATATGCTAGTTCTGATGATGCAGGGAAACTTGTTGCTGGGATTTATGCTGCTTTTGGTTTAGAACCACTAGTGCCTTCTGATTGAAAATAGTAATTAATTGTTTTTTAGAAATTAAAGAAAAATAATAAAAAAATAAAGTTTTGAAAACAATGATGTTCGTTTATTGTCTTCTGTTATTAGCACGACGAGATGGATATGCTTTCTCGTGACCTTTACCTTTGCTTCTCATACCACGAGATTTTTTCGCAGCTGAAGTTTTTCCAGTAAAAGCACGTGCTTTGTTAGATCCATCTTGAAGCCATTTCATTTTAGGATCCTTTTTGATCACTGGGTGATCTGGGTCTACTAAAATTGCTTCATACCAGTAATATTTCCCATCTTGGGCTACCCAATATGAGTTTAGAAGAACAAGGTTTGTGAATTTTTTTTGTGCTCTTTCTTCAGCGATTACTTGGTAAGATTTACTAAGAGTTAAACGCATAGTATAACGCTTTGGTCTTCGTCCACCTTTTAGTTGTGGTCTTTTGTGTCCACCACGAGCAACTCGCTGACGAACCATAACGTATCCTTGTTTTGCTTTATAGCCAAGGCTACGAGCTCTATCAATTCTAGTTGGTTTATCAATTCGAGTACAAGAAGTTTGTTTTCGCCATTCAATTAAGCGTTCTCGAAATAGTTCAGGCATGTTTGCCTTAGGTTTTTTCCATAATTTTCGTACGTATTGGTACATTCCCATTTTGTTAGCCTCCATAACTGTCAAGTCCAAAGTAATTTGCTTTTTGGTTGCAGTTTGGTTGTTTTTTTGTATATTTATCTAGGGTTCAGGTAAGCAACTACCTACATTCCAAAGATAGTCTTGTTTTTCCTTATTTTATTTATAAAGCTTGTGTGAGTATTGGTCAGTTTGAATTAATACTTTACATTGCGCTTAGAAGGCCCTAAACACAATTGATACAATATCTATACAATAATTATCTTTATATAGTTCTTTTTCTAGAATTTTGGTACAATTGAGGCGATTTAATTAATGGTAATTGAGAAAACAGTTTCTAAGGATTATATTAAATGTGAAGAGAGCGATACAGTTAGTTCCGTACTTGGAAAACTAGCTCAGACAAAATTCAAATCAGTTCTTGTCTATAATGGGAAGAACTTTTTAGGTGTTTTAAGTAGACGCCGAATGCTTAGTATTGCGTCTGATCCATCTAAAACTAAGGTTTCTAAATATCTACTTAGAGTTCCTAGACTTAGTTTGCAAACTGAGTTAAATGATGCTGCTGAGCTTTTGCTTGCTTCAACAGTTGAAGCTTTACCTGTTTTTGATAAAGATAAATTACTTGGTATTGTCAAAGGACTTGATTTGGCAAAAGCTTACTTGCTTGAAACTGTGGCTAATTTGAGTGTTTCTGAAGTAGAAATAGAAAAACCAAGTCCACTAAAAAAAACTGATAAGATGAGCCAAGCTTTGAAAATTTTATTAGATGAAAAAGTTGATCATGCTCTACTTTTTGATGGGCGTGAACTAGAAGGTTTGATTAGTGTTTCTGATATTTTGAAATATGTAGCTTTGCCATTAGAAGGAGATTCATATCAAGAAAGAGAAAAATTGTCTTCTTTACTTGTATCTGATTTTGCAACAATGGGAGTTCAGGGTTTGCATACTGCAACTCGTAGTGCGAGTGTTGCTGAAGCTCTAAGTTCAATGCAAAAACTAGGTACTCGGGATTTGATCATTGAAGAAAATGGAAAAGTTTTTGGACTTTTAACTGCTAGGTCAGTAATTATCTCTTTATTACAACTTGAAAAAGAAGTTGAATTAAATGTTAGGCAATCTGGACTTTCTAAAACTAGTTTAAATGATTCACAAGTTAGAGAATTGAAAACTTTTTGTTTAAATGAGTCGTCTAAATTCAAAAATAAATTTGGGCAAGTGGATAGTTTCTTTTTCAGATTTAAAGAGATGAAAAGTAGTGGGAACTCGCACAAATATTCTGTGCATTTGAAAATAGCTGTCGGTAGTGATGAAATTAAAACAGAATCTGTAGCTTGGGATTTACAAAAAGCAGTTAAGGCTTGTTTTAAGAATATGACTAGCCTTTTGAAAAAAGATGCTGGAAGACGTAAACGTTAATTGATTGATTTGTTTTTATTTTATTCCTTCTTCTCCTTCTTATGCTTTATTTTTAATAAGTGAATTTAGGTAGTTTTAATATAAAAAGGGCATTTTTTGTATTAAATGGTAGGAAGTGTAAGATTTTTTCATGATAAGAATAACAGAGGGAGTAATTCTGGTTTAATTCCGGATGGTTTACTTAGAGTTGCAACTGGGCTTCATGGTCGGGATATGCCTTTAGGTAGAGTAGTGGATTTACTTAGTGAAACCCCTTTTAGCCTTGAAGATAGTAGTATGCCTAGAGGGAGAATCGTGGTGGACCATGGAATGAAAAAAATCATTTATTCAGTAGGGGAAAAAGATTATGCTCTTGCTAGATATATTTGAGAATTCGTCTATTTTTAGAAAATTATTGGTAAGAATGTTCTTAGAAGTAAAATAGTAGTTCCTGCTACAAGAGGTACTAAAATATTGTCATCAAGGATTTTGTCTCCAAATTTTAATTCAGCAAGTTCTGCTGTCATTGCAATAGTAGCTGCTAAAAAAGCTTCATGAATTGGGATGAATAAAAGTGCTCCAACAAAACCTGCTGTTGCTCCAAAAATTGGGCCTTCAATAAATTTATTGCTATTTTGTTTGAAAGGGTTATTTGTTTGCCCAATTGCTGCTCCAACAATATGGCTTAAAGAATCTCCAAGTGTTAAAATTATGATACTTGCTAGTGCGATGTCTTTAGGGAAAAGTTGAACTGTTAGAAGAACTCCTAAAAAAAAATAAAATGCACCTTTACCTGGAAAGGATTCATTTTCGTGGTCTCTTCCAAATATATTTAGTATTTTTGTGATAATTGGGATTTTGTAGTTTTTTTGAATAAAGGAAGTAATTAGTCCAGCTAGAGTGATTAGAAATAAGGATAGAGGTGATAGTATGTCTTTGATTAGTAAGAAAATTATGGTCAAACCTAGGAGTGTGTGGAAGATTTGACGGTGAAGTTCTTGTTTTTTGATCATTTTGGCTATTTTTAATCGTTGTTTTTTTAAAGTATTGGGATATTGAGATCTGTGTCAGAGCCAAGTTACCAAATAGATCATCGTTTTGTGTATCACCGAGATATCTCTGCGGCTGAGACATTTTTTTCTGATGATAAAGTTTTGATAGTTGAATCTGCTGGTTTTGATAGACTTTCTGTAGTTAGATCTGTTGCCTTGTATGGTGCTTCTTATGTTTCTGGTAGGGGTGATCCACGGGTGTTTAGTAAGTTTGTTCATAATACAGGTAATCCACAGTTTAGACCTTTGGAAGCGCTTATTTTGCAAAAAGAATTAGGTCAATTTGAAGCATATGTTTATCCAGGTGTACAGTGGGGAGCAGTTCGTGTGCAAGAGATGGGTGAGCGGTGGCAATATGCGTTAGAGGGTGTTGATGATTGTGGTAATGTTGATTATCGGAATATAATGGCTGTTTGTGGAAAAAAAATGGTTTCTAAAATGGCAGAGCAAGATGAAAGACTGATCTCAGGAGTAAGAGATGGAATGATAGTGAAATTTTTTGACGAAAGACTTCCAAATGGAAGATATAAAAGACCAGATCTGCTTAGTGGTTCGGCTGAACTTGGAAGATTCCCTCATTGGTATGATAGAAGACTTGCTGATCATCCTTTGCGGCGCTAGGTTTGTTTTTCTGAAAATGTTTCATTTTTAGACCAGCAGATTTTATCTGCGGTTTGACAGTTGTTCGTATACTCACAACCTTTATATTTGAGGGTTTGTTTTTCTAGTTATAATGGTTCAAAAATCTGTGTATAAAATTAGTTCTATGAGACAAGAGACCCCTGATACTGTGAGTTTTGTGCTTAGTGGCGCTGCGATTGAGTTTTTATGTGGGCAATTTGTCATGATACATTATCCATTAGAATTGGCCGGTAAACATGGAGCTAGTGAAAAAGATTTGGCTGAAGGTAAACCTGTGAAGCGTGCTTATTCAATTGCTAGTAGTTCTGTACGTGGCTTGAAAGGAGAGATTGAACTTTGTGTTAAGGCAATGCCTGATGGTTGGATTTCTAAATTATTACAAGAGGTTAAGTTAGGACAAGTGCTTGAAGTTTCAGGTCCGTTTGGTAGATTTACTTTTGATCCTTTGAAAGATAAAGATATTGTGATGCTGGCAGCTGGCTCAGGAATTGCACCAATGCATGCGATGATTGAACAGATTTGTTTAGGCGATCATAAGGATGTAAAAGGTCATTTGATTTTTTCTAACAAAGTTGAATCTGATATTATATATCGCAAAGTCTTTGATAAATTTGCTTGTGATAATTCTAATGTTAAAATAAGTAACACACTTACTCGTTGCGCAGATGGAAGTTCTTGGGATGGAAGTGAGGGAAGAATTAATTTTAAGATGCTTAGTGAAATTTGTGGCGATAGTTTAGTTAGTGAAAGTAAAGTATTTTTTATCTGTGGACCTAGTGTCTTTGTAAAATCAATGCGAGAATGTTTAGAAGAACTTGGAGTTTCTAAAGAGAATGTTCGTTTTGAGAGTTATGGGTAGATTTTTTTTCTAGCCTTTTGTTATGTTTAATCTTTGTATCTTTTAACCTTGAAGTTATAATCACTCATTTTTACTCCTAGTACTCTTTCTTCTGATTGAGCAAGAATATTTTTCACTCTTTCAAAGTTTTTGATATGCCCAAAATGTTTAGATCCATAAAATCTATTGCCTGATGCAACGATTATCTGGCCATGACCAATTATGGCGTGTGAAGCTCCAACAATTACTTTTTTGTATCCTGATACTCCTGCTTGTCTTCGGCTTTCTTCAAAATCAATCATTGGTATGTGTCCAATATCGCCAATCCCATAAGTGCGAACAAATGTTTTGTCTCCAACTTGAATTTCAATTAATTGAAATGGATATACTCTGTCGGTAGGATGATTAAAAGGATAACTATCGTATCTTCCATAAAGACTACTACGCATTCGAGAGAGGGGTTTTGTTAACCCTAGGCTGTGTTCGTCTAGATCTAATTGTAATTGTGGGATTGTATCTAGAAAATCACCAAGGCTTTCTAGTCCTTGGTATTTATCTATTAGTTCTTTTTGCCAGCTTTTGGTACAAAGAGGTTTTGCTTTTGCAAGCACTTCTGAGTTGATTTGCAAGTCATATTTTATGCCATGTTTATCCACAATTGCTTGTGCCATTGCAAAACTTCCTTGGGCGATTGTTTCAATAACTGCTGTTTCAAGAATAGCTTTTCTTTGCTCTTCAGAAGTTTGATATCTATCTGCAAACAAATCAAATATACTTAGTACTCTTTTAACTCCTTCTTCAACTTTTGGATAATATACCCAATCAGGTGATTGAATTTCTTCTTGGAATCTTTGGGGCAATGTTTTGAATGAAGATCTCATCATTTCGTTATCTGTGGGCTCTTTTGCTAATCTATTAGCTAATTCACTTGTTCTAAGGTGAGTTAGGACTTTTTTCCTCATTTCATCTGTTGTTAAACCAACTCCTCTTTTATTTTCAAATGAGAGATATGCTTGCATATTTGTGATCTTGTCAACGAGCGCGAGTACCATTTGTCTTACTAGAGTAGTGAATGTTATTTAAAATAAACTCTTTGTTTTTTTGTAAATTAGATAAATTTATAATAAATAATGTCTTTTTTCACGAAAATAGCTAAAAATGGCCTTAGATGTGAAAATTGATCTAAAAGATCGTAGGATATTGTATGAATTGTGTTTGAACGCAAGAGCCAGTAGTTCTTTTATTGCTAAAAAAGTTGGACTTAGTAGTCAACTAGTTGATTATCGCATGAAGCGCCTTGAGAAATTAGATGTTATTCAGGGATACTATAGCTGTATTGACATTTCAAAAGTAGGTTATTCAATTTTTAAAATTTATATCAGGCTTCAAAATTTGAGTAAAGAAGAAGAAGAGAAAATGATTAATGACCTTAGCCAGAGTCCTCAAATTACTTGGGTTGCACAATGTGATGGTGCTTGGGATTTATATTTAGTTGTCTGGGCTAAAAATGTTTTTTCTTTTAATGAAACCTTTAAAGAAATTAATAATAAATATTCATATTACTTTTCTAAAAAAAGTATTATTGCTAATACTACTATCTCTCAATTTACAAGAAAACATTTAGCTCCTGAAATAAAAATGAGAGATTATTCTAAACTTGATTGGCTTGGAGAAATTTCTGAAGTTGAATTAGATAAAGTGGATTATCAAATACTATTAACAATTTCACTTAATGCAAGGTTTAGTGAGGTAGAGATTGCAAAAAGAATAGGTAGCAGTTTGAAAACTGTTAGGTATCGGTTAAAAAAACTAATTACTCAAAAAATAATCTTCGCATATAGACCATTTCTGAATGGAGACTTACTTGGATATAAAAATTATAAAGTATTTTTATCAATTCAAAGCTTGACGCCTGAACGTGAAAAAAAGTTGATCTCGTATTTGAATACACATCCTTATGTGATTGAAGTTATCCATTGTATTGGTAATTGGGAGATAGAACTTGAAATTGAAACTCCAAGCATTGAATCTAAACAAGATCTAATCCGTGATTTGCGTGATAAATTTACAGATGTTATTCGAGAAATTCAAACAATGCTAATTTACAAAAGTAGTAAATATGATTATTTGCCAAGTGGACTTAAAGAGATACAAGAGAAGCTTAAAGATTAGTTAGCTGAAGTTACACTAAAAACTTTGTTTTTTGGTCTTTGTCTCCGACAACATTTATAAAGAATCTTTTGACTTTTGTGTTTATTATGGTAGATAATAATTCTGATAATAGTTCTGTTGATAAGTCTAATAATAATTCTGGTGCTCGTAGTGGTTCTGATGATGATTCTAATGTGTTTGGTGATAAGAAGTTCTCTTCTGAAGGGCATTTGATTAAAGACACAAAGAAAAAAGATGATTGTTGTGGACATGGAAGTACTGGTGCTCATGCTAAAAAGCTTGCAGATAGTGGCAGCGAATCTGCTGCACCAGAATGCATGGTGAATGTTGGAACAAATGTTTGGGAGATACCTGCTTCTTACAAAAAAGGAATGCTAGTTCCTGCTAGAATTATTGCAAGTGAGGAGTTGATTCATTCTATGGACAAAGGTGTTTTTGAACAAGTGACAAATGTTGCGAGTTTACCAGGGATCCAAGACTATGCATATTGTATGCCAGATGGTCACTGGGGATATGGGTTCCCAATAGGTGGAGTTGCAGCTTTTGATCCAAAAAAAGGCGGCGTTATTAGTCCAGGTGGAATTGGCTTTGATATCAATTGTGGAATGCGTTTGATAGTGACAACTCTAACAGAAGAGGAAGTTGCCCCTAAAATCAAAGAATTAGTACATTTACTTTATGAAAAAGTTCCAGTAGGAGTTGGAAAAAAAGGAACCGTACGAGTTAACCGAGAAGAATTTGATGGTCTTGTAGAAGAAGGAGCAGCTTGGGTAATTCGTGAAAGAGGTTTAGGTTGGCCTGAAGACTTAGATACCATTGAAAGTAATGGGTGTATCCCTCAAGCTGATTCAACTAAAGTTTCTGAAAAAGCTAAAAAGCGTGGGTTTAACCAACTTGGAACACTTGGTTCTGGTAATCATTATTTAGAAATACAAGTTGCTGATGAATCTGCTATTGTTGATAAAGAGGCAGCTAAGGCTTTTGGAATTACTAAAGACAAACAAGTAGTTGTGATGGTGCATTGTGGTTCACGTGGCTTTGGTCACCAAATTGGAACTGATTATCTGCGAAAATTTGTAGAAGAAACTATGCCTAAGTATGACATTAAAATTTTAGATAAAGAACTTGCATGTGCTCCATTTGAATCACCAGAGGGCCAAGATTATTTTAAAGCAATGGCGTGTGGAGCTAACATGGCTTTTGCAAATAGGCAAGTTATAACTCATCGAATTCGAGAAGCTTTTGAACAGGTGTTTGGTAAGTCTGCTCGAGACATGGGAATGAAAGTTGTTTATGATGTTGCGCATAACATTGCAAAATTGGAGAAACACATGGTTGAATCTGAAGATGGTAGCGGGAAAGTAGAAAAAGAGTTAGTTGTACACCGTAAAGGTTCAACTCGAGCCTTTGGACCTTCACGCGCTGCTGATTTACCAGAAGCTTATCGAGGAATTGGGCAACCAGTAATTTTAGGTGGTTCCATGGAAACTGGATCATATTTGCTTGTTGGTCAAGATGGGTCTGAGAAGACATATGGTTCAACTGCGCATGGTGCTGGTAGGGTTATGAGTCGTATGAAAGCTAAAAAACTTTGGCAAGGAGATGAGTTGCAAGCTTCAATGGAGAAAAAAGGGATTTATGTTAAAGGTGCTTCCATGAAAGGACTTGCTGAAGAAGCTGGTGGAGCATACAAAGATGTTCATGCTGTTGTGAAATCTCTTGAAGAAGCAGGGATCACTAAGCGAGTAGTTGCACTTCGTCCAATTGGAAATATTAAAGGCTAAATCGCTTTTATCAAAGGGCAAAATGCTTTTTTTAAGCTGGGAGCTGTTTTTTGTCACTTAGTGAATGCGACATACCTTTATATTCTCATTTTTCTTGAATTTGTTTATTATTGTTTATATTAATAAAATTGTAAGGTGAATGTTATATGGCAGAGATGGAATTAACTAGTGTAGATATGCAGGATTTTTTAGATGTATTATATCCTTTTTTAGAGCGTCACGATGCTTTAGAAGTTGATGCTTTTTGGACTGATAAGAATTCTGAAGAACAAAGTAAACCAGTATTGATTGAAGACTTAGTACAGTTTGTAGAAGATAACTTTATTGATCGTGGTCTTGAATTATATGGGATTAAAGCAAATACAATGCTTGTGACATTCACTTTTGTGGGAGATATTTTGACTATTGATTATCCTGGTGGATTTGAAAATGAAGTTGCAACATTTAGATCACTTCACGAAGATGATGATTATGAAGAAGAATTAAAAGATGAAGTTGATGGAGATTAATTGTTTAGTAGGTGATTAATAATGGACATTAGAACATTTTTTGAAACACGACTTAAGAGTTTAGGCGTACTTGATATTGGACTTGTGAAGTTAAGTGTATTTTTTTTTGCACTTTTGATTGCAGTTTGGTGGCCAGGAATTTTAGGCCTTAATTGGTATTGGTATTTGATTTTGGGTGTGGTTTTTGCAATTAGGCCAATTAAGAAGGTTTACTTTAGTAGAGCTTATTAGAATTATTGAATGTTTAATTTATTTTTTCTTATTTTACTTTTTTAACTTCTTAGGATATGTTTCTCTAATTAATGCTTTTGCAAGAATGTTAGTTGGGTCAATTAAGATCAGATCTGATTTTTTTGAATTTTTAAAAGCTAGTGGTAATTCAGTGCAACCTAAAATTATTGCTTTGGCGCCTTTTTTTTGAAGAGAATCTGTTGCTTTTATGATTTTGTTTTTTGCAATACTCGTTATTGGATTTGATTTAGATTTTATGCCATAATCTTTGTTATAGATTGCTTTGTCAATTAAATCTACTCTTATTTTTTTATCTGGGATTAGAATTTTTATGTTTTTTGATTCTAAACTGTTTTGATAAATTTTAGATTTATATGTTCCGATTGTGCTTAGTAGACCAATTTTTTTAATATTTGGATGATTAATTTGGATATAATCTGCAACCTCTACGATCATATCTATTAATTTAATTTTACTTTTTGATTTTTTTAATTTTTTTTTAATTTCATCAATGATTTTAGGAGAATGTGCAGTGTTACAAGGTATTCCTACCACTGAAGCTCCAATTAATTCTAATTTACTGATTATTTTAAAGATTGCATCTGCTGGATTAACTTTGTTTTCTCCAATTAAAAAAGATGTTCTATCACTAATGTCTTTTGGAAATGATAATAGTGCTACTGGTAAATGTTCTTGGTCGGTTTTGGCTTTAGTATTGTCAAATATCTTTTCAACTAAATCGGTCCCTGCGTATGGTCCAACTCCACCTACAATACCGATTATATTTTTATTTTTCATAGTTATTATCGTTTAAATGAAATAATTAGTTTTATATTTTTGTAATCAATAATCTTATTTATTATTTTACTTGTTTTGGTTGCGCGTTCTCAAAGTCTTTTTTCATTTTCATCTGCCGTTTTTTCTTGTTGTAGCTGATTACGTAATCATGAGTTGCATCTCTTATTTTTCGAATCATAAGCATCATGGGACTTTGTTTTAGGTATTTTCGTGGTTCATTTTCGCTAGGTAGGAAGATTTCTTCTTCTTGTTTGGCTAGGCCAATGATTGGAATGTGAAGTGAGAGTGTCTTTAGAGCTTTTAGTGCCATCCCTAATTGACCTTTGCCACCGTCGATAATAATCAATTGTGGGAAACTGGTGCTGTTTGGATTTTCTTGGTGATCTTTTTTGAGTCTTTTGTAACGTCTGTACACGGCTTCGTACATAGAAGCAAAGTCGTCGTGGGTTCCTTTTTGTTTAGTTACTTGGATTTCGAATTTTCTGTAAGCTGACTTATTTGGTTTTCCATAACGAAATTGAGTCATGCCTGCTACTACGTGTTCTGAACCTAGGTTAGAGATGTCAAAACATTCAATGATGTTTGGTTCCTCAGGAAGGTTAAGTTTTTCTTGGATTTGTTTTAATGTAGTATTTTCAAGAGCGTGTTTTGCGTTTTTTTGTGCTAATTGGATGAGTTTGAGTTTTTGACCACGTTGAGGTAGAGTAATCTCTACTTTCATTCCTTTGATTTTTTCAAGATACTTTTCTATGGTTTCTTTTTCTTCGTTATTTTTGTAAAATTGTTTGTTTATGATTATTTCATTAGGGATTTCTTTTTGTGAATAATAAAGTGTGATGAACTCTTCTAGAAGTTGTGCTGGGTCTTCGTTTTCGAATCTGTAATCTTTTTTGCCTGAAATTACCCCGCGCTTTATTTGAAAAAGTGAGATGATTGATATTGTGTTAGTTGAGTCTGATTCTATTGCAATAATATCTTGGTCTTTATTTTTTATGAGGTCTACTGTTTGTTTATCTGTAGCAAGGCTGATTGTGTAAATTTGGTCTCTGATCTCTAATGCTTTTTCGAATCTTAATTGTTTTGAAGCTAGTTTCATATCTGATTCTAACTTTTTTTGGATTGTTTTTGTATCTCCTTTGAGAAATTCTTTTGCATGGTTTACTTGGCTTTGGTATTCTTGTTTATTTACTTTATTTATGCAAGGAGCCGAACATAACCCAATGTGGTAATTTAGACAAGCACGTTTTGGGAGATTTTTACAGGTTCGTAATTTGAACAGTTTGTTTGCTAGAGTTGTAAGTGTTTTACGTTTGAAGCCGCTCGTAAATGGACCAAAGAAGATTTCATTTGGGTGATTTTTTGATTTGCGTGCATTACGTGCAGTAATAATCTTAGGATAATCTTCATCAGTGATTTTGATATAAGCGTAGGTTTTAGAATCTTTTAGGCTGATGTTGTATTTTGGTTTATGTTGTTTTATTAGTTTGTTTTCTAAAAGAAGCGCTTCTACTTCATTATTAGTGATGATAGTTTCAACAGCAGTTATGTTTTTTACAAGAAACTGTGTTTTTAGAGATTGATTTTTTGTTTTTTGGAAATATTGGCTGACTCTTTTTTTGAGATGTTTTGCTTTGCCAATATAGATTATTTCGCTTCTTTGGTTTTTGTAAAGGTAGACTCCTGGCTCAGTAGGGAGATTTGCAAGTGGAAATGGTGCTTGTATTGGCATAGTACTTGTGATTAATTAGGATTAGTTTTTTAAGCTTGCTATGTATTATTTCTAGATTATTGAGGTGAATTATATGGATAAAAAAATTTTAAGTTTATTTATTGTACTTTGCGCTGGTTTATTCTTGTTATCAGCTTGTAATGTAGACAATAGTGATTCTTTAGAATCAGGTGATACTGAAGTAGAAGGAATTGATGTTGATGTGAACGCTGAAGGTGACACCACTGTTACTGTTGATACTGATTCTGATTTGGAAGCTGATGCTCAAGTTACAATTGATTCTGATAATGAAATTGTTGAAGTAGAAATTGATATGGATATTGATGTGGAAGTAAGCGAAGAAGAGCTTGAAGCTTTTTGTGAAGCTGGAAGTACATACTCTTACTCTAGTAGTGATGGGAGTGTTGATTCAGTAATCATTGGGTTAACTACATATCAAGGAAGCGAGTTTTGCCAAGCGCAAGCAAGTTCAGTTATTGAAACTGCAGCAGGAGACATTTCAACTGAAACAACATATTATTTTGATACCAGTTATAGTGAATATTGGATTGAGACTAGTGTTTCAAGTGATTTGATGCCAAGTGCTCAAGTGACTACTGTTCATTTAATTGATGGAGAAGTTCAAAGTTAGATTTTAGAGTATATTTTTTTTATTTTTTATTTTATTTTAATCTTGAGATGTTTCTTTAGTTCATTTTTTAAGCCAGAAGCGTTTTTTCTTATTTGTGGAAACAATATCAGCTATGCAGCATTTCACTGAAATAGAAATTTCTGGAACCAAAAGGTTTCTAGATGAGAAACTTGAAGAGTTATCTGAACTAGAAAGTATTGATAAAATTGAATACTTAGTAGAACTTGGTGCTATGTACCAATCAAAACATCCTTTTGATGAATCACTCATGGTAGAAGTAAATCGTGTTCCTGGTTGTGTTAGTGGTGCTTATTTGGTACTTGAAATTAAAAGTAATAGGGTTGTATTTTCAGGGATGGCAGAAGCTAAAACAGTTAATGGTTTTATGGCAATACTTCTTGAAGCGATAAATGGGTTACTTGTTTCTGAATTCATGAGTGAGAGTGAAAAAGTAGTAGCTGATTTTTCTAAAAAGTCTGAAATTGCAGCAACACTTACACCTAACCGTGCTAACGCTCTTGGGAATATTTATGCTATGATGAAGAAGTTAGTTTTAGGTTTTGAGAAGTAAGGTTTATATTTGAGTTAGTGGTTTAAGGTATATGGTAAAAAAATCTAATGCTCAGAAAAAAGTTTCAAAAAAAGTAGTTAAGAAGGCTGTTAGTTCTAAAAAAATTAAATCAGTATCTAAAGTGACTAAATCTGTTAAGAAGCCAGATCAAACTATTGCAATATTAGCACTTGTTCTAAATATTTTAGTAATCCCAGGTATTGGTAGTTTAGTTGCTGGTAAAAATAAAGAAGGGATTTGGCAAATTGTTTTAGCGATTCTTGGTATTCCTTTAATGTTAGTATTGATTGGTTTTCCAATGTTTTTAGGAGCTTGGATTTGGGGCCTTGTAACTGGAATTAGATTAGTTCAAGCATCTCAATAAAATTTATCATTTTTATTTTTTCATTTCTTTTTTACTATTAACGATATTTTGTTTCTCCTACCCAAATTGGAAGCACAATAAAGCGATGAATCATATCTGAAAGAAATAGTGTCCATCCAGTAATTAAGACAAGTTGGTTATGGAAGAAGATGAAATTAAGAATAATAAAAATTAGTCCTAGTTCTCCATGATGAAGTCTTAACTGAGGATTTAATTGAAACTTTTTGAATTTATTTTTGATGTTTCCAAAAAAGTATCTGCAAGTTATAGTGATTAATTCTACTAAAATTGTGGTTAAAATAATTAGTAGTATTGTTTTCACTATGCTGGGATATTGGCTTTAATAGTATTTATCTCTTGTGTCTTTTCGGAGATATTTTGCGTAGTGTTTGTTTTAGCTTGCCATTTGTGCCAACCTTGGTTGATATTGTCATAGCTGCCATCTGGATTTTTACGTTTTGGAAATAGACTTCCACCAACTTTGTGTTGCCCATATGCTAATTTTGCAAAGCAGGCTTTACATTTTAATTCGTAGTAGTCATTATTTTCTACAGTCCTTACAACAAATTGCAGATCAATGTTTTTACAAGCACCACAGCACTTCTCATCAAAGATTTCTTGGAATTCAGCTAATTGTTTGAAAGCGTCTTTAACAGATTCACTTTGGAGTTCGACATTGATATTTTTGTTTCTTGTGGTATAGTTGATTTTCATAATATTAGAAATGAAATGATCATTTAAGAAGGTTTACTGGACTTGACCAGTGCGGGTAGTGGCTTATTCAAAGCCAAGTGGTCCGATTTGTCTTAGGATTAGCTTTATTTCTTCAATTACTTTTTGTTGCTTTTTCTTGTCAGACATCCGTACAAATTGAAGAATTAATTGCGAGATCTCTTTGGACTGTATCCATTTTAATTTATGCCCATCAACAATAAAATAAAAACGAAAACTTTCAAATTTAAGTTCTTTAATTAAAATACCACCAACTGTCCCTAATGGTTTTCCTTTACTTGGAGTATCTTTTATTGATTTTAATTTTTTGAGAATTTTAGTTGAATGTGCTTTGAATTTTTTGTTAATCTCTTCATACAAAGAATTAGTTATAATAACTTTTATTTTTTCCATCGTTTCTTTGATTTTTTAATTGCTTCATCTATTGACATAGTACTTTTGTCTGACATTAAAAGCTGTCTTAACTGTTCTTTTACAGCAAAATCATACAATCTGAGTACAATATCGTTGTAACTATCTTCTTTACTTCCAAAAGTTCCAATGAGCTTTTTTGTTTCTTGATCTATTTGTATTGTTGTATTTGCCATAGTCCCTATAGTGACTATAGTTGCTATTTTATATAAACTTTTTGTCATCTTATATCACAATTCATCAAGTGGGCTTTTTGTTCTCAAAATTTGTGGAGCTGCCATATGAACATAAATCATTGTAGTGTCAAGTCTATTATGTCCTAAAAGTGGTTGCAGATCAGTAATTGCATAGCCATTTTGCAAAAGGTGAGTTGCAAAAGAATGGCGCAATGTATGTGGAGTTAAGGTTTTACTAATTTTGGCTTTTTTTCTTGCAATTTTTAGGATTGATTGAACTGTTCGGACAGTCAAATGTTTTAAAGGGTCTCTTGCTGGGAATAACCATGATTTTGGTTTAAGTGTATTTTCAATAATATGAATAGATAATTCTTTTTGTAATCTTTTTGCAATGATAAATGGTCTATCTTTTGCACCTTTACCTTGTCTAACCCATCCATGACTATTTTCTAAATCTTTCACTTTCAGATTTACTAGTTCAGAAACTCTCATCCCAGAAGAGTAAAGTAATTTAATCATAAGTAAATGTTTTTGATTATGGATACATGAGAATAATTGTTTAGTTTCTTCTTGGTTAAGATATTCTGGGATTCTTTTTTCAACTTTGGCTGAAGGTACATGCACAAGTAGTCTTTTTTTCAAACCTACATGAAAAAAGAATTTAATTGCATTATGATAAAGATTAATAGTTGCAGCACTTCTCTTTTTTTGCGAAAGCTCAAAAAGATACTGCTCAACATCTTTTTTACTAATTTGTTTTACTTGCTTATGAGGGAATCTTCGTAAAAATTTTCCGACACAAAAGGTATATGATTTAATTGTTCTTGGACTAAGGTTTCTTATTTTTCCATGACGAAATATTATGTTTGTAAAATCCATGATTTCAAATAATTAAATTCTTGACTAATCAAGTGAATTTTCTCCTCCTTCCAGAGAAATTGAAACGAAATCAAAAATTGAAAATGAGTAACTTTAAAAAGAATTAAATATGTATATAAACTAAAATTTA
>ENA-OREN01001814-OREN01001814.1-marine-metagenome-genome-assembly--contig:-NODE-1814-length-23567-cov-4.664581_pt1 | contig 23567 bp, 21 predicted proteins | sample MGYA00248624_ERZ508555 | MGnify/ENA primary metagenome ERZ508555 (study PRJEB26222, sample SAMN06267773) | marine metagenome | isolation source: Saanich Inlet, British Columbia, Canada | place...
GATGTTTACCTTCGAAGATTTGGCGCGCATCGATCCGTCGGGCGTGCAGGCGCTCCTTCGCCAGGTCGAGAAAGACCCGCTGGCTATGGCCCTGAAGGGCGGCTCGGACGACATCAAGGATTTATTCTTCAAGAACATGTCGGAACGCGCTGCCAAGATGATGCAGGAAGATATGGAGGCCATGGGCCCGGTGCGCTTGAAGGAGGTCGACGAGGCCCAGAGCAACGTGGTGCAGACCGCCAAAACCCTCGCCGATGCCGGCGAAATTGTCATCTCCGGCGGCGGCGAAGAGGACGAGCTGGTTTTTTAACGGTTATAGATTGGGCGCCCAGTTCTCTATTCGCCGACGCAGTTCGCTACCGCATCATATTCGAATTTACGCGGGAACCAGCTTGGGCTCACAAAGATGCCGACGCCGGCGATGCCTTGCTGCTTGTTGCGCGGAATGCGGAATGTCATCTGCTGGGAGCCACGCATGCGAAGGCGCCTTTTGACAAGCAATCCTTTGGTATCGATGCGGTGGATATTAATCTCCCCCAGCCTTGGCCAACGATCACCCACATTGGTGAGCTTGAAGCTGGCCTGACCGCCGCTGCATTCTGCCTCGACCTCGATTTCCATCTGATCGCCGCTGATTACCGCCCTGGTTGGCGCGCCAGATGCCGTTTCCAATGACGCTTCGCCGCTGCCGTCCCCGGTGTTGCCGGCCTCGGCATTCGCTTGCATGCATTCCAGCACCTCAATCCGCTTTTCGATTTTGCCGACATGGGATTCCAAGGTTTTGCCGCGCAATGTGATACCGCGCGATTTGACCACCCGGGCCCGGCCATTTTCGGAGCTTCGCTTCATGCTGGCGTGATGCGTTTTCCATCGCTTGATATATTTATCCCAATCTCCGTTATAGCGTTTGGCTACGGCGCTTTTTACCGCCGTTGGCGTTTTGCTCCACCAATCGGCTTGCGGCAGCGGATCGCATTTACCGGCTACGGGCCGGGCGCGCGGCTGGTTGTTGGCATCGTCACCGCCGGCCGCCGTTTCCAATGATTCGAGACTATTATTACTGTTCTGGGCATCACGCAGACATTTCAACACCACGACCCGCTTTTTGACCATGGTAACATGGACAGCAAGGGTCGGGCCCTTAAGGGTTCTGTTTTGCGACTTGATCAGGCGCGCCTCGCCGTTTTCCAAACTGCGCTGCAAGGCGCCGCCATAACGGTTCCAACTGGCGATATATTTGTCCCAATCGCCCTTGTAGCGCTTATTCACCATGCCGACGACTTTGGCAGAATCATTGAGCCACCAGGCAACATTGGGAAAGGCGCCGCAGTTATAAGCGCTAATGATTTTTTCGGTGGCGATGGTTTCCTCGGCGGCTGTTCCAGCAGCCGCATGGGCGCCGAGTGCCGCAGCAAAACTGATGCCAAGCACTGGAACCAGCGCGAGCGCAAAGCATGACATTGATGTTTTCACGGATACATCTATTTCATTTTATGTAAGTTGACGTAATTATAGCACATAGGTAGTGCCATTAAAGTTGTGGATTACCTCTAATGGGCATGTGGTAATTCATTGCAAAATTAATGCAAATTACAGGCCAAGTAGGTCAAGATTTTACTCTAGTAGCCTTTATATCAGCGCACGACCATGACCGAGTTTTTCGCATACTCCATCACCTTGAAGGCCACGCTTCCCATAAAAAAGCGCTTGATACCAGTAACGCCGGTATCGCCGGTGACAATCAGCGAATAATCCGAACCCGCCGTGATGATTTCTTCGACCGGATTGCCGACGCGGGTAATAACCTCGCGCGGCTCGATATCCAAGGAGCGAACCAATTCGGCGGCCTTGTCCACATTATATCTGGCTTCCGCTTCGCCGTCGGCGCTGAGGGCGACCGACAGGATGGACAGATGCCCGGCCCCGGTCCGCTTGACCAGGCCGGCTGCTTTGCGGATCATGTCCATGGCCCGCTCCGAGCCGTCGGTGCACAGCAAATGGCCCTTACCCCCCTCCAAATCGCGGGTCACCAGCACTGAACAGGGCGCATGCACCGCCACTTTTTCGGCCACCGCCGGATCCCAAAGGGAAATTCCCTTACCGCCCCAGCGGCCCGAGCCGCCGATGATAATCAGATCGTAGGGGCCCAATTCGTACTGATCCAGAATGCCAGCCGCCACCGACGGCGCTACTTTCAGCTTAAGAACGATAGATTTGCCGCTGGAATGGCGGTACTCGGTCTTGTTGTCGCCTAAGGGATCGCCCTGCACATCGGTGTGGGAGGTTTCCTCCGCCCAATCCGCTTGCGCGTCATAGTTTTCCATCAGGCGGTCGCGGCCCTTTTTCAAATATTGGATGCCAGGCAGTTCCAGCCCCCAATTCATCATATTTTCGCGCGCCACGCGGACCTGCAGGCCACCGGTGCGCATACCCTGATCCACGGGCCGGACATAGAATAAAATTATATCGGCGTCGGACTGGCGGCCCACATCGGCGGCATAGTTCAGGCCAAGATAGGAATCCTCTCCGCCGTCGATGCAGACGAGAATTCGAAACCGATCCTTTCTGACCTCAATAATGTTCTCAAGGTCATTGTTATTGTCTGCCATCAATGTCTATCACTCCCACTCCCGGGTTTCGGGTTCCGTTATAACCCCAGGATGGGCCAATAAAAGCTCGCCGCCAACAACATTATTATGATCGAAGTGAGCGCCATTTTCCAACCCGCTTTAAGAAAATCGGTGACTTTCAAATAGCCGGACGCATAGACAATGGTACAGGCGGGCGCCGCAAACACGGTCAGGTAGCCAAATCCGGTGGATACCGCAGTCACGAACCCAATCAGAATCGGGCTTTCTTCGGCAGCGATGGCGACTTTAAGCATGATCGGTCCCAGCACCGCGACCGACGCGCCAGCCGACATGGTGTTGGCAATCGTCGTGGTCAGCACCGAAATGGCGGCCCACAGCCCGATGCCATTTTCGATGCCGAACGGTCCCAAAAGACCCAAAAAGCTCTCCGCAACCCACAGGGCGGCTCCGGAATCCTTCATTTCAATACCGAGCGATATGGCCGCGCCGTACAAAAGCACCACGCCCCAGTTGACGCCCGAATTGATATCCTCCCAATGCACCAGACCGGCGATGAGGAACGCCGTCGCGCCAAGGAGGGCGATGGTCCCCATGCCGACACTGTCAGAAAGAAAAATCCAGCCCAGCAAGGTCATTACAAAAAGAAAAATGGCGACCCAGTCGGCTCTTTTCATGGAGCCCTGTTCCTCGACCTGTTTGCGCAGGCGAACAACGGCCCGGGACAAATCCTTGTATTCGGGCTTGAACGTCATAAACAGGATGAGGGTGACGAACGGCAACTGGATCAGGAACAAAGGATAGGCGAAGATGATCCAGCGCACATATCCCATCAGATATTTGATCGTTTCAGGGTTGGAGGGATCGAAAAAGAACTCCCGCCAATAGCCGATCATGATGGCGTTTCTGGCGCCGCCCGACGGCGTAGCAATGGCCGCGACCGAAGCGCCATAGGCCACCGACAGCAAAATCACGGCAGCCAAGCCGCGCACTTTTTTGGGATCGTCCGACGTCAGCATGATTAGCGTCATGCCCACCGGCAGCATCATGGCGGCCACCGTATGTTCGCCGATAAACGACGCCATCAAACCCGATACGACGGAAATACCCAAACATACCCGGGTTGTCTTTGTGCCGGTAATCCTGACGATCACCCAGGCGATGCGCCGGTCCAACTTCTGCTTGACCACGGCAACGGCCAGCATCAGCGAGCCCATGATGAAAAGCACCGAATCGTTCCAAAGGGTTTTGGCGACGGCCGAGGAATCGTGGCCCAGGATGAATATCTGGCCAAGGATGATCAGCAACGCAACGCCCGGCAACGGGATCGGCTCGGTGATGAACATGATCGTCGCCGACACCGACATGGCAAGCACGATCATGCCTTCGCGGTTGAGGCCATCGGGCAACGGCAGCGTCGCAATGGCGGCACCGACAGCCAGCGCGATGATGAACCAGCGTTTATCCCAAAGATAATGGACGGCAAAATCGTAAAGCAACTTGCCCAATTGCTCACTTAGGCCGGGCGCCGAGACTATTTCTAAATCTTCGGCGTTCTGGCTCGTGCTAGTCATTCTCTAAGTCCTGGTAAATATCAGCAAATTTGGGCATCAGCCGGCTGCCGCACGGAGTGCATTGATCGCCGCCTCGTACCCGCCATCGCCGCCGAACACGGCGCTGCCGGCAACCACCACATCGGCGCCGGCATCGGCTATTGATTTGATATTGTCCGGCTTAACACCGCCGTCCACTTCCAACTCGATGGCACGGCCATCGATCATGGCGCGAACGCGGCGGATCTTTTCCAATTGGGATGGGATGAAGCTTTGCCCGCCAAAGCCGGGATTGACAGTCATCACCAGGATCAGATCGATATCGTCCAGCAGCGGCGCCAGCACGCTTTCATCTGTTCCAGGATTGATCGACACGCCGGCCTTTAGCCCGAGCCCGCGTATCACCTGAACGCTTCGGTGGATATGCTTGTCGGCCTCGGCATGCACGGTGATGATGTCGGCGCCGGCATCGGCATATTCCTGCAAGTAGGGCGCCGCAGGATCGATCATCAAATGCACATCGAAAGGCTTATCGCTGGACGCCCGGACGGCTTTTATGATGGGCGGGCCGAACGTCAGGTTGGGAACGAAATGGCCATCCATCACATCAATATGAATGTAGTCGGCGCCCGCCGCATCGACGGCGGCAACCTCTTTGCCAAGCTTCGCGAAATCGGCGGACAATATGGATGGGGCGATTTTCATCTTGTGCTTAACTACAATTGCAGAAGTTTCGGATCAGTTAATCTTCGGATCCAGGCTGCCGTCCTGATAGCGCTTGGCCATATCGGAAATGGAAATCGGCTTGATTTTGCCAGCCTGGCCGGCGGTCGAGAAACGCTCATAGCGTTCAATGCAAACCTCGGTCATGGCTTCCATCGCCGGCTTGTTGAATTTCCGGGGATCGAACTCAGCCCGGTTCTCGGCCGCCACTTTGCGGTACATGCCGGTCATCGCCATGCGGTTGTCGGTATCGATATTCACCTTGCGCACGCCGTGTTTGATGCCAACGACTACCTCTTCGACGGGCACCCCATAGGTCTGCGGCATGTCGCCGCCATTGGCATTGATCAAGTCCTGCAATTCCTGGGGCACCGCCGAGGAGCCGTGCATGACCAGATGCGTGTTCGGCAGCCGCTCGTTAATTTTCTTGACCACGTCCATGGCCAGGATATCGCCGGTGGGCTTGCGCGTGAATTTGTAGGCGCCGTGGGAGGTGCCGATGGCGACTGCCAGGGCATCCACTTTCGTCTTGGCGACAAAGTCGGCAGCCTCGTCCGGGTCCGTGACCAGCATGTCGGTATCCAGCTTACCCTCGAAACCGTGGCCGTCTTCCTTTTCGCCCTCGCCGGTCTCCAACGAGCCGAGGCAGCCGAGCTCGCCCTCCACCGAAACGCCGACGGCGTGGGACATATCGACCACCGCTTTGGTGGTATCGACGTTGTATTCATAGGACGATGGCGTCTTGGCGTCTTCTTCCAAAGAGCCATCCATCATCACCGAGGAAAAACCGTTCTCGATGGCCGACGCGCAGGTGTCGGTATTGTTGCCGTGATCCAGATGCATGCAGATCGGGATATTGGGATACATCTCCACCGCCGCCTCAATCAGATGGCGCAAGACAATGTCGTTGGCGTAGGAGCGCGCGCCCCGGCTCGCCTGCAAAATAACCGGCGCGTCGGTTTTTTCGGCGGCCACCATGATCGCCAGCATCTGCTCCATATTGTTGATATTGAAAGCCGGAACGCCGTAATCGTTTTCCGCCGCGTGGTCCAATAATTGCCGCATGGAAACTAATGCCATATCCACCTCCTCATTTTCAAATTGCCGCCCCCCCTATTTGATCCGCTCGATGACCTTGGCCGCCACCGCTTCGGCGGTTATGCCAAAATGCGCGTACAAATCATCCGCCGGCGCCGATGCGCCGAAGCCGGTCATGCCAACGAACGCATCGCTGTCCGAAATATACCGGTCCCAGCTCTGGCCGATGGCCGCTTCGATACCAACGCGGACACAATCTTCGCCCAGCACGCTGGCCCGGTAGGCGGCGTCCTGGATATCGAATAATTCGAAGGACGGCATCGAGACCACTGCCGCTGATATCCCATCAGAGCTGAGCATGTCCCTTGCCGCCAAAGCAATCTCCACCTCGGAGCCGGTCGCCAAAATGGTCGCGGCGCGCGCACCCTCGGCATCCTGAACAATATAGGCGCCCCGAGCGCACAGGTTCTCTTCGCCATATTCGGCGCGCAATGTGGGCACCCCTTGGCGGGTCAGGGCCAGCACCGAAGGCCCGTCCTTGCGTTCCAGCGCCAACTGCCAGCATTCGGCGGTTTCCACCACGTCGGCGGGCCGGAACACAGCAACGCCGGGAATGGCGCGCAAACTAGCCAGGGTTTCCACCGGCTGATGGGTGGGTCCGTCCTCGCCAAGGCCGATGGAATCGTGGGTCAGCACATAGATCACCCGCTGGCCCATCAACGCCGACAGGCGCAGCGCCGGGCGCAGATAATCGGCAAATACCAAGAAGGTGCCGCCGTAAGGAACCACGCCGCCATGCAGCGCCAATCCGTTCATCACCGCCGCCATACCGAACTCGCGCACCCCGTAATGGATGTATTTGCCGGCGTAATCACCGGCGGTTATGACATCGGAGCCCTTGGCCATGGTCAGGTTGGAGCCGGTCAAATCGGCCGAGCCGCCGATCAATTCGGGGATCGCCTCATTGAGCACTTCCAACACTTCGGCAGAGGATTTGCGTGTCGCCCAACCGGGCGCATCTTCAATCACCTTGCGCTTGAACTCGGCCATGGCCGCCTGCCAGCCGTCTTCTAATTCCCCCGCCGCCAGACGTGTGAACCTGTCCCCATCGTCAGAGCCGGCCAGCCGGCCAGCCCAATCTTGCCGCAATGCAGCGCCGGCGGAACCGGTCTCGCGCCAAGCATCCAAAATCGTACCCGGCACCTCAAACGCATCGTAAGGCCAATCGAGAGCATCCTTGGCGGCGTCTATCTCATCCGATCCCAGCGGCGCGCCATGAGTGGCGGCGGTGCCGGCCTTGGTCGGCGCACCATAGCCGATCACCGTTTTACAGGCGATCAGGCTGGGCCGGTCGGCGTCCTTGGCTGCGGCGATCGCGGCTTCGATGGAATCAGGATCGTGACCATCGACGGCGGCCACGTGCCAGCCGCTCGCTTCGAAGCGTTGCAACTGATCGTCGGACACGGTCTTGTCGGTGGCGCCGTCGATGCAGATGCCGTTATCGTCAAACAGCACGATCAATTTCGCCAAGCGCAGATGCCCTGCCAGGGAGATCGCTTCGTGGCTGATGCCTTCCATCAGGCAGCCGTCGCCGGCAATCACATAGGTGTGGTGGTCAACCAAATCATCACCGAAGCGGGCATTCATGATGCGCTCAGCCAGCGCAAAGCCGGCGGCCATGGTCAGGCCCTGGCCGAGGGGGCCGGTGGTCACTTCGATGCCGGGCGCGTGGCCATATTCCGGATGGCCGGCGGTGATCGAGCCCAACTGGCGGAATTTTTTAATCTGGTCCAGGCTCATTTCCGGATAGCCAGTGAGGTACAGCAGCGAATAGAGCAGCATGGAGCCATGGCCCGCCGACAGAATAAAACGGTCCCGGTCCGGCCAATCGGGGTTGCCAGCGTCGAATTTCAAAAAGCGGGTAAAGAGCACGGTCGCCACATCGGCCATGCCCATCGGCATGCCGGGATGGCCGGAGTTGGCTTTTTGGATGGCATCGGCGGTAAGAAAGCGGATGGCGTTGGCGAGATTAGCATGGGTCGCGGCGGGGCCGGCGTCGGCAAGGGCGGCTTGATCAGGGGGCATATACGCGCTCCGAGGCGGTCGAGACTGGGCATGGATCCGCCAACGCTGGCGAATGCGGGACCGTGGAATTTAATGGGTTCTCTAGCATGCTTGGAATGCCGCGTCGAATCCCCATCGGGGACCGGAAAAAACGAAGGAAACAAACGGGTTTATGGGGGCGGTATACGCCCCGGCCAAGACCTCCGCAAGACCCTATTCACGAATCGGTAATGTAAAATACCCGGCGCCTATTTTGCGCCCGCCCGGAGGGTGAAAATGGTGGGTTTGCAGCGCCCATAATTTGCCGCTATCAACGCATCGGTTTTCCCAATTTTCGCATCGAAAGGTCCGCCAACTATGCGCTTCGCTTCCTTTGAAATTAATGACCGCGCCTCATACGGTTTGGTCCGCGGCGACAGCATCATCGATCTGGGCCCGGAATTCGGCGCCCGCTATCCCAGCCTGAAAGCGGCGATTGCCGATGATGCACTTAGCCAGCTCGGCGCCTGGGCCATGGATCAACCTGGCGGATTGGCGCTGTCATCGATCCAATACCTTCCCGTCATACCGGACGCCGACCGTGTCGCCTGCTTTGGGCTGAATTACCGCAAACGCAATCCGGCCGGCGGCGACGTCACCGAGATGGAATTTCCAACCATATTTTTGAAAGCCTCCGGCGCGCTGGTGGGCCATGACCAGCCGATGATCAAATCGGTGCATTCGGACTGCTTCGATTATGAGGCCGAGCTGGGTCTGATCATCGGCAAGCCAGGGCGCAACATTGCAAAGGAAAACGCCCTCGATCACGTTGCCGGATTTACCTGCTTCAATGACGGCTCCATGCGCGACTGGCAAAAACACTCCACCGTCGCCGGCAAGAATTTCACCGCGTCGTCGTCGGTGGGCCCGTGGATGGTGACCCCGGACGAGATTGAAAACGTGGACGCGTTCCGCGTCATCTCCCGCCTCAACGGTAACGAGATGCAGAACGACACCATCGATATGATGTTCTTCTCGATCACCGAGCAGATCGAATATCTCTCCAAGATCATGGAGCTGCACCCCGGCGACATCATCGCCACCGGCTCGCCCGAAGGCTCCGGCGGCCAGCGCGAGCCGCAAGTATTCATGAACCCCGGCGATGTGATTGAAATTGAAGTACCCGGCGTCGGCCTGCTCTCCAACCCGATCGTCGGCGACGGATTGGAAGCCTAGCCTCTTTAAGATTGCCCATCCCGTTCCGCTAGTTTAGTGAACCCCGATCATTTGACATTTTTGGGGAGTGAAACGTAATGGATGGGAAAATCGCCTTTGAGGAGCATATGTCGATCCCCGAAACCCTGGAGGACGCCAAGATGTTCGCCGGTGGTTCCGCCGATTGGAAAAGTTTCCAAGAAGAAATTCTCGACATCGGCGAAATTCGTCTCAACCATATGGACGAAAACGGCATCGGCTTCACCATCCTGTCGCTGAATGCGCCGGCGGTGCAGGCCATCCTGGATACCGATGAAGCCATCCTGATTTCCAAAAAGGCCAACGATCACTTGGCCGAGCAGGTGGCCAAAAACCCGGACCGTTTCGCCGGTTTCGCGGCGCTGCCCATGCAGGACCCGGACGCGGCCGCCGAAGAGCTAACCCGCTGCGTCAAGGATTTCGGCTTCGTCGGCTCCCTGGTCAACGGTTTTACACAAAAAGACGTGCCCGACAGCGCCATCTATTTCGACACCCCCGACTATTCCGATTTCTGGTCGGTGGTCGAAGATCTGGACGTGCCCTTTTACTTGCACCCGCGCACCCAGATACCGGCCCGCGCGCAGCCCTACGAAGGCCATCCGTGGCTCTTGTCCTCACCCTGGGGTTTTGCCCGGGAAACCTCTCTGCACGCGCTCCGCATGTGCGGCTCCGGCATGTTCGACAAACATCCGAAATTGAAGATCGTTATCGGCCATATGGGCGAACATATCCCCTATGATCTTTGGCGTATCGATGCGCGCATGCGCTTCTCGCCCCGGGGCTATACCGGCAAGCGCCCGCTCGGCGAATATTTCCTGGACCATTTCCACGTGACTACAAGCGGCAACTTCTCCGATCCCACCTTCAAATGCTGCCTCGAAGTTTTGGGCCCGGACCGGCTTCTTTTCTCAGCCGATTACCCGTTCGAGCGCATGAGCGACGCGGCGGAATGGTTCGACGCAGCGCCCATCTCGGACGCGGAGAAAAAGCAAATCGGCCGCGACAACGCTATCAAGCTGTTTAAGCTAGACTTGGATTAACGGCGCGGCCCGCATGACCTGAATTGTCTGCGGGCCATTCCGATTACATTTCCCCCGTCGCCAGCCACTTGGCACAGTCGGCGCCCAACTCTTCGTCCGCGCGCGTCTCATACATAGCGACATCCTCTTCGGTGAGGGTATCGCGCCAGCGGTCGTTGGTGCCTTTGTTGACGAAAGTCTCGGCGCCGCCGGCCCAGAGCGAGCCTTGCAAGGGAGCGCTCTCTTGCGCGTTATGCTTCATGTAGTCGAAGGTGCAGTGCAGCACCATCTCTTCCCACTTGCTTTCATCGACCTCGCATTCGAGAAATTCGCCCAACTTTCGCATCTCGCCTTCCATGTCGTTCTTGAGGTTCTGGTAATGCAGCATCATGACGTTGGGCAGATCACGCACCGCCCACCAGGCGCGCACATTTTCCCAGAAAGGCCAGAACGGATAGCCTTCCCGGTTGAACCAATCGTGAAAATATTCGCGCATATCATCGGTGGTCGGCTTTTGAATAACCGGGCCCATATCGGGCAATTCTTCCAGCGCTTCATAGACCCAATCGAGCATATTGACGTGGTGGTTATGGGTGCTCCAAACGGAATCCCGCCCGTCGCGGCCCACATAGATATATTTGGCATTGGGTGAGAATACCAAGGCATCCACAGGCAGGTGAGTTTTTAGGAAACGCCGGTGCTCTTGCGCTTCCAGCAAGGGCTTCTTGACCTCCAACGGCGGCAGGCGGAAATCCACCCACATGGACATATCGCCCACCGGCAATCCGACGGTCTGACCCTTGAAAATAAATTGGGCAACGATCTGCTGCACCCAGGTGGTGCCCGATTTGCCCCAGGTGGCAATGATGATGTCGTCGTCGCGAAATTTGAAATCGTTCCAATAGGTGGAATCCATGCAGTACATCTGCAATTCGCGGCTCTTTTCGGGCCATGTGATATCACCGTCCATGATCTTGGCTCCCCTCGGTTATCGCTGTAAATTTGTTGCGGACATTTTAAGGCGGTAACCGAATAGACGGCAAGTGGCCAATGGAATGCGATGTATGGATGTTGGCGCTTGGCGAAGGAATTGCTTAAGCTGTCCAGCAACCATCGGAGATACCGTCTATGCATTTCGGAATTTTTTCTAACGGATTTCGCCCGCATACCACTGCCGCCCAATCCTATGACGAAGACATTCGGGAAATCGTGTTGGCCGATAAGTTAGGCTTCCGGGACGTCTATATCAGCGAGCATCATGGCGAGCCGCCCTACATAAATCGCGTCGATACCATCCCGGTGCCGGAATTGATGATGTGCAAGGCAGCCGCGCTAACCACGCAAATCCGCATGGGCTCCGCAGTTAGGCTGGCGCATATTCAGCACCCGCTTGATGTCGCCATACAAGGAGCGGTGACCGAACATCTTCTCGGCAAAGGCCGTTTTATTTTCGGGTTTGGAACCGGATTTCCATCACCGCTTTTCTCGGAAGAGCGCGGCCTGACCTTCGAAGACCGCCACGCGCGCCTCCAAGAATCCCTCGAATTCATTGAGAAGTGCTGGACCAGCGATGAGATTTTCGACTGGGACGGCGAGCATTGGCAAGCCAAAGGCGTGGTCGCACTGCCCAAACCCTTGTCCGGCGCCCATATGCCCATGGTGACGGCCACGGATACCGAAGCCATCATTAAAATGTCCGCCGAACGAGGCTATGGGATGCTGACCGCATTTTTGGAAAGCGCCGAGCGAGTGCGCGCCAAAGGCGACCAATATGAACAATTCGCAGGCGCAGCCGGCATTGCCGGGGCACGCAAAAACATATTGGCGTCCCGTTGTGTCTATGTTGCCGATAGTTACGAAGAAGCCTTGGAAGATTTGCGCCCCGCAGTCGCCTACGAGACCAGCATCCAGGCGGAGCGCGGCTTTCTGAAGGTGATCAAAAAACTGCTCAACCTTGACGTTCCCAACGACGAACGTGCGATTGACGTGCTGGCCGGAGCCGGACTTTACTTGCTTGGCGAGCCGGACCGGATCGCCGGCCAAATCCGGGATTTATATGAGGCGTCCGGCGGGTTTGGCACGTTCCTGATCGTATCGGGAAAAGATTGGGCTAGCTCTGAAAAGCGCGCGCGCTCCATGACCCGGTTCATGGAAGAGGTGGCGCCCCAGCTGCGGCACCTGGAGCCGGAAGACGCCGCCGGGTAGAAACTTTCCCGCGCGCTTGATCTGCTGCGCTAGCCACTCCTCTTACATAGAGGAAACCAATTTCTGGCTGAATTTGCAGACGAAAAATGATCTCTTGAGATATGACCAGGAACGTGGCGCAGCGACAAAGCTCGAAGTCCAGGTTCCAGCCTCAGACTAAATAATTCCACCGCTCCGTCTTCTAAGACGGCGGGGCTGATTTTTTGTCGGCGTGGGCTTTGTACTTCATATCGGTTTCCAGGATATGGCCGCGCAGCCAGGTGCCGAGAAACTCGGATATATCGGCGGCGATTTCCGTTTTTCCACCATGGAACGCCTCGTAAAGCTCATCCAATTGCTCTTCCAGGGCCTGGTGCCTGGCCTCGTGGTCCTTTAAGGCCCGAAAGGGATAGGCGATACGGTGCATGTATTCTTCTTCGCGCTGGAAATGGTATTTGGTGTAGGCGATCAACTGATCAAGGACGTTCGCAATCAGCTCCCCTTCGACTTCCACCGAATAGGCGTAGTCGAAGCGGCTGATCAAATCGATGATGATCTTGTGGTCGTCGTCGAGCCCGTCATTGCCGACACTGAACTCTGCTTTCCATTCCATCAGCGGCTCCCCTGCCATTGATGGGTAGAGCCTATTCAATTTGCGAAACCAGCGCATTGAACGGCATCATATGACCGGCCAGTTATCCATCGTATTGGCAATCAGCCGCCTTCGATCTCTTCGCGCTTGATTTCCAGGGCCAGCCATTCTTCTTCGAAGCCAGCGAGATCGCCCGCCGCCGCGGCCAGTGCGGTGGCGGCGGCATCAAATGTCTGGCGGTCGCGGGCGTAAAGGTCGGTATCGGCGAGCGTATTCTGATGACCCTCAATCTCGCCCTGCAATCGGGCCATTTCATCGGGTATGGTTTTGAGGGCGTGGGTTTCCTTGAACGACAGCTTGGCTTTCCCCGGCGCTTTGGCCGCCGGTGATTTACCGACCGCCTTAGATTTCGATTTCACCTCACTCCCCGCACCCGATTGCTGGGCGGCGATGTCGCTGTAGCCGCCTGCATATTCGCACCAGTGCCCCTGCCCTTCGAATGCGATTACCGAAGTGACGATGCGATCGATGAAATCCCGGTCGTGGCTGACCAGCATCACGGCGCCCTGATAATCGGCCAACATTTCCTGCAACAAATCCAATGTTTCCAGATCAAGATCGTTGGTCGGCTCGTCGAGCACCAACAGGTTCGACGGCCTGGCCAGCGCCCGCGCCAGCATGAGGCGGCCACGCTCGCCGCCGGACAGCTCGCCCACCGGCGTGCGCGCCTGTTCCGGCGAAAACAGGAAATCCTTCATATAGCTGATCACGTGCCTGACCTGGCCGCCAGCGCTGACATGGTCACCGCTGCCGCCTGTCAGCGCATCGGAGAGCGTCGAAGCGGCATCAAGACTTTCCCGGGATTGATCGAGGGTCACCATCTGCACCGATGCGCCGAGGCGCACTTTGCCCGTATCGGGCTCTGTAATGCCGGTAAGAATATTGAGCAGCGTCGTCTTGCCGGCGCCGTTGGGCCCGACAAAACCAACCCGGTCGCCGCGCAATATACGCACCGAAAAATCGTCGATGATTTTGGGTCCATCATAGGTTTTGGAGACGCCCTCCGCCTCGGCCACCAGCTTGCCCGATTGCGCAGCAACGGTGGGCGCCAATTTCACATCGCCCGTGACCTGGCGCAGCTCCCGCCTTTGCTGCCGCATCGTTATCAAATCGCCGAGGCGTCGTTGGTTGCGTTTGCGCCTTGCCGTCACCCCATGGATCAGCCAATGGTTTTCCCGGTGAATTTTGCGGTCCAGCTTGTGCCGGTCTGAGGCTTCCTGCTCCAGGATTTCGTCGCGCCATTCTTCGAACGATGCGAAGCCTTTATCGAGGCGCCGGATTTGCCCCCGGTCCAGCCAGACCGTGGCCTTCGACAGGGTTTCCAAAAAGCGCCGGTCATGGCTGATCATGACAATGGCCGAGCCAAGGCTTTGCAATTCGTCTTCCAGCCATTGAATGGCCGGCATGTCCAGGTGGTTTGTGGGCTCGTCCAACAGCAAGATATCCGGCTTGGGCGCCAGCGCCCTGGCCAGCGCCGCACGGCGCGCCTCGCCGCCGGAAAGCCGCTCCGGATTTTCATCGCCGGCCAACCCCAACAGGCCAAGCAAATGCCGCGCACGGTACGGATCATCGCCGGGAGCCAGCCCGTCTTCGGCGTAGTCGAGGACGGTGGCATACCCCGACAGGTCCGGCTCCTGGGGCAAATAGCGAATGGTGGTGCCGGGCTGCACGAAGCGTGCCCCGGCATCAAATTCGACCAGACCGGCGGCGATTTTCAACAATGTCGATTTGCCCGACCCGTTGCGCCCCACCAAGCACAACCGCTCGCCGGCGGACACCATAAGCTCGGCACCCTCAAGCAGCGGCGTGCCGCCAAAGGTGAGCGATATATCGGCAAGGGTGAGGATCGGCGGGGCCATGGGGAGCTTGTATCTTGGTTGGAGCCAAATAAAAAACCCTTACCGATAGAATGCTCTATTCATTTAACGTTAAACGCTATACACTATAGAAATGATCAAGAATTACAAAAACGCCAAGTCTCGCCGCGCACATGAAACCGGCAACCCACGCGGCTTCAAAGGATTGGACAGCGCGCGGGCGATTAAGGTGCTGGATATATTGGACGCGGCAAATAGCATTGATCAATTGCCGAAACTAGCAAGCTATCGGGTGCACAAACTATCCGGTGACCGCGCGGGTCAATGGTCGGTTACGGTTAATTTGCCTTGGGTCGTTTGTTTCACGCCCGATGGAACGGGTGGCTGGCTGGACGTTGAAATAGCCGACTATCACAAAGGCTGATGTGAAGAAGTATTCTGGAAAGGAACAACTGGATGAATGGTAAAAGCCCAAAAAGGATACGCACCCATCCCGGCGAAATCCTAAAGGACGAATTGGAAGCGCTGGGCTTGAGCGTCAATGAATTTGCCCGGCGATTGGGCGTCGATACGCCGCGCATCAATGAAATTGTCCGTTGCCGCCGGGGCGTTACCCCGGACACAGCCTTTAGACTGGCCGAATATTTCGGCGGCGACCCGATGGTCTGGCTAAATCTACAGGCGCACCATGATTTATCGAAATATGAACGAGAACACGGGGAAGCGACCAAGGGTGAAATCCGGGTGCCGTCACCGACATGATGCCGGGACACCGACGAGGGATTGATTTTGCGTTGGGAAAAATGGGGCGAATGAGGGGACTTGAAACGGAGGGCCCCCGGCACCGCAAGCCGGGCCTTGTGATACTGATCTGAAAAGCCCGGTATTTATTTTATGTCTCGAACTTCAGGCATCTGCCTCCCCACTTACGAGGATCATCAATGCACCCAGGGCGATGGTTAGGAGTTTCATGAGGCTGGTTCCTGTTCTAAGCCGTTCGGCTTATCCATCCTTATTTCCGTTGTCACGTTGCTCGATAGCCTCTTTCTTCGCTTCGGGAACCTTCTCCTCGTACAGCGCATTAATGGCTTTCGGTTGGGTAATCATGGCGTCGGCAATGATGTTAACCAGATCAAAAAGCCGCGATGCCGTATCCCGATCGTCTTTCAAATCTACGGAGCCTGGATGAACTGCTTCGTTTCCAACTACCCGGACCGTGTCCAAGGCTTTTTGAATATTTTGGTCCAATCCCTTGGCGACTAAATTTTTTATGTCGGCGTTTATGTCTTTGCCCGTCTCCCCGAGATGTCCACAGAGTTTTTGGATACTCAGTCTCAGTAATGCCGCCGCCCCCCTGGGTGATAGTTCCAGGATCGTGCTGGCTTCTTGGTAGTCCGCCTTTATGTCGCCGGGCAAATCTTCGTTAGGTTCAGGTGCCAAGTGTTCAGCCGGGTAAAGCAGTTTTCCATGAAGCCAAATCGCCAGAGCTTCGCAGCTGAAGCACTCTGAGACGTATATATTGCCGAGGCGGCTCGTGCCGTAAAATGGATTATCGGCCTCATGAAAAATGGGAACACCAGTCGCCAACTTCTGCCATTTGGCAACTATCTTATCTGCTAATTCCTCTGAAACATTATCATCCTCTCGAAGATCAGGCTCGTGTTCCTCAATAAACTTTTCCGTAAAAAGATATGGAAGTCCGTCTCCTTCCAATGGCGTGCTGTACGTCGAATACCAGTCTTGATGGGCCAATGCTCCGCAATGGGGACAGCTAAATGATTTTAGCTTTAAAGACGGTGCAACGTACTTCCCTGGCATCTCGCATTCTCCTTTTGGAAGAAATGTAACACGGTTTTATTTTACCTGGATCTTACAACTGTACCGAACAGACCTTCGACCCGCATCGGGTACACCGTAGCCGTGGCTTGATGCCGGATTTTGGGAGTTCCAGCAATCCTAGGATTTAAGATACACGGCCGGCATTCGGGTTTTATCTAGTTGAAACTCCTGCGACACCTCAGATGTGTCCCTACCATTTATTCTGACGGTGAACTCGTGAATACCATCCATCCATTCTGTTTGGTCTGGCGGCAGTGCAAACATGTCCATCAACAACATTCGCTTGGGGTCGAGGTTACCTTCAAGTTCGCGCGTTCGCGAAAATCTTAATGCGACAGGGAAGGGTTGATCAACCGCCTCGCCTTCCACTGTGCCCGTAACATCATAAATGGTTTTCGCCGTATTATTTTTCACACCAACTCGAAAAATATACCTGTCTAATGGTGGGTCGGGACTTCCCATAACGTGCCACTTACCTACTCCGCCAAATTGCCCCTCTTGATCGGCGGGGTCAAATATTATGCTTAGGTCGTCCGTAGCCCATCGTCGGTAGAGTGGGATCATTAAATGTACAAACACCAAAGAGACAGCAGCACCTCCCATCAATATCCACGGCCCATAGGTATTCGACAGATTGGGATTATTCACCAACCAGAGTTGGAAGTCCGTGATGAAGTCGCCTAGGTTCACAACATCAAGAATGTTACCGATGAGGTTGAGGATTTTTTGGCCATATTGCCAAACGATACCGATTGCGAGAATGATAAGCGAAACGGTGGATTTCATTTTTGTAGCCCGCCAATCGCAACGATCAAAGATATGATCGCCAGGGCCAATCCTGCGTAGGCCACCGCTCGGGTGCTGATCCGCTCCCACCTACCCCGAATAGTTTGCTTGTGCCCCAATCGGCTTTCCACGTAGACGCGCTGGTTATGGAGTTGCTTGATAGCCTTATCAAGAATGACCAGGTCATCAATGTACCGGGAAGACTGTCCGAACTGGGCATCAATCATTGAAAGCAGCCATCGGCAATCGTCAACGTCCGAAGCGTCCAGGGCTTCCCCAAGTTCCTTCAAACTTTCATTGCGGGTGGCACGGATTAACCCCTGCCGCTTCGCTGCCAATTTATCTTCATTGAGCCAATCAAACATGGCAGAACACTACCAGAAGTTGCCGTGATCACAAAAACGGCTGAATTCCGCTATCCGAACATTACCTGTAATGGAAAAGGACCTAGCCATATTCGGCTAAGCCCTTGAAAGTAATGGGGCGAACGAGGGGACTTGAACCCCCAACCCCCGGCACCACAAGCCGGTGCTCTAACCAGTTGAGCTACATTCGCCATTGGGTTTGGGCGCTCTAAGTAGACCCGCCGCCCGCCGGATGCAAGAGCGGCGTTACATGGGCGCACCCCGAACTCCAAAACTTTCGCAATTACCCCTTGCGCCCGCCCCTAAACAAACTATTTAGGTGGGGTGTTCTTGAACATTATGAATAGGGGTTTTTGGTCTCTCCGCGACGCGGTTTCCGTGTTCGTGGGCCGCATCGGCGGGTAAAACCGTAACAAACCGTCATAAACCGTCATAACCGTAAGGGGGGTGCAAAAGCATGTCGCGCGAAACAGAAGAATGTTTACAACCGAGATCGTGAGGCGGTGAGAAGAAAAAAAGAGCAGAAGGAAGATGGATTAACACAGAGATCACAGAGAACACAGAGGAGGAGGAGGAGAAAGAGAAGAGAGAATGCGCTGCGCGCGGCAAAAAATCTCTGTGGCCTCTGTGATCTCTGTGTTTCAAAACCTATTCTTCCTTCTTCTCACCGTCTCACCGTCTCACCGTCTCACCGTCTCCGTGGTGAAAAATAATCGGGCGGATATCGATCCCGCCCTTTGAACACTGCCGCCAGTATTTTACCGGATATTAAACCGGACGTGGCAGTTTATAATGACGCTGAAGCGACTTCGGCCTGGGTGGTGAAATTTGTTCCAAGGTTTTGTTTTTTCCGATGAAACGTCCGCGTTGAGCGACGCCGAATACACGGCAGCGCTGGCATGTTTGGATGCGGCCAAGGAAGCAATCGAGCGGCGCGCATACCTGATCGCGGCCGAGCCGGAGTGCGCCGCGCTTTTGATGCCCGACGAAGGCTGGCACCCGGACAGCCAGCCCAGTTTTGAGCTGGACGGCGCGACCCGCAATGCGCAGACCAGTTACGAATTGCTGGCGAGCGGTGATCGGGACATCATTGCCAAGATGCGCCTCTACGGCCATTCGTTCACCGGCTATCAATTGGCGACGTTGGAGCTGGCCGGCAAGCGGCCCTGGCTGTCCAAAAAATTGCCCGACAATTGGGATCAGGTCTTAAGCTTTTTGGCCGGGCCGCCCGATCAGGCGGTGTTCGATTATGTTGCCGTCGCCAGCGCCCTGCCCGAAGGCTTGCGCTGCGCACCGCCGCGCAAATTTGGCGAGATCGGCTGGCTGATCGATGGCGCTATTGTCAACGACGACACCTACGCCTATCTGGAACGGCTTTGCCTGATGCATGAAAACGGGCTGATCGATCATTTGCGCGCCCGCCAGGAGACAAACGGCGTCTTGCGCATTGTCGAGATCGGCGGCGGCTTCGGCGGGCTTGCCTATTATCTGATGAAATTGTTTGGCGATGCCGTCCGCTACGCAATCATCGACATCCCGGAATCATTGGCATTTTCTTCAATTTACTGCTCATTGCTGTATCCCGAACTGGACAACCGGTTCGAACAGGAAGGCCCCGTGCGCATGCCGGACGCGCCCGGCTTTTCGTTCGTGCCCAATACCATTGCCCGTGACATGACCGCCGATCTGGTGATCAACACCTTGTCGCTTTCCGAAATGTCGGATGCGCAAATCCACGATTACTGCAAATCCGCCAGCGCCATGATCGGCGATACCGGCATCTTTTTTGAGCAAAACCACCAGGCCAATCACCAGGGCCCTGGCGATATCCCGCCGCTGTATCTGAAGAACTTGAAGAAATGCGAGAGCCAAATATTGACCGCCAGCTTTCCTGAGCGGCGCGGCGATGCCAATTTCTGGGTGAATGCGGATTACCAGGGTTGATGAAATGAGCCTTCCCCGCATCCTTTGCGTCACCGAAAAATGGGCCGAGTGCGATCCCAGCCACGGCCTGTCGAACGTGCATCACAATTTCATCGGCTCGCTCGCCTCGTCGGGGCTGGCCGAGGTGGACACGTTCTTTTTCGATGAGGTGGCGCACGCAACGGGCGAGCGTTGCGACGATCAACTGGTCAAGCAATGTCGGGCCCACCCCGCCGATCTGATCTTCCTCACCATGGTGCGCGGCACCGATCTGAACCCGGCGCCCGAAACCCTGGCGCGCATACGCGGCGATATGGGCATTCCCATTATCTCGGCCTATTTCGACACCACCGACGCCTACGCCATCGACTGGATCGACCGCTACGCGCCCGCCGTGGACTTGAATGTGATCGTCGATTGCTATTCCAACTACGCCGCCAACGGCGCTTACCCGGACAAATTTCTGCCCACCTGGACGCCCCAGGACCCGGACCTCTATCGCCCCGGCGACGGCGCCCGGCCCATTGATGTCAGCTTCCTCGGCAGCGCCCGCGCCTATCCGGGGCGTAAATTGGCGCTTGGAATGCTGGCCGAGGCCGGCATCGCCGTGCGCCAGGGCGGCGGCCAGATCGAAGGCGGATTGGCGCCCGAAGACTATGCCTGCATCTTCCGCCAATCCAAGATCACCATCAATTTTGCCGCACCGGCCCTGGATGGGCCCGGCTATCAGTGCAAGGGCCGGGTGATCGAAGCCACCTTATCCGGCGCACTTTTGATGGAAGAAGCCAACCCGGAAACCGAAAAATGGCTCACCTCCGGCGTCCACTACGCCGCCTTCACCGGCGAGCGGGATCTGGTGGCGAAGGTTCGCCATTACCTGGCCGATGAAGAGGCGCGCACCGAGATTGCCGCCGCCGGCGCCGCCCATGCCCGCGCCAACTATACCGCCGCAGCGTTCTGGCGGCTGGTCCTGGCGCGCGCCCTGCCCGCGCTTGAGTGGGAGGTATCGGCGTGAAGTATCATGTCTTCGTTTTGGTCTGGGGTGAGCCGTTCGCGGCGGCGCATCTGGAAATGGCGCTGCCGTTCCTGATGATGCAAGGCAACATGCCGGCCCTGGCGGCGGACGCCGAAGTAGATTTCCATATCTACACCGATGCGGAAACCCGGCCGATGCTGGAGGCGGGCAGCGCCGGGCTGGACGCCTTTTGCCGGCGCCGCATCCATGTATTGGAAGACATCCAGGTGCGCGGCGCCTCGCCACTCGCCCACGCCGACGGCATTGCATTCCCCGAATACAAATACGCCCTTCAGCGGGAATGCGTGCGCCATCTCTATGAAACGGTGAAGGGGGACGGCGCGGCTTCGGTCATATTTCTGGATTCCAATTTCATTTTGTCCGATGGTAGCCTGGCGGCCCTTCATCAACGCCGCCGCCAGGGCTATGAGGCCGCCGCCGTCAGCGTACTCAGATTGTCGGAGCCCAAGGCGAAGCCCGTGCTCTTGGACCGTCTCGGCAGGATGACGACCGTGAGGCCACGGGAATTGGTCGCCATCGGCCTCGAAGCGCCGCACCATTTTACCGAGGCCTTCTACATCGATGCGGAGCACTTCACCCCCTATCCGAGCCAGCTTATCTGGCCCGTGGGCGATGATGGTCTGCTCACCCGAGCCTTCCTGCCGCATCCGCTGATGGCGCCGCTCGGCCCCGAGATTGCGCGTTCGCAAAGCACCATGGACTACGATATGGCGCTACGCTCGAGTCCCGATGACAAAATATATGTGGCCGCCAATTCGGACGAAATGCTGGTCGCCAAACTCACCGGCGACGACCATCAAGCGGCGCGCCAGGCCGGGCCGCCGCCGAGCCCGGAAAACCTCGCCCTGTTCCTGTTGAGCTGCACCAACCGGCGGCACCGCTTGTTCGCCGACGTGTCCATCTATTTCCATGCCGGCGAGGCGCACGCCGATTTCGGCACGGTCGCGGCGCAATCGGAATTGCTCCTGGACGCCAGCTATGATTTTATCGATGTGATCGCGGCCCGTAGCGCCGGGCTGGATGCGAGCGCCTTGTTGTACGTAAAATCATTTTTTGGGGCCATCGAGGATTACATGTCACCGCAACTGGAACCGGTTGCCCTCGAAGCCCTCCGCCAATTATCGATGGCCAAGTAGGAACGCGCAGAAATGAAATCCCAGACCGCCTTTGCCGAGCGTGCCGGCCGCCTCGCCCGCATCTGCAGCGGCGCCAAACTGGATCAGGATTTTCCGCTTTTGAAGGCGCTTGTCTTGGATGAGGTCATGTTTGCCCGGCTTCGGAACGCGGTCAATATTTACCTCTATGTGACCCTCGATGCCTACTACCGGGACCGGAAATTTGATCTCGGCAGTGATTTGATCGAGACCGAGCGGGGCGCCATTGCCGGGCTTCCCAATATCACGCCCAACGGGCTGGTCTTGCCGAAGCGGCAAACCTACGCGGCCTATAATCTGGTGCACCAGACCGTTGCCGGAATATTCAACGCCTTTGGATTGGCCGGCCATGCCCGCGCCGTGCACGCGCCGGTGAATATCCGCCTCGTCAATGGCCGCCCCGACGCGGCCGTCGATGGCCGGCCCCGGGCGTCGGCGAAAATGCATTCGGACATGTGGGCCGGCGAGCCGGCGGGCGCCATCATGGCGTTCCTCCCCGTATTCGGCGCCGCCGGCAAAACCGGCATCAAATGGATAGAGCCATTGTCCTTCCCCGAAAAGCTCATGGGCCCACTCGATGATTTCGACGCCGGCGCCCATCTGGCCGAGGGCGGGCGCGAATATGATGCCGGACTTACCCCCGGCGCATTGCTGCTGGCCGATCCCTATTTGATCCACGCGACGCAAAAAAACTCCGACAGTATGCGCCTGTCCATCGATTTCCGCTTCCTGCCGGCCGAGACCCTGGCCAGCGACGATTTGGCGCCCGGCACCCGGCTGGACAATTATCTGACACCGGAAGACTGGGCCGATATCGGCGCCGGGCGGGTGCTGACCTCGGATGCACCGCTTGCCGATTATGACGGCCCTGATCTCGCCACATCCAACGACTACGCCGCCCAATTCCCGATCAAATTCATCGATGTCTGAAACCCAGCGCATCAGCGCCGATAATCTGGCGCGCCTGCTGGATATGGATGGCGGGCCGGCAGTGCCCGATGGCCTCGAATACCATGCCCTCGATGCCGCAGAGACCGCCGTGATCCAAAACCGCGCCCGCGATATTTTGTTGGATGCCAAGCTGACCAGCGCCGGGCCGGGCACCATCGGTAACTGGCAGCGCGGCTGGGGCGAGATTCTCGAGCGGGTGCGCGAACTCGGCGTCTCTGAAAACACCTTGGCGCCCCAATATTTCCGCCACGACGTGCTGCGCCTGGATGGCCGCTATATCCGCGCGGCGAACACCGAATTTGAGCCCCGCCTCTACGCCGCAATGCGCGCCGTCCTGTTCCAGGAGCTGTTTGCCGGGCTCGGCGAAGTGATCGAGTTCGGCTGCGGCACCGGCCAGAACCTCTTTCAGCTGAACCGGCTTATTCCCGGCCTCCGCCTCACCGGCGCCGATTGGGCGGAGCCGTCCCAGGAGCTGGTGCGCCTGATCGGGGCGGCTGAAGGCGCTCAAATGAACGGCGTGCGCTTCGACATGGCCAGCCTGGAGGGGGCTGAGAACCTGACGATTGCGCCCGGCGCCGGCATCATGACCCTGCACGCCATGGAACAATTGGGCAGCGATTTCGAGCCGTTCCTGGATTACCT
>ENA-OREN01001818-OREN01001818.1-marine-metagenome-genome-assembly--contig:-NODE-1818-length-23538-cov-5.853033_pt1 | contig 23538 bp, 26 predicted proteins | sample MGYA00248624_ERZ508555 | MGnify/ENA primary metagenome ERZ508555 (study PRJEB26222, sample SAMN06267773) | marine metagenome | isolation source: Saanich Inlet, British Columbia, Canada | place...
ATTCGTTTATTCTCCACTTGAGAGATACACTCTTCACCAACAAGAAATATATGGACTCATCAAATCTCTCAAAGAACCTATGGGTGGCGGAACTGGCATAATAAGTAATTACCCAGATAAGGCATGGAATTATCCGATTCCTAACTCAGTAATGGAAACTGTGCTACGAGCAGTCTATAATCAGTTAGTTATTGAATAATGATCAACCAAGGAATCACACTACCTCATTAACCGTAGAATAGTTTAAAAGAGTGTTTATTTTCTAATAAGAAAGTCTACTATAAAGAAATAATATGACTTTAATACTCGTTGCTGTGAAAGAAGAACTCAGCGAAAAAGACCTACCTGATCTCCAAATTCATTATTCTGGTGTTGGCAAGATAAATGCCGCAATCAAAACTTTAGAAATTATTAAAGATTATTCCCCATCCCTAATAATTAATTATGGAACAGCTGGCAGTTTAAATAAAAAATTGAAAGGGCTGGTAGAAGTAACTCGATTTTTCCAGAGAGACATGGATGCTACATCGCTAGGTTTTAAGATTGGTCAAACTCCGTTTGATGATATTGGAGAAATAAATTTTGGAAATGCCGGTTACAGTTGTGGAACAGGAGACTCTTTTGTGACACAAGCTCCAAGATTGGAAACAGATTTAGTTGATATGGAGGCATATGCTATTGCCAAAATTTGCTATATCAAGGGTGTAAAGTTTAAATGTTTTAAATATATCTCTGATAATGCTGATGCCGGTGCGAATGAGGAGTGGGTAGAAAATATTTCCATGGGTAAAAAATTATTTATTGAGAAAATAAAAAATTCAATGGTTAATTGATGAGGCTCTTCAGACCCATTCGGTTACAGTCGAATAAATTGTTGATATATGGGGTAAAAATTGCCTGTACAGAGTGACTCGTTAGCATTTTTGCTATGGGGTAAATTTGATATGGCGGATTTATTGGTATTCCCTGATTTCCTTCAATCTGTCATCATTCTTGTATGAAAGACCTGACCGCCACTTTCTGCCATAAATCTTAAATGAAAATATTATTCCTACTTCCGATATTTCTTCTATCTCTTATCTCTTGTTCGATTGAAACAGATTCTGTGGTTGAACGAAATGGTCTTCATTATGCAGAATCCGGTTTTAGTGGATTACCTTTTACCGGGGAAGTAACTGGGAAAGAAAAAGGTAAAGTAAAGGACGGAAAAAAAATAGGTAAGTGGGTTGGGTATCACGACAATGGAGATTTAAGATATAGAGGAAGTTACAAGAACGGGAAAGAGGAAGGTGATTGGATTTATTATTACGACAATGGACAGTTAAAATATAGTGGAAATTACAAGAACGGAAAGGGAGATGGTGATTGGATTTATTATTACGATAATGGACAGATAAGTAGTAAAGGAAATTACAAGAACGGAAAGGGAGATGGTGATTGGATTTATTATTACGAAAATGGACAGGTAAGTAGTAAAGGAAATTACAAGAATGGAGAGAAGGTTAGTAATTAAATGAAAACTAAATTCCCAATTCTGATATTTCTTCTATCGCTTATCTCATTTTCTTCATAGGTTAAAATCACTCATCGACATAGGCTTGTCGACAACCCCCATACCGAAGTTTGATCAAACCTATGTATAATAACCAACCTCGTAATCTCGTAAAATCTTTAACTGTTGGATAACATCCAATGCATACATAATTTAGTTGCTTGCCATGAAAGAGAATCTTTCGAATATTGAAAAAAAAGCGTTACGAAAAAAAGCACACTCACTAAAGCCGGTTGTCATGATTGGTCAACACGGCCTTACTGATGCTGTCCTCGCAGAGATTGATGTCGCTCTCAATGCTCATGAATTGATTAAAGTTCGTATCAGAGGCGCAGATAAAAATAAACGTATTGAGCAATGTGCGCAAATAGAGCGCCAGTTGAATGCCGAGGTGGTGCATCAGATCGGCGGCATTACTGTCCTGTATCGACCTGAACCCATTCCTTCATAAGTTTGATTGCATTAATATAATTATGATGCCCAGAAATAGTCTGTTGGAAGAATATTGATTGCCGAAGAGAGCGGCAGGTAATAGAGAAATTAAATGCTGCATTAGTGGTGAAGAATGCCCTACACCGCACAAACTAAATTGTTAAATAATTTCCTTAATCGAGTTAGGTAAACTATGAAAATGAAAACACTATTCCTATTTCCAATACTTCTCTTGTCTCTTATTTCTACTCCTTGTTTTAGTGAAACTATGGGTGAACTGGTGAAACGAGATGGTCTTTATTATGAGAAATCTAGTAAAACTCCTTTTACAGGGAAAGTAACGGGGAAAGAACAAGGAAAAATAAAGGACGGAAAAAAAGAAGGTGAGTGGGTTGGGTATTGGAGTAATGGGCAGTTAATGAGTAAAGTAAGTTTTAGAAATGGGAAAGAAGAAGGCGAGTGGATTATTTATTATTCAAATGGACAGGTAAGGGAAAAAGGCGTTTACAAGAACGGAGTGATGAAAGGTGAGTGGGACGACTAACTAATCTGATAGGTAAAGGGGGTTTCAATCCTATTGTTTCAGGGACCTAAAAAATGAAGCAAAGTATAGAAAGGAGTATTAAATGTTAAATGTGTATTTATCAGGCGAGATCCATTCCGATTGGAGAGAGGAAATTATTCAACTTTGTAAAGAAGAGAATTTGAATATTAAATTTTCTTCGCCAAATACAAATCATGAATCTTCAGATAATTGTGGAGTTGAAATTCTTGGGTTTGAGGAGAATAACTTTTGGAAAGATAGCAAAGGCGCAAAAATTAATTCTATTAGAACCAAAAAATATATCAAAGACTGTGATGTGGTAGTTGTTAAATTTGGGGAAAAATTTAAGCAATGGAATGCTGCTTTTGATGCGGGTTATGCTTCAGCGTTAAATAAGTCAATTATTGTTATTCATAACGATGAACATCAGCATGCGCTTAAAGAGGTGGATGCATCTGCCTGTGCAGTAGCAAAAGATCAGGGTCAGGTTGTTAGGATATTAAAGTACATTTTAGAAGGATCACTGTAATAAAAATTACATAAAGGATTTAAAAACAGAGACTGTAAGCAAAGTACATAAGCAATTCTGCCATATGTCCCATTACAGCGAGATGAGAGGATAAGGTAAAAATGGAATTAATTAGATATGTGGTTGGTCGAATCTTGCTTTTAGCAAATTTTCTTACCAGACCTAAACCAGTACTCCGGGGTCAGGTGGAGCAGGCTAAAATTGATGCGGCAATGTCAGGAATGTCTCTTTATCAATTCAGGGCTTGTCCTTTTTGTGTGAAAGTTAGGAGACACCTACGCAGACGTTCATTAAATATTGAGCTAAGAGATGCTAGGGATAATATTGAAATTAAGAATGAATTAGTCAGGGAAGGTGGAAAGCATATGGTTCCATGTCTGCGCATTGAGACGGATGCTAAAAATATTAGATGGTTATATGAGTCTGACGATATTTGTGCATTCCTAGATTCGGAATTGGATCGATTAAAAAGTGCCTAGTGCTGATGTACAAGACGGAATGAGGACAGATAATGATAAAATGAAAGTAGTAAAATTTAGCATGAAGGCGAGAAAAATCAGTTCTCATTTTATGCTCTCTCTTTAATTCCCTAAAGATTTCCAAGCATTCTATACCTAGGAAAATATGAATTGTTATTAATTTTTGTCCGGAATAATTGTAGATAAGCAGTAACCAGTTTACAATAGAGGGTATGGTCATAGCTTATCCATGCAAAGCATTAATCTAACCAATCACTTTCTGATTGCCATGCCGGCCATGGCAGACACCTGTTTTTCCAGAACTCTTACTTATATCTGTGAGCACAATGAGCAAGGCGCGCTAGGAATAGTAATAAACCGTGCTGTTGACCTAACTTTGGAAAATTTGTTTGATCAGCTTGAAATTCCTTGTAACAATTCAGACCCTAAAAATCTTCCTGTATTATTTGGGGGGCCAGTTCAGCAAGATTGTGGCTTTGTGCTACATCAGCCAATCGGTGACTGGCAGGCTACGCTATCAATAAATCATGAATTGGGGCTTACAACCTCACCTGATATTCTGCAGGCCATTGCTGATGGAAAAGGTCCAGAGAAGGCGCTAGTTACACTAGGGTATTCAGGTTGGGGGCCAGGTCAAATTGAGCATGAACTATCTCAGAATGATTGGCTTACGGTTACTGCTTCACCCAGCATAATTTTCGATCTATCACCGGCTGAAAGATTGCCTGTGGCTATGCAAATGCTTGGCATAGATCTTTCTAGTTTATCGGGCGAGGTAGGGCATGCCTAGGAGCATTATATTTAATGATTAGTCCTATAGCTAATATAAAACCAGAGAGTTTTGTTTGTAGCGTAGAGCCCTCTGTTGGAACTGTTCTGGCTTTTGATTTTGGTGAGAAGCGTATTGGTGTGGCGGTTGGTGAATTAGAGCTGGGTTTAGCTCACCCACTCGTTACAGTAAGTGGAGAAGCTACAAAAAATAGATTTGATGCCATTGCTAAGTTAATTGAGGAATGGGAGCCGGTACGGTTAATAGTGGGGCTGCCTGTTCATCCTGACGGTGCTGAACATAAACTGACAAACTTGAGTAAGCGTTTTGCACGTCAATTAGAAGGCCGCTTTAAGATTGGCACTAGGCTTGTGGATGAACGCTATACTTCAGCTACTGCAAGTATGGGATTGAGAGAAGCAGGTATTAAATGGAAAAAACAAAAGCTTGTTATTGATCAAGTAGCGGCTCAACAAATATTACAATCATATTTTGATAGAGAAAAATGAACTTACCTGATGCCGAACAGCTGCTAGCTGAACTGACTGATAAAATTCGATCAGACGTTACTAAAGACACTGTGTTGGTTGGTATTTATACCGGTGGGGTTTGGTTAGCAGAGCGATTACATAAAGACTTGGAGTGCACACTCCCTCTGGGGACATTAGATGTCTCATTCTACCGTGACGATTTTCATGAAATTGGGCTGCACCCTCAGGTTAAACCTTCAAATATTCCGTTTGAGGTAGAGGGTCGCCATATCATATTAATAGATGACGTGCTCTATACTGGGCGCACTATTCGTGCTGCAATTAATGAACTATTTGACTATGGACGGCCTGCTAGCATCCGCCTTGCCGCTCTAGTAGATCGGGGTGCGCGTGAGATGCCTATTGCGGCGAATTATGTTGGGGCAGATATTGTTTTGCCGGAGGATAAAATGTTGGCTTTAGAGCAGAAAGATAATAGAAAACTTAGTTTGAATTTATATAATAAAATATCTTCAGAGTAATGAATAATCCCCAGTTAAATAAAAATGGTAAGTTACAACACCTCCTTACTACCGAGGGGCTCCCTGCTCCCATTTTATTAAAAATACTTGATACAGCAGAATCATTTGTTGGCGTAACTCAGCGTGATATTAAGAAAGTACCATTGCTCAGAGGTAAGGCTATATTCAATCTTTTTTTTGAACCTAGTACTCGTACTCGTACCACATTCGAGATTGCTGCTAAGCGACTATCTGCAGATATTGTGAACCTTAATATTGCTGCTTCCTCTCAGTCTAAGGGGGAGACTATGCTAGATACAGTGAACAATCTTTCTGCAATGAATGCTGATATGTTCATTGTGCGACACTCACAAAGTGGGGCGGCTCATTTGATAGCGCGTCATGTGCGTCCTGAAATTCACGTTATAAATGCTGGTGATGGGCGTCATGCCCATCCTACGCAAGCATTGTTGGATATGTTTACCATTCGCCGCTACAAGAGGGATTTTCATAATTTACGCGTGGCTATTGTTGGCGATATTTTGCATTCAAGGGTTGCCCGCTCACAAATTCATGCGCTAACTACTCTGGGTGTACCTGAGGTACGAGTAATTTCGCCCAAGACTCTTTTGCCAACTAAAGTTGAGCGACTTGGTGTGCACGTATACCACGATATGGAGCAGGGTCTTAAAGATGTAGATGTTGTCTTAATGCTGCGTTTACAGAATGAGCGTATGTTGGGTGCACGTCTTCCTAGTGCTGAGGAATATTTTAAGCATTATGGGCTTACACAGGAAAAATTAGCCTTAGCCAAACATGATGCTATCGTCATGCACCCTGGTCCAATGAACCGTGGTATTGAGATAGATTCAGCTGTAGCTGACGGGAAGCAATCGGTAATTCTTCCACAAGTAACTTTTGGAATTGCGGTACGGATGGCGGTAATGGCAATTTTGGCTGGGAATTGAATTTATTAATAAGAGGAAATATTTTGCATAATGTGTAGAGTAATTTATGGTTTGTTACGGAATCTAGAATAGAACCTTATGAGAATCCTTATTAAAGATGGGCGGGTAATTGATCCTGAAAACGGTATGGATGCCGTAAATGATGTGTACATCGTTGCGGGAAAGATTGTTGCTGTAGGTGATGGGCCAGATTCTTTTCAGGCTAATCACGTTATAAATGCTAGGGGGTTAGTGGTATGCCCTGGTCTTGTAGATTTATCTGTACGGTTACGTGAGCCGGGGCTTCAGTATAAGGCTACACTTGAGTCTGAAATGAAAGCGGCGGCCGCAGGGGGGGTTACTAGTCTTGCATGTCCTCCTGATACAGATCCGCCGCTAGATGAGCCAGGTTTAGTTGAGATGTTAAAGGATCGTGCCAGAAGCCTGAATCAGGCCCATGTCTACCCTATTGGCGCCCTGACACAAGGGTTGAAGGGAGAGCGGTTGACGGAAATGGCTGAATTACATGAAGCTGGCTGCGTTGCATTCAGTCAATCTGATAAGTTATTACTCGGTTCAAGAGTGATGATGCAGGCAATGCAGTATGCCTCTACTTTTAATTTTAGAGTTTGGTTGCGTCCGGAGGATGACGGCATTGCTGATAGTGGAGTGGCCCATGATGGTGAAGTGGCAACCCGTTTAGGTTTGCCAGCGGTCCCTGTATGTGCTGAAACAATAGCGCTGTCGAAAATTATTTTAATAGCAAAAGGAACTGGTGCTAAGGTTCATCTCTGTCGGATCTCCAGTGCAGAAGGAGTTGCTATGGTTAGAGAGGCAAGACAGCAAGGGCTACCTATTACTTGTGATGTGGCGGTTAATCACATACATCTTTCAGAAATGGATATTAGTTTTTTTGATTCTAACTGTCATCTTATTCCACCGCTGAGAGGTATAAGTGACCGGGATGCATTACGTTCTGGTTTAGTCGACGGAACTATAGATGCAGTATGTTCTGATCATGCGCCAGTTGATGAAGACGCAAAACTAGTACCGTTTGGCGAGTCAGAGGCAGGTGCTACCTGCATAGAGTTATTGTTATCGCTTGTATTAAAATGGGCGGAAGAAATAAATATTCCTCTTGCTGTGGCGGTGGCCAAAGTTACCTCAGAGCCAGCTAAAATACTTGGTGTTGAGGCCGGTGATTTGTCTGTAGGTGCGGCAGCTGATTTATGTATTTTCGATCCAGAGCAGCACTGGAGAGTTGAGGCTTCAATGCTTAGAAGCCAAGGTAAGAATACACCGTTTCTTGGTATGGAATTGCAGGGAAAGGTGAAATATACTTTGGCAAACGGCATTATCGTATACGAAGACTAAATTCTAACTTGAGATAAGTATTCATGTGTAGCAACTATTTATAGATCAATATGACCAATCCATTACTTAATTTTTCTGATTTGCCGCACTTTGCCGACATTGAAACTAGACATATTGCCCCAGCCGTACAAGAGCTATTAGATCGCAGTTGTTCAATTGTTGAAAGGGTTCTTAGTGATTCTTCTGAGACAACATGGATAAATTTTGTTCAGCCAATGACAGATGCTCATGAACAATTATCTCGTGCATGGGGACAGGTGTCGCATTTAAATTCGGTAATGAATAACCCGGAATTGCGTGAGGCATATAACACTGCTCTACCAATAGTTACAAAATATTACGCAGGACTAGCGCAAAATCAGGCGCTGTATGAGAAATTTAAAAAACTTCATAATAGTAGTGAATTTAAGAACCTTAGTTGTGCTCAGAAAATGATAGTTGAAAATGAGTTACGAGATTTTCAGCTAGGTGGCGCAGAGCTAAAGTCTGAGCAAAAAAAACGATTTCTTAATATCCAGGAGGAATTATCTGCACTCACCTCAAGGTTTAGCGATAACCTGTTGGATGCCACTAACGATTTTATGCTGCATATAGAAAATGTAGAAGAGGTATCTGGTATTCCAGATGATGTGCTTCAAACAGCAAAAGAAATAGCCAAAAAGGATGGTGTTTCTGGCTGGAAATTCACGTTGCATGCCCCATCTTATCAGCCAATCATGCAGTATGCTGATAATCGAGAGTTGCGCAGAAAAATGTACCAAGCTTATTCTACACGTGCTAGTGAAGTAGGAGCGAATGCTGAGACTCATTCTGGTTGCAAGGTTGACTGGGACAACACCTCACTTATAAGAAAAATACTTGAATTACGTAAAGAGGAAGCGCTGCTACTCGGATTTAACAGCTATGCTGAAGTATCATTGGCGTCAAAAATGGCCTCAACACCTAAGCAAGTTTTAGAGTTTTTAAGCGACCTAGCAGTTAAAGCTAAGCCCTATGCTAAGAATGATTTAGAGATGCTTCAACGTTTTGCCTCCGACCAGATTGGATTGGAAGACCTTGAGGCATGGGACTTGGCGTATATTAGTGAGAAGCTGCGGGTTGATCGTTATGCTTTTTCTGATGAAGAAATTAAGAAATATTTCCCTGAGTCCAAAGTATTAGAGGGTATGTTCGGGTTAGTTAAAGATCTTTATCAGATTACCATTACTTCTTCAAAGGAAGGATTTGACCCTCAATTCTGGCACCCTGATGTAAAATTTTTCAGCATAAAAGATACTAATGAAAAACTGATAGGACAATTTTATATTGATTTGTATGCTCGTCCTGGTAAACAAGGTGGCGCTTGGATGGATGATGCTGTTACCCGTAGGAGAATTGAAAATAATATTCAAACTCCGGTGGCATATCTTAATTGTAATTTTGCAAAACCGGTAAATATGAATGGTCAAATACGGCCGGCACTTTTTACTCATGATGAAGTCATAACCTTATTCCATGAATTTGGCCATGGCCTGCATCATTTGCTTACTCAGGTAGAGGAATTAGGTGTTTCTGGGATCAATGGAGTGGAATGGGATGCAGTGGAACTACCTAGTCAGTATATGGAAAATTTTTGTTGGGAATGGGATGTATTGTCTGGTATGACGCAGCATATCGATAGCGGAGCGTCACTGCCTCGGGAATTATTCGATAAAATGATTGCTGCAAAAAATTATCAGAGCGGTCTGCAGACGCTACGTCAAATAGAATTTTCATTGTTTGATATGCACTTACATTTTGATTTCAATCTAGAAGAGGACAAGACAGCATTAGATTTACTGGATAGCATTCGCAAGAAAGTGGCAGTTATTATTCCACCAGAATTTAATCGCTTCCCGAATAGTTTTTCACATATTTTTGCAGGAGGATACGCAGCTGGTTATTATAGTTATAAGTGGGCAGAAGTATTATCTGCGGATGCTTATAGTATGTTTGAGGAAAGTACAGAAGGGACGATAAATAAGAAAATTAGCACCCGCTTCCGTGATGAAATTCTTGCTGTGGGCGGTAGCCGTAAGGCATTAGAATCGTTTATAGCATTGCGTGGGCGGGAGCCAAAAATAGATGCGTTATTACAACATTGCGGTATGGCAGTTAAATAAACAGGCGGTGACGGAGCTAACCTAGTTACCGGAAAAAGATACGCTAAAAGATTTAATAGGGGCAGCTAAAAAAAAGAATTTTATTTGATTAGTTATTCCAAGAACTCTGTGGCGCCAGTAATAATTTACTAAAAAACACTGTAGCAGATATTTTTATCAGAAGATAATTTCCGCTACAGTGTTATAAGATTCAAAGCTAATAAGGAGGCTACTCTGACTTGGTTTCTGCTTCTGACTTGGTTTCTGCTTCTGACTTGGTTTCTGCTTCTGCCTTAGCCTTAGCCTTAGCTTCTGCTTCTGCTTCTGCCTTAGCCTTAGCTTCTGCTTCTGCAAGGAGGTGCGTATTTTCCTCATCCTTACTTGATTTGCGACGGAGCCAGAAGAAGCCAGCAATACCTCCTACGCCTAACAATAGACCAATCTCAAGCATACCAAAACCAGAGTGGCCGCCATGGCCACCACCTTCACCAACATGCAAAGGAAGGGTAACTTTAGTAGTCATTTTGCCGTTTTCTAGAGTCTCTAATAGTATATTATATTGACCCAACTCTTTAAAATTGAGTCCAAAATTAATAGTTCCAGACGTATATTTTTCTGGAGCCTTGGTCATGATAGTTTTATTCTGCCCCCCTTCTACTAAGACTAGGCGGATACCAATTGGTATTACACGGTACTTATTACCCTGAAGGTCAACCGTTACAAAATGTTCGCCCATATTTGGCACATGTTTACAATGGGCCATTGTCGGTGGAAGCGCCCCCTTTGGTTTTTCATAGACACTGTAATTTAAAGGGATGGGACCTGTTTTAATATTACAGTCATCGCCTGAAGAATGGCCCATATGGCCAATCATTAATTGCCCATAAGCCGGCAGCGCCATCATTGATATCAGCACAGCGATCCATTTTAGATGTAAAGTCCATCCATATGCTTTATTCATAGTGTCTCCATAATTTTATATTTTGATCAGCCAGTTACCCTGCGATATTACTGAGTAGTTTAATCGGACGATTGTATCGCAATTAAATCAAGAATGGGAGCGGCTTATAGGAATAAGATATAGCAATCTACAGATAATAAGCATGAGACATCACTATTTAGTAGGCGCAAGACACAGATTCTTTGAAAAAATTTATAAGCTTCTTATGGCAGAATCTAATTACATGGTTGTAGCATAAAGTCTATTTAGCGGGAAAGTTAAGATTGAGCCATCTTGCTTTAAGAGCTTGCGTGTCAGTTATAATAGGGGTTCTTTAATAAACTATAAATTGTGCCTAACATAGCTCAATATAACGATATTGGACAATAAATTGGAAACTGACGCTTCAACGCACGATATTTGTGTGCTGCATGGCGAAAAAATATTAGCTTCGCAGTTATCTCATGTTGAAAGCAAGGGATATGATTTTGCGCCCCCATTTAAAATAATGACGATTCATCTTTATTTAATTGGGGTTATGTGGCGCCATGGCGAAAGCCTAGATTCAGTATCAAACCCACGTGAGCATGCGATGGAATCATTGCATAAAATGCTGCTAAAAACCGGAATGAGTAATAAGAATGCGGCGAAAAGAATCGCACTTTTGAAAGACCTTTCTCGGGGGGAAGAGAGTAGTGAGACACTTGCTTTGGCTGCTGGTTATGAGGCTGAGCAGGATGACAATAGCTTAGACATGATATTTGACGAGTATCGTGATGAGACGCGTGTTTCCGGAGCCCTCTGGCGATTTTATAGCCGGGGTAAGAAATTCATGCTCCTTGGCGGAGGGGGTGCTGGATTTCTGGCATTGTTTTTTTCTACGATATATTCACCATCAGGTAGTTTAATGAGCGCATTGACAATGGGATTACTTGCCGCTGCATTGGTTGTAGTGCCAACATTTATCATTGGAGCTTTGATATACCGGGTAAAATTTAAAAAATAATTTAGTAAAGCTTCGCCGCAGTCGTGATCTTAATCTTGAATTGTGCCCCTAACAGAATAAATGGCAGGGTTGGGTGCTGTGATTAAAAAATTAGAATTACTTAGAAACCTGAGAATTTAGAGAAAATTATGAGTGCTGTGATTATAGATGGGAAAGAAATTGCTAAGGCACTACGAGCTGAATGGAAGACTCGTGCTGAGCAGTTACAAGAGAAAAGTATACAACCAGGATTGGCAGTGATTATTGTTGGGGATAATCAGGCCTCCGGTATTTATGTACGTAACAAAGTCAGGGCCTGTAGTGAAACCGGCATATATTCGGAAGTACACGAATTCTCTGAAAAAACTGAACAGATTGAGGTTTTACAATGTATTCAGGAATTAAATAAAAATCCCAGAATACATGGCATATTAGTACAGTTACCATTACCACGACACTTTGAGGACAAGAAAATAATTGCCTCTATCGGAGTGGAAAAAGACGTGGATGGCTTCCATTTAAACAATATAGGTGCGCTTGTTACCGGTTATGCTGTATATCCACCCTGCACGCCCTATGGTGTGATAAAAATGCTGGAGAAAAATAGTATTCAGATTGAGGGGCAGCATGCAGTAGTGGTAGGGCGCAGCAATATTGTTGGGAAGCCAATGGCACTAATGTTGTTGGAGAAAGGTGCGACCGTTACTATTTGCACATCAAAAACAGCCAACCTTGAAGAGCATACGAGACGGGCAGATATTTTAGTAGTCGCTACTGGTAAGCCGAGAATGATTACAGCCAAAATGGTTAAGTCTGGTGCAACGGTTATAGACGTGGGTATAAATCGTATGCCGGACGGTAAATTAGCAGGTGATGTAGATTTTGATACTGTCAGGGAGAAAGCAGGATATATCACACCCGTGCCAGGCGGAGTAGGGCCAATGACAATTGCTATGTTACTTTGTAATACCATTGAGGCAGCAAGGCGTATTCAATCCGAAATTGCACCAAAAATTAACTCGGAAGATATTACGTAATAACTATAAGGTAGAAGCATGGAACATACGCCGGATATTGATCCACAGGAGACCCAGGAATGGCTTGATGCGCTGGACTCTGTAATGGCTCTTGAGGGGACAGAGAGAGCACATTATTTACTGGAGAAATTAGTAGAAAAAGCCCGTGGATCTGGAGCCTATCTTCCTTATAGCGCAACTACTGCATATATAAATTCTATCCCTCCTGGTAAGGAAGAAAAATCCCCAGGGGATCATGCGCTTGAACACCGCATCCGTTCTTACGTCCGTTGGAATGCCATGGTAATGGTATTACGTGCAAACAGAAAAACAAATGTTGGGGGTCATATCTCAACTTTTGCATCTGCTGCAACATTATACGACGTGGGCTATAACCATTTCTGGCATGCTGCTAGTAAGAATCATGGGGGTGACTTAGTGCTCGTACAGGGGCACTCTTCTCCAGGAATTTATGCGCGTGCTTTTATGCTGGGAGAGCTAACTAAGGAGCAGTTAGATAATTTTCGCCAAGAGGTAGAGGGAGAAGGATTGTCTTCCTATCCACACCCGTGGCTAATGCCTGATTTCTGGAGGTTCCCAACAGTATCAATGGGATTAGGGCCATTGATGGCTATCTATCAGGCTCGCTTTATGAAATATCTTGATAGTCGAGGTTTAGCAAAGACTAAAGGCCGCAAAGTCTGGGCTTTTATGGGTGATGGCGAAATGGATGAGCCTGAGTCATTAGGTGCAATTTCATTGGCATCACGTGAGAATCTGGATAACTTAATATTTACTGTTAATTGCAATCTTCAGCGTCTTGATGGGCCTGTGCGTGGAAATAGTAAGATTATTCAAGAGCTGGAAGGTTGTTTCCGTGGAGCTGGTTGGAATGTTATCAAAGTAGTTTGGGGCTCTTATTGGGACCCGCTGTTAGCAAAAGATACGAAAGGGTTGCTACAAAAAAGAATGATGGAATGTGTTGATGGCGAGTATCAAACATTCAAATCTAGAGATGGCTCGTATGTTCGGAAGCATTTCTTTGGGAAGTATCCAGAATTGCTAGAAATGGTAGCCAATATGTCTGATGACGATATTTGGAGGCTAAATCGCGGGGGTCACGATCCTCACAAAGTATATGCCGCATATGCTTCTGCAGTAAGTCATACTGGGCAACCAACAGTGATACTTGCAAAGACGATCAAAGGCTATGGCATGGGTGAAGCAGGTGAAGCCCAGAACATTACTCATCAGCAAAAGAAAATGGGCACTATTTCTCTAAAATCATTTCGTGACCGTTTCCGCTTGCCAGTTTCAGACAATGAAATAGAAGACTTACCATATCTTATCTTTGAAGAAGGTTCGCCAGAGTTAGCGTATATGAAAGAGAAGCGTAATACGCTGGGAGGGCTTCTTCATAAAAATCAGAGGCAGAATACAGAGGCACTGCAAATACCGGCCTTATCAGCGTTTGATACATTGCTTAAAGCTAGCGGCGAAGAACGGGAGTCTTCTACTACCATGGTATTTGTTCGTATACTAAATATCTTGGTAAAAGATAAAATTATTAGAAAAAGAATAGTGCCGATTGTTGCAGATGAATCGCGTACGTTTGGGATGGAAGGGATGTTCCGGCAATTGGGTATCTGGTCTTCAAAAGGACAGCTCTATACGCCAGAGGATGCTGATAAGCTTATGTATTATAAGGAAGATAAAGATGGGCAGATCCTGCAGGAGGGGATTAATGAAGCTGGAGCTATGTCGTCATGGATAGCAGCAGCAACTGCTTATAGTACCCATGGTGTACAGATGATACCTTTCTTTATATTTTATTCGATGTTTGGGTTTCAACGTATTGGTGATCTTGCTTGGGCAGCAGGTGATATGCGTTGTCGCGGTTTTCTGATGGGGGGGACAGCCGGGCGTACTACTCTGAATGGAGAGGGTTTACAGCATGAGGATGGACACAGTCATCTAGTTTCTTCGACCATCCCTAATTGTATATCTTATGACCCCACATTTTCCTATGAACTTGTAGTTATTATCCAAGATGGCATGCGCCGAATGTATCAAGAGCAGGAAGATGTGTATTACTACATAACCGTAATGAACGAAAATTATTCTCACCCAGAAATGCCTAAAGGTTCAGAGGAAGGAATACTAAAAGGCATGTATTTATTTCGTGAGGGTAATGGGGAAGGAGAGAAGAATTCAAATTTAAGAATACAGCTCCTTGGCTCAGGAACTATTCTACGTGAAGTTATTGCAGCAGCAGATATCTTAAAAGAAGAATATGGAGTTATTTCTGACATATGGAGTGTTACTAGTTTTAACGAGTTACGCAGAGAGGCGCTAGATGCAACACGTTGGAATATGTTGCATCCTACAGAGAAGCCAAAGAAATCTTATGTAAGATCGTGTCTAGAGAAGCAGGAAGGGCCAGTGGTGGCAGCAACAGATTATATGAAAATCTTTGCAGATCAGATACGTGAATTTGTACCAGGAAAATACAGAGTGTTGGGGACGGATGGTTTTGGGCGTTCTGATACGCGTGAAAAATTACGACAGTTTTTCGAAGTAGATCGTTACTATGTTACTGTAGCTGCACTGAAATCTTTGGCTGAAGAGGGCAAGATATCGCCGGAGAAAGTAGTGGAGGCAATAAATAAATACAACATTGATCCAGACAAACCAAATCCGATCAAGGTATAAAGATTTTAGTCTGCAGAATAAGTGTTGACCTCTAAACATTGATGTACAGGTGAAGGATAAAGTGTGGCAGAAGTTAAACAGGTATTAGTTCCTGATATCGGTGATTTTAAGAATATTCCTATAGTTGAGTTACTGGTAAAACCAGGAGACGAGATTAAAAAGGAGGAAGCTCTGATTTCATTAGAATCGGATAAAGCAACAATAGAAATACCCTCTCCTTTTGCAGGGGTAGTCAAAGAAATAAAGGTTAGAGAGGGTGACAGGGTTTCTGAAGGCTCCATCATCTTAGAATTAGAAATTAATCAAATTGATAGCCCGGTTAAGGTCTCTCCCCCACCTAAACAAGCTAGTTCTCCTGTCGCTCCTATAGAAATTATTTCTAATTCAGATCGAGCTGTTAGCTTGCAGCCGGAAACTAAGCCGGCCACTTTCATGCTATCTAGTGAGACTTCGCTTACCATGGCGCATGCGGGCCCATCCGTCCGACGCTTTGCTAGAGAGTTGGGCGTGAATCTTAATTTGGTAAGTGGCAGCGGTAAGAAACAACGCATACTTAAAAATGATGTAAAGGCCTATGTCAAGGCTGAAATCTTGAAATCACCTAGTAACAATAATAATTCTGAGTTAAATCTCTTGCCATGGCCTGAGGTTGATTTCGCTAAATTTGGGCCGATAGAATTAAAGCCATTATTGCGTATCCAAAAGATGTCGGGTGCGAATTTACACCGTAACTGGGTAATGATCCCACACGTTACTCAGTTTGATGAGGCGGATATTACCGAACTCGAAGCCGGAAGAAAGAAGCTCAATAAAATTAAGCAGAAAGATGGATCCAAACTAACGATATTGGCTTTTTTGATGAAGGCGATAGTAGCCGCGTTAAAGGAGTTCCCTAATTTTAATTCCTCACTTGGCGGAGGAAGCGACAACATAAACCTAATAATTAAAAATTACTACCACATAGGTTTTGCGGTTGATACTTCACATGGGTTAATGGTTCCTGTGATCCGGGATGCAGATCAGAAAAAAATAGTGACTGTTGCAGAAGAAATGGGAGATCTTGCAGAACGTGCGCGTGAAGGAAAATTGAAGCCTGCTGAGATGCAGGGGTCTAGTTTCACTATTTCCAGTCTCGGGGGTATTGGAGGGACAGCTTTTACGCCCATTATCAATGCGCCAGAAGTTGCTATTCTTGGCGCTTCCCGTGCAAATATTAAACCGGTATATTTTGATGGTAAGTTTGTTCCAAGATTAATGTTGCCACTGTCGCTGTCATATGATCACAGGGTAATTGATGGTGCATCAGCTGCACGTTTTACTACATTTATTAGTAAGGAACTTGCTAACATGTCTAAGGCTCTTTCGTGAGAAAGAGCTTTTACAGTATTAAGGAATTTAATATAAAAATGACATTAATTAGTGCTTTTCTCTCATTTCTATACTGCTTTCGCCTAAGGGCCGATGTCTAACTCTGGGGCCCCTCTTGTTGGTATTTTTGGGGGGACGTTTGATCCCATACACTATGGCCATCTAAGAATAGCTGAAGAAATTGTAAAAATTGTCGGTCTACAGAAAATGTATTTTGTGCCTGCTGGTATGCCAAGATTGCGGCATTCTCCTGTAGCATCTCCACAACACCGAGTAGAAATTGTTCGCTTAGCAATTCAAAAAAATCCAGATTTTGTTCTGGATGGGCGTGAAATTTATCGTGATGGCGTTAGTTATAGCATAGACACGGTACGTGAATTTAAGCAGGAATTTGGGGAAGAAGTTAGGCTATGTCTTGTGCTGGGAGCAGATGCTTTTATAAAGCTTCCGGAGTGGAATAATTGGAAAGAGCTTTTTAATTTATGTCATTTTATAGTTTCTACCCGTCCAGGATACTCTCTTACTCTAATTAAAGAATTATTGTCAAAAGAATTGAGAGAAGAGTGTTCTCAACGATGGGTATCTAATACTGAGAGTTTAAGAAAAGACACGAGTGGCTTGATCTTTATTGCATCGACAACTATGCTGGATATTTCTGCAACCAGTATCCGTGCACATATTGCTGCTGGGAGAAGCGTCCGGCATTTAGTTCCTAGCGTAACTGTAAATTATATTTCAGAAAATAAATTGTATTTATAAAATATGAATCTTAACCAGTTAATTAAAATTATCATTTCTGCATTAGAAGATATTAAAGCAAACGATATAGAAATATTAGATGTGACAAAGAGGGCAACTATTTTTGATCGTATGATAATTGCAAGCGCAGTTTCAACTCGCCAAGCAAGGGCCATAGCAAATAATGTAAATGATAAAGTAAAAGAATCAGGGGGCACGTCTTATGGGACAGAGGGAGAAGGTTCCGGAGAATGGGTGCTGGTAGATTTAGGGGATGTGCTAGTACATATAATGTTACCAGCGGTGCGCACACATTATGATCTTGAGGGCCTATGGAGTGAATTAGAGACAGGAGTCGTTGAGCAGCAGATAACTTCTAATCAATCTAAAGATAACTCTACTTTGGAGTCAAGTAGATTGTTGGCTCATTAAATAATTTGTAGTGCTTTTATTATGAAATTATTCATCTTGGCGGTAGGTAACAAAATGCCAAAATGGGTAGATGATGGTTTTACAGATTATGCAATGCGCATGTCACAAGAGGTGACAATAGAATTACTAAAAATTAAGCCGGAGAAACGTAGTAAAAATATAAAAATTAGCCAGTTGCTTTCTGCTGAAGCTAAACGTATTCATGCAGTGCTGCCACCAAAATGTCGTACGATTGTAATGGATGAGTGTGGAAGACATTGGAGTACGGCCAAGCTAGCTGATTCTATTTCTAGTTGGATGAGAAATGGAGGGGATACGGCTTTCATTATTGGTGGCGCTGATGGGTTAGACTCAAAAATTAAAAAATCTGCAGATGAAGTTTTAGCATTATCTGCGCTAACACTGCCACATGGTTTGGTGCGCGTATTGTTAGCAGAACAGTTATACCGTGCAGTATCACTTATTAAAAGGCATCCGTATCATCGGAAATAATAGTGAACATAATTTGAATGACTTATCCAGTAAATCAAATTTATCTCGCCTCTCGTAGCCCTCGTCGCCGTCAGCTATTAAAGCAGATTGGGGTAAATTTTGAAATGCGACCGGTTAGTATTGATGAAACACTGGAGAAAGGAGAGGCCCCAGCTGATTATGTTTGCCGCATGGCCCGGGCTAAAGCAGAGATGGGATGGCTGAATTTAATACAGAGAAGATTGCCTCTGAGGCCGCTGTTGGCAGCTGATACTGTAGTTGTGTTCAGGGGTAAAATTATTGGCAAGCCAGATAGCCTGGCTCATGGAAGAAAGATGTTGAGTACCCTTTCAGGGCAGACTCACAAAGTATTGACAGCAGTGGCTGTAATTTCAAAGGATAAGATACAAGAATCCTTATCTACTACTACAATACGATTTCGTGATATTAGTCAGAGCGAAATAACCAATTATCTTAATGGTACCGAATCACATGACAGGGCGGGTTGCTACGCAATGCAAGGGAGAGCGGCAGTTTTTATAATAAAAATATCAGGAAGCTATAGCGGCGCATTGGGATTGCCGATTTTTGAAACAGCGCAGTTATTAGAAAAGTTTAATATAGAAATCTTACGCCAAGTTGATAAATAATTTCGTATCTATGAGTAAAGAAATTCTTGTCAACATAACCCCACAAGAGACCCGTGTTGCAGTGATAGAACAGGGAGTGGTTCAAGAGCTGCATATCGAGCGCGCTAGTAGCCTTGGTAAGGTTGGAAATATATACAATGGCCGTGTCAGGCGGGTGTTGCCTGGAATGCAGTCTGCTTTTATTGATATAGGTCTTGATCGTGCTGCTTTTTTGCATATAGCTGATATTTGGGGGGCTCGTCAGGATGTAGAGGCTATCGATAAACCTATAGAAAAACTACTGCATGAAGGTGAAGATATTTTGGTCCAGGTTATTAAGGACCCAATTAGTAGCAAAGGTGCCCGGTTGTCTACCAAGATTAGTATTGCTGGGAGAATGTTGGTATATCTTCCACAAGAATCCAATATTGGTATTTCCCAGCGTATTGAAGATGAAACTGAGCGTGAATTGCTTAGAGAAAAAATGCAGATACTTACAGCTGATGAGAAAGGCGGGTACATAGTTCGCACAATGGCAGAAAATGCAAGCGAGTATGATTTACAAACAGACATAAAATATCTTGGAAGACAGTGGTTAAATATTCAGGATCAATTTCTAATTGCTTCCTCATCGGCACTAATTTACCAGGGATTAAATTTAAGTTATAGAGCCCTACGTGATTTTGTGACCGATGACACAGTTCGTATTTTAGTAGATTCCCGTGAGACATTTCAGAGAATGGCTGCATTTGCTGATGAGTATATGGCGAATGTGAAAGGACGATTGGAACATTATGCTGGAGAGCGCCCATTATTTGATCTGAAGGGAGTGGAAGATGAGATAGAGAGATCTCTAGCAAGGCGAGTGAATTTAAAATCTGGAGGCTATCTGATCTTTGATCAGACGGAGGCATTAACTACCATTGATGTTAATACGGGTGGATTTGTTGGCATACGAAATTTTGATGATACTATCTTCAAAAATAATCTTGAAGCGGCCCAAGTAATTGCACGTCAGTTACGATTGCGGAACCTGGGTGGGATCATCATCATAGATTTTATTGATATGGAGAATGAAGTGCATAAAAATTCTGTTCTTACAGAATTTAAGAAAGCTTTATTGAAAGACCGAACAAAAATGACTGTTAACGGTTTTACAGCATTGGGCCTTGTAGAGATGACGCGGAAACGTACCAGAGAAAGCCTTGCGCATACACTGTGTGAGCCTTGTCCAGTCTGCCAGAGTCGTGGGGAAGTAAGGACGGCACAAACAATTTGTTATGAGATATTGCGTGAATTGTTGCGAGAGTCTCGTCAGTTTGATGCCCGTGAATTTCGTATTCTTGCATCACAACAGGTAGTTGATTTGTTTCTTGATGAAGAATCCGAAAGGCTTACTCAACTTGAAGATTTTATTGCAAAACCTATTAGCCTACAAGTTGAGACAACTTATGCACAAGAACACTATGATGTAATATTGATGTAGCCTAGACAAAACTAGCTACAGCTAGATATTATTTTATCAGGATTAATTTTCTCCATAAAAATATCTTCATTACTATGAATGGCTAGACTCAATTCCCTTCAAATTTACAGAGTGAGAAGACCTTTTGTCCTTGTTTTTTTAGCCGTGAACTACCGCCTAGATCAGGTAGGTCGATAACAAAACAACACTCTACAATTTTACCGCCCATAGCATTAACCAGATTAACAGCAGCTTCTGCTGTACCTCCAGTTGCTATCAAATCATCAACAAGAAGTATGTGTTCTCCTTGAGATATGGCATCTACATGAATTTCAATACAGTCGGTACCATATTCCAATTTATAGTCTTGGCTACGGGTCTTTGCCGGTAGTTTTCCTTTCTTACGAATTGGTACAAAGCCGACCCCAAGTTTGAATGCAAGCGCTGCACCAATGATAAATCCACGTGCTTCTATTCCTACTATTTTATCAATTTTCACATCAGTATAATGATTAGTAAATTCGTTGATGGTAGTGCGAAAACCAGTAGGATCTTTTAATAGTGTTGTAATGTCCCTAAACATTATTCCTTGTTTGGGATGATGCGGAATGGTCCTAATTTTTGATTTAATGGGCATAGTTTTATTCCAGAAGATGAGAGCTGATTAATAGAAGAGTTACTATAAATAGATAATCCCGATGCTGAAAAAAATTATAAGAAATGGCTGCTTAATATAATTTGTTGGAAAATTACTGTATCAAAATAATTTGTGGCGGTCTTAATCGTAGCTTAGGAGGAGTGAGCTGTAGTTTATTTGGCTGCCTAACCCCAAAAAGAAATCTAGCTTAATTTTTTGCTATTATGTTTCACAGTATTTAGAGGTGTTGTTGTCTAATGTTAGTATAGAGCGCACTATATTTGAAGCCCCTTACTTATTGTGCCAATTTATCTTGATATATATTCTGCCGATGACTTTGTGACTGATAGCGCTGCAATTTAGATATTACAATTAGAGTTAAGTATACTAGAAATATTCTTGGATAGCTTCCTGCTGTGATTGAATAGATGGCTTCTTTGGGAAGAATTCTGTTGGTTGGAACATTTGTTTGGGGAATATTATTTTCAGTAACGTAGTGCCTCATAAAACATGGAAATTGATGATTACATATAATTTATTTATGACGCAAACGATCAAAGTGAAACTATTTCTATGACTAGATTATTGTGATCCCTGAATATTGGGAGCAAGCTACTAAAGAGCTTGTTAAAAATGATCAGGTAATGGGCAACCTTATATTGGGCACCAAGGGAACCATGTCATACTCACATGTTGATGCATTTGCTACGCTGGCTCGCTCTATTGTTAGTCAGCAGATTTCTGTAAAAGCAGCAGAGAGTGTCTGGCATAGATTAATTGTTAGTGTCCCAGAAATGATACCGCAAGCAGTTTATAACTTAGAAAATGATGTGGTAAGAGGCTGTGGTTTATCACAGAGAAAAGCAGATTATTTACAGGACCTGTCATTACATTTTATAAAAAATGATTTAAATGAAACAATTTGGCATGAAATGGATGACGAAGCTCTTATTCTAGAATTGACAAGGGTAAAAGGAGTTGGGCGTTGGACTGCTGAGATGTTTTTGATTTTCTATATGTTACGCCCGAACATATTTCCAATAGACGATCTTGGTTTAAAACGAGCGCTAAGCATACAATATAATGATAGTAAACCTATAGGTAAGAATGAAATGTATATAATTTCTGATCTATGGAGGCCGTGGCGTTCTGTGGCAACGTGGTATTTGTGGCGTAGCCTAGGTCCGTTACCAGCAGAGTACTGATTCCGTTTAACCTATTTTATTCTATGAGCATCCCATCAACTAATTGTAATGTATGACCAGTTTGTTTGGATAGAAATGGGTCATGAGTAACAATGATAAGGCTTGCACCGGCATCACGGTTAAGATCCAACATTAATTTAAAGACTTCGCTGGCAGTATGCCGATCAAGATTACCAGTAGGCTCATCAGCAAGGATACACGCAGGCTTAGTAACTAAAGCTCGGGCAATTGCTGCACGCTGACGTTCTCCACCTGAGAGTTCTCCTGACGTATGAGACATACGATGGTTTAGGCCAACCTGAGTTAGCATATCTGCAGCACGATCATATGATTCATCACTGCTAATTTTTCGAATTAACAGTGGCATGGCAACATTTTCTAGGGCACTAAATTCTGGTAGTAAATGATGAAACTGATAAATAAAACCAAGTGACTGATTTCGGAGCCGGCACCTTTCCTCTTCATTTATAGAAGAAATATTTTGGCCCATAATCTGGATTTCTCCAGAAGTGGGCGCATCTAATCCGCCAAGAAGATGTAGTAATGTACTCTTTCCGGAACCAGATATACCAACAATAGAGAGAGATTCTCCTGCCGTTATATGTAAATCTATGCCCATTAATACAGGCACTTCCAGTTTCGCTTGGAAATAACTCTTATGTAAATTGCTGCAAGAAATAATCTCTTTATTCATATCTTAGTGCTTCTGCAGGATTAACTCTAGATGCTCGGTAGCTAGGATAGATCGTTGCTAGAATAGTTAACCCAAATGATAAAATTGCAACGGTTACTATATCTGTAAGATGAGGGTCTGATGGAACCTCGCTTATATAATAAACTTCACGAGATAAAAACTGAACATTAAATAAATATTCAACAAATGCAATGACTGAGTCCACATTGAACGCGAGTAATACTCCCCCAAACACTCCCAGAGTCGTACCAAGAAAACCGATTATGGTGCCTTGAATAATAAATATTTTCATGATACCTCTTGGGCTTGCTCCAAGAGTACGGAGAATTGCAATGTCAGATTGTTTGTCTGTTACGGCCATTACCAGGGTTGAAACAATATTAAAAGCAGCTACTAGAATTAGTAATGCAAGAATAAGAGAGAGCATCCGTTTCTCAATCTGGATGGCACGAAAATAATTCGCATGCTGGCTAGTCCAATCACTAATGAATGTGGTATCAGAAATCATT